>Ga0180007_10000930_pt1 | contig 43348 bp, 39 predicted proteins | sample MM_PC_MetaG_FD_121122 | JGI IMG/M metagenome (GOLD analysis project Ga0180007, IMG submission 121122) | Groundwater microbial communities from the Aspo Hard Rock Laboratory (HRL) deep subsurface site, Sweden - MM_PC_MetaG | ecosystem: Environmental > Aquatic > Deep subsurface > Groundwater... | reverse complement strand
CGTCTCCCGGCCCAACCCGGTCCGCCTTGTGACGGTTGTGGGTGGTTGAAGAGGTGGTGGGAGGCGGACAGATGGTTTGAATGCAATTTTGTGGTGATGCATAGAGGAAGTGGAGGATGGGCGTGGACAGTGGTTTTTTGCAGGTTTTTGTGGTGGGGGTGGCTGTGGCGGTGGCGCCGGGGCCGGATTTTTTCATGGTTTTGCGCAACAGCCTCTCCCGCGGTCGTCTGGCCGGAGTCATGACGGCCCTTGGCATCGGGTCGGCGTTGGTCGTGCATGTGCTCTATTCCGTGCTCGGGCTGGCGCTGGTCATCGCCTCCAGCCCGGCCGTGTTCGGACTGATCCGCATCTGCGGAGCGCTGTACCTGATCTATATCGCTGCGCGTTGTCTGTTCGGCCAAAAAACGGCCATGCCTGACGCCTGTGTCCAGGTGGGGCTGGCAGACAGCAAGGACTCTCCTCTGCGCGGCTGGCGTGAAGGATTCTGGTGCAATCTCTTGAATCCCAAGGCCGCCCTCTTCTTCCTGAGCATCTTCTCCCAGTTCATGACCCCCGCCACGCCGAGCTTTCTGCGCTGGGTCTATGGGGCCGAGGTCATCGTCATCGTCACGGTCTGGTTCGTGCTTCTTGCGCTCTTTTTATCCACGGGCCGCATGCGCAGCCTGTACGCGGGCCTGGCGCGCTGGATCGACGGCGGCGTGGGCGTGATATTTGGCGGGGTCGGGTGTTCTATTCTGGTGCAGGAGGCGCGTCGGGTGCTTTAAGAGTTGGGTAAAACTGTCCGGAAGACTTGAGAGCGGGCGGCATGGCGGTGGTTCGCCATGCCGTCCGTTTTGGTTACTTGGTCTTTCTTTCCCGTCTTCTGGCGTGCAGAATGGGTTCGGTGTAGCCGCTCGGCTGTTCGCGGCCTTTGAAGATCAGGTCGCTGGCGGCCTGAAAGGCTATGCTGGCATCGAAGTTGGGGGCCATGGGGCGGTAGGCCGGGTCGCCTTGGTTCTGCCTGTCGACCACTGCGGCCATGCGTTCCAGCGTGGCGCGGACCTGCTCCAGGCTGCACAGGCCGTGATGCAGCCAGTTGGCGATGTACTGGCTTGAGATGCGCAGTGTGGCGCGGTCTTCCATGAGCCCCACATCGGTTATGTCCGGCACCTTGGAGCAGCCGATGCCCTGGTCGATCCAGCGCACCACGTAGCCCAGGATGCCCTGGCAGTTGTTGTCCAGTTCGCGCTGGATCTCCTCCGCCGACAAGGGATGGTCAAGCAGGGGCAGGGTCAGGAGTTCGTGCAGGCTGGCCCTCTTCTTGCGCTTCAGTTCCGCCTGACGGGCAAAGACATCCACTTCATGGTAATGCATGGCGTGCAGGGTCGCGGCCGTGGGGGAGGGCACCCAGGCGCAGTTGGCCCCAGCCAGGGGGTGCCCCTGCTTGGTCTCGACCATCTGCTTCATGCGGTCCGGCATGGCCCACATGCCCTTGCCGATCTGGGCCTTGCCGGAAAACCCGCAGGCCAGGCCCGTGTCCACGTTCCAATCCTCATAGGACAGAATCCAGCTGGCGTTCTTCATGGCCGCCTTGGGCACCATGGGCCCGGCTTCCATGCTGGTGTGGATTTCATCGCCCGTGCGGTCCAGAAAACCCGTGTTGATGAAGATGACCCGGTCCTTGGCCGCGCGGATGCATTCCGCCAGATTGACCGATGTCCTGCGCTCCTCGTCCATGATTCCGATTTTCATGGTGTGGCGCGGCATGCCCAGCGCGTCTTCCACGCGGTCAAACAGGTCGCAGGCGAAAGCGACTTCTTCGGGGCCATGCATCTTGGGCTTGACGATATACACGCTGCCTGCGCGGCTATTGCGCAGGGACCCGAGCTCCTTGAGGTCGTGCAGGGCGACAAGGCCGGTGACCATGGCGTCAAGGATGCCTTCCTGGACTTCATCTGAGCCGAGCAGGACTGCGTCCGTGGTCATGAGATGGCCAACGTTGCGCACCAGCAGCAGGCTGCGTCCCGGCAGGGTCAGGGTCGTGCCGTCGGGCGCGGTGTAGGCGCGGTCGGGGCTGAGGCTGCGACTGACGGTTTTGCCGCCCTTGGGAAAGGACGCCACCAGGTCGCCGCGCAGCAGGCCCAGCCAGTTGGCATACGTCTGGGCCTTGTCATCGCCGTCAACGGCGGCGATGGAGTCCTCAAAATCGACGATGGTGGTCATGGCAGCTTCCAGCACTACATCCTTGACGCCTGCGGGATGGGCTTTGCCTACGGGATGGCTGCGGTCGAAATGCAGTTCGATGTGCAGTCCATTGTTCCTGAAAAGCAGGACATCGGGGGCGAATCCGGCAAAGGTCTGAGGATTCTGCAGCGATGTCACGCCGTCCGGCAGACGGATTTCCAGCTCCCCGCCCGCGCCCTTTGGAACCAACCGGTATTCCAGGACTTCGCTGTGGCTGCCCTTGGCCAGAGGCAAAACCTTGTCCAGGAAGCGGCCCGCAAATTCAATGACCTTGGCACCGCGTACGGGGTTGTATGCTCCCGCTCGTGTCGCGCCGTCGTCCTCGCTAAGCACGTCCGTGCCGTAAAGAGCGTCGTACAGGCTGCCCCAGCGGGCGTTGGCGGCATTCAGGGCGTAGCGTGCGTTGGTGGCCGGTACGACCAGCTGCGGTCCGGCGATGGATGATATTTCGGGATCGACGCCGGAGGTCCCGATGGAAAAGGGCAGGCCCTCCTGCACGATGTAACCGATCTCGCGCAGGAGCTGCTCGTAGGCGACGGCGTCGTGAGTTTCGTCTTTGTGCCGCTTGTGCCACGAGTCGATAGTGTCCTGCAGATACTGCCGCTTGGCCAGCAGTTCTCGGTTGCGCGGGGACAGGTCGTGCAGAATTTTTTCAAAGGCGGCCCAGAAGTCCGTGTCCGTCACGCCGGTTCTGGGCGTGGCTTTATCGCGTATCAGATCATGAAGGGGCTTTGCGACGTTCAATCCGCCGACTGGGATATAAGTCATGGGCTGCTCCTTTGGTTGGAATGGAAATTGGTCCTACCAATATCAGGGCGCAGGCTTTGGGTCAACGCTCAGTACGTAGATTCTTTGGGCATCCTGCCTTAAGGCGAAGCTGATGTTGCCGGGCAGTTGGATCGAATAGCCGGTGCCTGGCGTCCCGGCCGGCATTCGGGGGTTCCTGGTCAGACTATCCTTGAATCGGGAGCGCGCGACGGCTACGTATCGATCACGCGCACCAAACACAACGGAGGAAAGCATGAAAAGTTACCGCAAGGAGCTCTGGTTTCAGGTGCCGACCCGACGGGCTTTCATCAATATTACCGGCGAGGTCGAAAAATGTCTGGACGAGAGCGGAATCAGGGAAGGGCTTGTGCTTGTCAACGCCATGCATATCACCGCCTCGGTCTTTATCAACGATGACGAGTCCGGTTTGCATCATGACTACGAAAAGTGGCTGGAAAAGCTGGCCCCCCACGAGCCCGTCTCCCAATATAGGCACAATGTTGGCGAGGATAACGCCGACGCGCACATGAAACGTCAGATCATGGGCCGCGAGGTGGTCGTGGCCGTGACCGGGGGACGGCTCGATTTCGGGACCTGGGAGCGGATATTCTACGGGGAGTTCGACGGGCGCAGGAAAAAACGGGTGCTGGTCAAGATTATAGGGGAGTGAGGCCGCATTGCCCTTGCGCAGCGCAAAAAACTTCATGTCGGGCGGGAACAAGCGGGAGGGGTTTTGAAATGCGAATGGCCGCGCGAGGCGGCCATTGCAGGGCGGGACAAGGTAGCGGAGACTAGAAAAAAATCAGGCCCTGGATCAGCCCGATCATTGCGCCGAGCACCGCTCCCACCACTTCGATGAACCTGAACTCCTTGGACATGATGGACATGAGCAAGACTTCAAGCCGTTCCATGGAGAGGTTTTCGATTTTGTCCTGGATGAGCTTCCTGAAATCCAGGGAAGTTTCCAGTTCGTTGGTGGCGGTTTCAAGCAAGCCCGGCACAATGCGGTCCAGTTCCTTGTCCAGCAGCCCCTTGACCTTGTCCATCATGGGGCCGTCCAGAAATATGGCGATCATCGGGTTCAGGGTCCCGAGGCGTTTGGACAGGAACTCGGCGAATCCATCCTCGATCTTGTCCTTGATTTTGGCCGCGAATTCCGGCCGCCGCATGGCGCTTTGGATGTCGTCGTGGGACAGCAGCTCGCCTTCGATGACTGCGGCCAGGTTCATGGCCAGCGCCTTCTGGCGTTTGGGGAAAATGCCCTGCACCGTCAGGCTGCCTATCTGCACCGGGCGGCGCGGGTGAAAGAGCATCTTGATGGCGATGAAATTGGTGATCCAACCGATAAAGGCGCAGATCAGCGTCGAAAAGCACAGTTTCAAAAGCATGAAAATCTCCGGAAGGCGAATGCGAATCCAGCGGGACGGCCCGTGTCCCTACTTTGCGTCGGCCGGGACCTGCTGGTCCATGGTGCGCGGGATATCGTTTCTGAGCGTGGCCTTGATCTGGGCGGTGAAGGCCGCAAGACCCTGGATCTGGATGCCATCCAGCATCTGGGCCTCGGACTCGATCTTGGAGCAGGCCTTGGCGCTGGACCAGATCAGGTGGATGCCCGCAGTCTGCTTCACGCCTTTGGCGTTCGCCAGCTCGATGACGGCCATGGCGTTGGAGCGGCGGACCTGCTGCTTGACCTGGGCGGGCAGGGCCGGGACTTTGAGCAGGTCGTTCTTGGTCAGGAACATGTAGGTCAGGGTCATGCTCGGACTGGACATGGCCTGGTTGCGAAAGCCCGCGTCTACGTTCACGCCTTGTTCCCGGGCGGACTCGATCATGTGGAACAGGTCGCCGGCGATGCTCTGGGCGTAGTTCTTTTCTGTCATGGATACCTCGTTTGGATGGTGCCGGGACGAAGTCGTCCCGACGCCCGGCTCCTTTACACGAGGCTCCCGCAGCAGGCAAGACGCCGGGTCAGGCGAAGGTGCGGCCGTCCCAGGCCCATTTGCCGGGGTCCACGTCCATGAAGGCGATATAGACGCGCTGGCTTTCAATGCCCAGTTCCGTGTGCATCATCTCCGTCAGCTCTCCGGCAAGTTTTCGGATCAGTTCATCTTTGAGGTTCAGAGCGCGCAGGCTCATGTGCGCCACGGGTTCGTCGTTGCCTCCGAACAGCATGGAACTCTCGTCCTTGACCATGACCATCATGTAGGTTTCGGCCTTGCCAAGCTCCGTGCAGACGCAGGCGGAGAGAGAGCGCATGAGTTTGTTCTTGTCCTGAACGCGAATGTTGGTCGTAAGTTCAAGGCAGGGCATGTTTTCCTCCGTATGAATTATTGTACAATGCGGAACGTAGACGGGACGTAGAAGTTGGCTACCGCAGCCGGCGGTAGCCCGTGTCCGGTCAGGTTGGATTTGGTCTGGTGCAGGATAACCTCATAAGCGTTCGTCATGCGCGTCTCCTGCGTCGTGCTTTAGGCGTGGTTGCACAACTTGAGTTCGAGGGGGTGAGGCCGCAGATACGTCTGGTTCTGCAGGTAGAATTCCTCGTATTTGAGCACATAGTGGTTGAGCAGGGTCACGGGAACAATGAGCGGCAGCACACCGTTTGCGTACTGGTTGATCAGGTTGAGGAGTTCCTGCTTTTCATCCGGGAGCAGATCGTTCTTGAAGTAGCCCATGATGTGCTGCAGCACGTTGCGATGCTTGGGCGGAGTGGCCTTCATGCGCATCGCGGTCATGAGGTGTTCGTGGTAGCTCTTGAAAAGCTGCTCCTTGGGCATGGACTTGCCGCTCGCCACCAGTCTGCCCATGGCCCGGTAGATTTCGGGGCTGTGGGCCAGAATCTGGAGTTTGTGCCGCGTATGGAAGGTGATCAGGTTGCCGAGGTTCTGACCTCCTTTGAGCATGTCGCGGTAGCGGCGCAACACGAAGATGCGGTCGATGAAGTTTTCGCGCAGATGCACATCGTGCAGGCGGCCCTCTTCCTCCACGGGCAGGAGGGGAAAGCGCTCCATGAACATGCGCGCGAAGATGCCCACGGACTGGCCGGCGAGGTTGCCCGACTCTGAATAGACTTTGACCCGTTCCATGCCGCTGGACGGGGATTTACTCTTGAAAATGAAGCCGCACAGGTTTTCGGATTCCAGTTCGGCCAGACGACCGGCGGCCCAATCCTGCATGCGCCGGGTGTGGTCGACGCGGGTCTTCTGGGTCACAAGGCGAGGTGAATCCGGATCGCCCACCAGACGCAGGGCTTCACGCGGAATGGGCAGGCCGCATTCCACCTCCGGGCAGACCGGAATGTACTCCACATATTCGCCCAGGGTCTTGGTCAGAAAGGGGTCATGCTTGTGCCCCCCGTCGTAGCGGACCTTGTCCCCGAGCAGGCAGCGGCTGACACCCAGCCGGATGGGTCGGTTCATGATATTCTCCTTCCCGGGCCCGCAAATCAGTGTCGGCATGCGTCGGCTCCGGTTTATTTTTTTGAAATATTCCCCAATTGTCGTCTTGATGTCCAGGATCACATAAAGATTTTCAAAAACATTATCCAAGACCGATGCGGGTCAACTTTTGAAAATTGTTGACCAGGCAGTAGCTGTCCACCTTGAGTTCCATGACCGCGCTGTCGGACGCGGCCGCGAAGGCGCTCAGATTCGGGTGTCTTCTTGAAAACAGGTTCACTGCCTTGTGTCTGCGTTCTCCGTCGAGTTCAGTGGCGAACGCCGTCACCGTCAGGGCCTGGGCGCTGGCCGGGTCAGATGGATCGTTGCGGGCCGTGCTGACCAGGAAGGAGACGTTGGGGTTGGAGCTCATGTTGTCGTATTTCGCGGTCTGCCGTGGCGTGACGATGATAATGGCCCGCAAGTCATGCGAAGTCACGAAAGCCATCTGGCTGCACAGCGGTATATCCATGAAGGACGTGGCCAGCACTCCGGAGCGTTGTTCGCTCAGGATGGTCTCCAGGGTTTCGCGGATCTCGGGTTCGGCTATGGTGGTTTCTACAAAGTTTGGTTGTGTCATCAGAGTCGGCATTGCGAGCCCTCCTTGGGTGGGGTGACGGGTCCGAAAAGAATTTTTCCTCCGATCTTGCGGGCCAGCGCCGTCAGCATGCCCCGGAAGAGCGGGCCGTGCACCGGTATAAGCGGATACCAGTACACCATGCCCCACAATCCCCGGGGCAGGAAACGGGCGCGCAGGGTCAATCTGGTGCGGCCTGGCCCCTCTTCGTCAATATCGAACTGCAGCAGCGCCTCGCCCGGCAGTTTCATTTCGGCCAGCAGGCGCAGGCGGCGATCTTCCTCGACGACCAGCACCCGCCAGAAGTCCAGGGCGTCGCCGACGCGCAGTTCTTCGGGATCACGCCGCCCGCGACGCAGGCCCGGACCGCCGATGAACTTGTCTGCCAGACCCCTGATTTTCCACATCCAGTTCCCATACAGCCAGCCCTCGTTTCCGCCAAGACGGACGATGACGTTCCAGACCTGGGCCGGGGTGGCGGCCAGGGTCAGGGTATGCGCCGATTCCAGCACCGTTCCTCCGGCGTAGGGTGCGTCGCCGCAGTCAATCCATTCCGGCACGCGCTGCAGACCCGCGTCGGACCAGCAGGTTTCCACTTGGTGCCGAATCGTGCGGTCCAGGGCCCTCGTGATGGCCTCTTCGCAGCTGAGCAGGCGGGTCGGAACAAGCTCCCGGATGCTATTTTCCCGGCACACGACCTTGTTGCGCAGCCCCTCGGCCAGGGGGCGCGACAGGCTGGATGGGACCGGCGTGACCATCTGGATCCAGTAGGAGGAGAGCCTCGGCGTCAGGACCGGCACCGGGATGATGATGCGCGGACGCAGTCCGGCCACGCGGGCATAGATGTCGAAAAGATCGCGGTAGCTCAGGATATCCGGGCCGCCGATGTCCATGGTGAGGCCGGTGGTGGCGGGTTGTTCCAGGCAGCCGACCAGGTATTCGAGCACATTGGTCACGGCGATGGGCTGGCACAGGGATTTGACCCAGGCCGGGGTGATCATGAGCGGCAGGCGGTCCACCAGGTAGCGCAGGATTTCAAAAGACGCGCTGCCCGAACCGATGATCATGGCCGCCCGTAGCCAGGTCAGAGGGACCGGCCCGCCGCCGAGAATCTCGCCGACTTCCATGCGCGATTTGAGATGTTCGCTCAAATCCTTGTCCGTGTCGCCAAGCCCTCCCAGATAAAGGATTCGCTCAAGACCGGCTTCCCGGGCCGCATCACGCATGATCATGGCGGCTCGTTTGTCGCGATCCTCAAAATTCTTCACGCCGGGATACATGGAATGGACCAGATAGTACGCCGCGTGACATCCGCGCAGCGCCTCTGTCAGCGCCGGCTGGTCCAGGGCGTCGGCCTGGACAAGTTCCACGTTCGGATGGGCGGCGAAAGGCCTGCAGCGCAGCTTTTCCGGATTGCGGCCCACAGCGCGTACATTCCAGCCGCGCTCCAGCAGCGCTGCAACCAGACGGCCTCCTATGTAACCCGTGGCTCCGAGAACGGCGACGGTCCGGTTATGTTCCAAGCTTCAACTCCTGATAATATATGAAGTTACAGATAGTTCCTTTGCGGCGTCTGGCAACCGTCTTTACTCTCGTTCTCAAGCGACCTATTGCTCAGGACAGCATTCAAATATTTCATACTGACGAGGTTGTCGTGAATATACATGTATTTCGGGATGGTGGCGAGTTGAAAGATGCCGTGCTGCTCATGTTTCGTTCCGAAGGAAAGGGGTGGAACAAAGTGGATCAGGAACTCGCACGGCTTGTCGGGCTTGATCCGGAGATTTCTTTTTCGGGCAAGGCCGGGCGGACCCGGCTTTGCTCCGTAGCGGGTGGAACCTGCCTGCTGGTCGGCCTTGGCAAGGCTGAGGACCTTGATCTGGAAGGATTTCGCGCTGCCGTGGGCACGGCTGTGCGCGCCGCAGCCAGCCAGGAGCTTTCCTCCCTGGCAGTGGCTTCCGAACATCTGGACCATTTGGAACTGGCCGACGACCTGACGCTGGAATGCATTGTGGCCGCGCGGCTGGCCAGCTATCGTTTCGTCACCTTCAAGTCCGACCCCGGTGAGGAAGATGGCCCCGCGAGCCTGGCGGTCTGGAGCGACGAGGTGGACATGGAGGCAAAAGTGGCCCGGGCGATGGCCGTGGCGGATGGGGTAGGTCTGGCCCGTGATCTGGTCAACACCCCGGCCAACGTGGCCACTCCCGAACATCTGGCAGGGGTTGCCCGCGATCTGGCTGAAAAATTCGGTTTTGGCGTGCAGGTTTATGGACCCGAGGAGATCGTGGGGATGGGCATGGGCTCCTTTGCCTCGGTTTTTCGCGGCAGTGACACCCCCGCCCGGTTCATCGTGCTCGATTCGATGCCGGGTAGCGATGCGAAGCCACTGGTCTTTGTGGGCAAGGGCGTGACCTTCGACACGGGCGGCATCTCGCTCAAGCCTTCCGCCAAGATGCATGAAATGAAAGGGGACATGGCCGGAGCAGCCGCCATCCTGGGCCTGTTCAAGGCCTTGGGGCAGTCTGGCGGGAGCCCCCGGCGGGTGGTGGGGCTTTTGCCGTGCACGGAGAACGTGCCGGGCAGCAGGGCCACCAAACCCGGCGACGTGGTCACGGCCATGAATGGCAAGACCATCGAAATTCTGAACACCGACGCCGAGGGTCGCCTCATCCTGGCCGACGCCCTGGCCTACAGCGAGCGCTTCAAGCCCGAGATCCTGGTCGATCTGGCCACCCTGACCGGGGCCTGCCTCGTGGCCCTGGGCACCAAGGTCGCCGCGGTTTTTTCCACCACGGCGGAGCTGGACCAGCGCATCCGCGAAAGCGGCAGCCGGGTGGGCGAGAGGTTCTGGCCCATGCCCCTTTGGAAGGAGTACGGCGTGCCTCTGAAGGGTGAAGTGGCGGATCTGAAGAACATCGCCACCCGCGAAGGCGGGGCGATTTACGCAGCCATGTTTTTGAAGAACTTCGTGCCCGAAGGCGTGGACTGGGCTCATCTGGACATCGCCGGACCGGCCTGGACGGACGAGAATGCATCGGTTTTCCGGCCCGGCGGCACGGGCTTTGGCGTGCGGACGCTGTGGGAGCTTGTGGACGCGTATGCCGGGCAGGATGGTGAGACGGCGTTTTAGGATGGTGGTTTGGGGTTGGTTTGAGGTGGAGTTGAGGGGGGAGCACGTGGTTGGGTCTGCAAGACCGGTTAGGTTGGAGCCGAGGTGAGAAGCGCGTGGGCGGAGTTGGAGTCAGCTTTGGAGTTGGAGCTTGGCCAGTGGGCGCGTGGTCGGGGCTGGCCGGAGTCGGGAGCGTCGAAACTCCCTCGCCGGCCTCGTAATGCTTCCCCGCTGCGTGCAGAGAACATCGACATGAGCTTTGGGCGGACAAGCAGCGGGGAAGCAAACGATGCCTGGCTCGGTCAGACAGTCGACGCCCCGTCTCCGCCCAACCCCGCCCACGCTTGGCGACAGCGCGGAAGGGGGAATGAAAAGAGAGCGGTCACAAAGGCGTGAATGTGATTTGAGTTGGAGCTTGGTCGATGGGCGCGTGGCCAGGGCTGGGCGGAGACGGAGCGTCGAAACTCCCTCGCCGGCCTCGTAATGCTTCCCCGCTGCGTGCAGAGAACATCGATATGCGCTTTGGGCGGACCAGCAGCGGGGAAACAAACGATGCCTGGCTCGGTCAGACAGTCGACGCCCCGTCTCCGCCCAACCCCGCCCACGCTTGGCGACAGCGCGGAAGGGGAATGGAAAGAGAGCGCGGTCACAAAGGCGTGAATGTGATTTGAGTTGGAGCTTGGTCGATGGGCGCGTGGCCAGGGCTGGGCGGAGACGGAGCGTCGAAACTCCCTCGCCGACCTCGTAATGCTTCCCCGCTGCGAGCAGAGAACATCGTCATGCGCTTTGGGCGGACACGCAGCGGGGAAGCAAACGATGCCTGGCTCGGTCAGACAGTCGACGCCCCGTCTCCGCCCAACCCCGCCCACGCTTGGCGACAGCGCGGAAGGGGGAATGAAAAGAGAGCGGTCACATCTGGCATTTGTTCATTCCTGGTGAATGCCTCTCGCCCTTCCTCAGCGTCATCCCCGCGCAGGCGGGGATCCAGGCCTTTGTAGGCAGCAGGGAGTAAATGCATCGGAGCGTAATCTCATGCGGCTTTTTATAGGCATCCCCCTACCTAGCGAGTACGCGCATATCATTCGCAAGATTCAGGAGGCGTGGAAAAAGCGCCTGGCCTCGAAGGTGTCATGGGTGCGGCCGGAACTGGCTCATGTGACGCTCAAGTTTCTTGGCGAAGTGGATGAGGATAAGGTTCCGGCTATTGTCCAGGCAATGCAGGAGACGGCTCGGGGGAGCTTTGCAGCGCAGGGGGGAGCGGGCGGCTTTTTTCCTTCCAGGGGCGCGCCGCGTGTGATCTGGGTCGGTTTGCGTCAGGGACGCGAGGAATGCGCGGCGTATTTTGAGAAGCTTGATGGGGGATTGGCGAAGGTCGGGTTTTTGGCCGAGTCGAAACCCTTCGCCGCGCACCTGACCGTTGCGCGGGTCAAGGCCGCGATCCGAAGCGACGATTGGTCCGGTCTGCTCGTGGATTTGAAGAGGGATTGGCCCGTGTTCACGGTGAGCCATGTCGTGCTCTGGCAGAGCATCCTCAAGTCCTCTGGACCGGAGTATCGAAGAGTGGCGGAAGTGGGACTGGAAAAATGAGCGCAAGGCGCAGGCTGGGGAAGATGTCTCCCGACCTGCGCCTTGCCGTTGAATGCGGGCTATTGCGGGAGCTTGCTCATCTCGATGATGGCCCTGGCATAGGCCAGGCGCAAGCTCTCAAGGTACTCTGGGTCGGCTTGGCCTTTCCAGGTGGTGACCTCCAGGAAGCGTTTTGGGATTTTGACTCCCATGGGGTCGAAGCCGCCTGCGGCTCGTGCCTGCCAACGCAGTTTCTGGATGGAGGCCGCCGCGCCGTCAAGGTTGTCGGCCAGTTCGCGCCCGCCGAGCACCGTCAGGCACTGGCGCAGCGTGTCCGGCTCATAGACCTTGCGGGCGAAGAGGCAGGCCACCATTGAGGTCAGGACCACCCGTTCGCGCTCGTCCTCCAGTAGAAAGGCCAGGGCCTTGTCCACGTCCTTGGGCGCGTTCGACTGGTCGTAGCTGTAAGCCCCGGTGTCCAGGTGCGAGTGCCGAAGACCCAGGGATTGGGACACGTAGAAGACCTCGCCCGTGGCGTACCCGGCCATCTCCTGGCCCAGGACGCAGGCGAAATCCTCGCCCCCGTAATGTTTGGCCGCGACCATGGTCCCGGCCGCGAGGAGTTTCCAGAACTCGCTTGCCGCCCCGGCCAGCAGGTGCACCGCTTTGAGGTACCCCTGGACTTCGCCGAAGCGCAGTTCGATCCCGGTCTGTTCCACCGTGACCACACCCTTTTCAAGCGCCTCCGTGGCCCAGGCCAGGGCCACGCCGCCGCTCATGACGTCGAGTCCGGCCTTCTCCACCTCGTCCATGACAGTGAGCACTTCCGGGGCATGGGTCAGGCCGAGCATGGAGCCCGTGGCGAAGATGGGCTCGTAGTCGTAACCCACCTGCCGGTAGAGGTACTGGTTGTCCTTGTCGAATTTCTCGCGCACGAAGCCGATATGGATGCAGCCCACCGGGCATCCCGAACAGGCGGCATTGCGCAGCAAGGTGTCGTCGGCGAAACGCTCGCCCGTGATGCCCTCGATGCCTGGGTCCGAGGTCGCCTGCAGGTTGCGCCAGGGCAGGGCTTTCAATTCATTGAGCGCCTCCAGATTCGAGGCCGTGCCCAGGTTGTGATACTTGCGCATCATGTCCGTGTCCGTGATCTTGCGGAAGATCTCGGCATACAGGGCACCGTAGTCCTTGCCCTCGGGCAGGTCCAGGGAGCCGTTGCCTTCGATGGCGATGGCCTTGACGTTCTTGGCGCCCATGACCGCGCCGCTTCCGAGGCGGCCGAAATGGCGATAGGTGTCGACGTTGATGCAGGCCATGGCCGACTTGTTCTCGCCGGCCGGACCGATGCGCATGATGGTCCGGTGGCCGGAGCCCTTGAGGATGCGGCGCAGCAGCTTGCCCGTGCTCAGGGCGTCCTTGCCCCACAGGTAGCCCGCGTCCATGAATTCGATGACATTGGCGCCCAGATGCAGGACCATGGGGCGCTCGGAGCGGCCAATGATAACCAGCGCGTCCAGTCCCGCGAAGCGCAGCGCAAGCGCGCTGCGGCCTCCGGCGTGGGACTCGGCGTACTGGCCGTGCAGGGGCGATGTGAAGGCGCAGACGGTCTTGCTCATGAGCGGAAAATATCCGGTCAGAGGACCGGCGCAAAAAATCAGGGGCTGCAGAGGATCATCCCAGGCCAGATCGGGCTTGGCGTAATCGAGGTGAAGTTTCGCGGCCAGACCCGATCCGCCGAGGTATGTGGCAACGCCGGGCAGGCTGCGGATGGTCGAGCGGCCCGAGGACAGATTCACTTCCAGTATTTTGAAGGTGCTTGAGATCATGCTTCCACCTCCTGCATTTCCAGACAGTCGTGGGGGCAGAACTCCACGCAGCTGCCGCACTGGATGCAGACGTAGGGGTTGCCCTGGCGATCCTGGGCGATGGCGTCCACCGGACAGGCGGCCACGCATTTGCCGCACTGGATGCAGAGCTTCTTCTGCTGGGTGACTCCGCCGCCTTTTCGCTGCTTGAGGCTGCCCGTGGGACAGGCCGCCGCACAGGGGGCCGGGTCGCAGGCCAGACAGACCTTGGCCAAAAATCCGGTGGACAGGCCGCCGGAGGACAGGATGCGGATGCCGGCATTTTCCCAGGACAGGCATTTGTGGACCGCGCGGGCGCAGGCCAAGGAGCATGAATGGCAGCCGATGCACCGGTCCATGCGGGTCGCGACAAGTTGTTTCATAAGTGCTTTCCCGTGAATGTGGTTCAAAAAAATAAGGGTATGTTGCTTTTCCACGATTGTGAAGTGCCGGTCGTACGGTTTACAAGCCGGCACAAACGTGAAAGCGAAAGACGTCGCAGGAGGTGAACGTGGCGGAACGTGTTTTTTCCATCGTGACCAGACCGGATACGGGACTGGAACTTTTCGAGATCATTCAGAATCATGTCAGTGATCTGCATGGGCGCGGCCTGGCCAAGGTCGTGGGCTACGAGGTCATGAGCAACGGCCGGGTCATCCTGCTGAAGGTGCGGGGGCCGGAGGAGGACGTCATGCCCACGGATGAAACCCTGGAGTCTGTCCTGGACGACGCTTTCGTGGAGCGGCTTGAAGCCCTGGCGCAGGAACTGGTGGACGGGTTTTACATGCCGTCCTTTGCCCATTGCGCTTCGGAGATTGAAAAATGATGCGTCTTCGGCCGACTCTGATCAGAGCCGGCCGATTTTTTTGAGCTGAATCTCCAGGCAGGACAAGGCTGCGGGCGTGATCCCGGAAATGCGTCCGGCCTGGCCCAGGGTGCGCGGCTGGATGCGGGTCAGTTTTTCCGTGACCTCGCGCGAGAGGCCCGGAATTCCTGTATAATTCATGTCTTCGGGCAGAGATGTCTGCTCCATCTTTTCAAAGCGGTCCACCAACTCCTGCTGGCGACGCAGATACCCTTCGTATTTGGTCTTGATTTCGGCTTCTTCCAAAGCTTCCCCGTCAAAATTCTCCAGCTCAGGCCACAGCGGCGTGAGCATGTCGATGGTCAGCTCCGGCTGGCGCAGCAGTTCCTTGAGACTGACAGCCTTTTGCGGGATCGTGCCGCCCATGGCCTCGACCGTGTCCTTGGTCGCGGCATCGGGGCGCACGCGCACGGCCTCCAGTCCGGCCATGATTTCATTCACAGTGGCCTGTTTGCGGGTGAAGCGCTGCCAGCGGCTGTCATCGACCAGACCCAGGTCGCGCCCGATCGCGGTCAGGCGCTCGTCGGCGTTGTCCTCGCGCAGCAGGAGCCGGTGTTCGGCCCTGGAGGTGAACATGCGGTAGGGCTCAAGCGTGCCCTTGGTGACCAGGTCGTCCACAAGTACGGCAATGTAGGCTTGGCTGCGGGTCAGGATCAATTCCGGCTCGCCGCGCAGGGTGAGGACCGCGTTGATGGCCGCCCACAGCCCCTGTCCGGCCGCTTCCTCATAGCCCGAGGTGCCGTTGATCTGTCCGGCCATGTAGAGCCCGCGCACGAGCTTGGTCTCGAGAGTGGGTTTGAGCTGGGTCGGAGGGACGTAGTCGTATTCGATGGCGTAGCCGGGCCGGATTATCTGGGCCTTTTCAAGGCCGGGAATGGACGCGACCAGGGCCTTCTGGATGTCGAGCGGCAGGCTTGTCGGGATGCCGTTGGGGTAGACCTCGTGACTGGTCAGGCCTTCAGGCTCGACAAAGATCTGGTGCCGGTCCTTCTCCGGGAAGCGGGCGATCTTGTCCTCGATGGACGGGCAGTAGCGCGCCCCGGTGCCCTTGATGACGCCGGTGAACATGGGCGAACGGTCGAACCCGGAACGGATGATCTCGTGGGTGCGCTCCGTGGTGTAGGTCATGAAGCAGGGCAGTTGCTGAAGCCTGATGCCGGGGCTGTCGAAGCTGAAGGGCCGGGGCGGATTGTCGCCGGGTTGTTCCTCCATGACGGAGTAGTCGACGGACGATTTGAGCAGCCGGGGCACGGTTCCGGTCTTGAGCCGCCCGAGTTCGAAGCCCAGTTCGCGCAGTCGGGGCGAGAGGCCGCTGCTGGCCGGATCGCCGTAGCGGCCGCCGCTGAAATTCTTGAGGCCGACATGGATGAGGCCCTGCAGGAAAGTGCCCGTGGTCAGCAGCGCCGCCCGGCAGGGGATGGTTTCGCCCAGGGTGGTGACCACGCCTGTGACGCGCCCGTCCTCCACAGTGAGCGACGCGGCGGTCTCCTGGCGCACGAAGAGGTTCGGGCAGGTGAAGATGTCCTGCTGCACGACCTTCACGTATTCGGCCCGGTCGATCTGGGCGCGGCTGGAGCGCACGGCCGGGCCCTTGCGGGTGTTCAGTATGCGGAACTGGATTCCGGCCTGATCGGCCCATTTGCCCATCATCCCGCCCAGCGCGTCGATCTCCTTGACCATGTGCCCCTTGGCCAGGCCACCGATGGCCGGATTGCAGGACAGGTGCCCGATGCGGTCGGCGTTGATGGTCAAGAGGAGCGTCTGCATGCCCATGTGCGCGGCGGCCATGGCCGCTTCGCACCCGGCATGGCCGGCGCCCACGACAATGATGTCGAATGTTTCGGGCACGGTTGGGATGATCATGTGCTTATGCCTGGTCTTCGAAGAGGAGATGGGCAAACACCCGTGCGTCGGCGATGGTGGCCGTCACGGACGCGTGTTCGTTGGGTTGATGCGCCGTATGCATGAGGGTGGACCAGCACACGGCGGGAAGACCTCGCTTGCGAAACGCGGCCGCCACTGTGCCGCCGCCGATTCCGATTGCGCGTGCTGCAAGCCCGCGTGTCTTTTCAAGGGCGGCGGTCAGTCGCTGTGCTGCCTCGCAATCTGCAGGCGTCGCCGGGGCGGCCTGCTCCCTGACCACGGGCGTAAAGACGATACGTACTCCCCGTTCGGCCTCCACCTTGTCGCAGATGAGGCGTATCTCCCGCTCGATCTCTTCCAGTGGGTACGAGGGCAGCACGCGGCAGTCGAGATGAAAGACGTCCTGGCCGGGGATGGTGTTCACGTTGGGCACGTTGGCCTCCATCTTGGTCGGCGCAAAGGTGGACATGGGCGGATCGAAAAGCGGGTCACTAACGTCGAAGACCGTGTGCAGGTGGTCCAAGGCCAGAATCAGCGCCGAGGCGCCGACCAGAGAATTGACTCCGGCCTCCGGGGTCGAGGCATGGCATTGTCTGCCCTGCACCGTGAACCTGAGCCAGAGCACGCTCTTTTCCGCGACCTCGATGGCGTCTCCTTCCGGGGTCCCAAAATCCGGGATGACGATGAGATCATCCGGCGCGAAGACCTGCGGGTGGTGGGTCATGATGTATTCGATGCCGTAGGTGTTGCCGGTCTCTTCGTCGGCCGCGAGCAGGATGCCTAAAGAGAGGTCCGTCTGCGCTGCGGCTGTTTCCAGGGCGCGCAGCAGGAGCAGCGCGCTGACCATGCCCTGATGGTTGTCTTCCACGCCTCGGCCGAAAATGAGGTCGCCTTCCTGACGCAGCACGAACGGATCGCTTTCCCACAGGGCCAGGTCTCCGGTAGGCACGACGTCGGTGTGGGCGATGAGCCACAGCGTGCGCGGGCTTTTTCCCGGCCGCCTGATGATCAGGCTGGGACGGTAGCCGCATTCGACTTTTTCGTCCGGGGCCTCGATCGTTGTGCTCTGGACGCCTGGGAATTGGGCCACATAGCTGGACAGGTACTCGACCTTCATCTTTTCACCCTGACCCGCATTGGTCGGTCCGAGGGCCGGGATGGCCACAAGGTCCGTCTGCAGTCGCAGCAATTCCTCGCGGCTGTTTTCCAGGAGTTCCAGTACAGTGCTGAGCATAGTGGCGTCCTTCGGGATATGGATGACGTGAGGTGTCTCTTGTGCCCGGAATTTTGAAGAAAAAAAAGGCAGGAAAGTCCTGCCTTGTAGGTAGTTCGTGATGAAAGGCTTAACGGCCTTTGGCTGCGCGCTTGGATGCCTTGAGCGGGTTGACCTTGGCCTTGCCCTTGCCGGGCGCGGTCTTGGTGTGGGTCGAGAAATTGCACGTTCCCAGTCTCCACTTGGCGGCGGGCTGGGGATAAGTGCCGCAGTACTTGGCGCCGTCGAATTCTTTGATCCGCTCGCAGCCTTCACACTGTTCCACAATCTGGTTCATAACAACGCCGTTGACCTGAACGCCTTCGTCGGTCTTAACGGCATTACTGAAATCTACTGCCATGAGGCTCCTCCATAATTTTGTCCTGAAATGCTGCCGCGTCTTCAAACCGATGAAAATAGCGGCTTCCCGCTGATCACCGGAAACTCGCTTTATTTTTCGAATCAAACATAAAAGTCAAGCCTTTTTTTCCTGCACCAAGCGGGACTCCCCGTTCCGGTTCAAGATTTCAAGCCCCTTTTCCGGCTTGCACGGGGATTTCCTGGCGTGTCTCATCCAAGCGCTGCGCCACTCTGGTCATCTTGAGCCGCACGTAAAGAAACCAGAGCCTGCATGAGGACCTGGTTTCTGTGCGTGATTACTCTTGGTGAACCTATGAAGATTTCTTGGGATCTTCGAGACTCAGGAAGGAGAGGTCGTCATCGTTTGATTTGCCCGAGGGCTTTTCCGAAGAATCGGTTCCGAAATCAAGGAGAATCTCTGTTTCCGGGGAGAATGAAGGTTTCTTGGCCGATGCGGATTTAGAGCGAGGCTCGTCGTCCAAAGGTGCGAGCATTTCTTCCAGTTCCGGAATGAACAGGTCTTCGCGTTTCGATTTGGACGGAGCCGGTGCTTGCGGTGCGGGCGGACTGTCGAAGGAGGCGCTGAAGTCAAGCTCGACCATGTCTTCGGCAGGGAGTGTTTCCAGAAACAAGTCCTCGTCCGGTTTGGGTGCGGGGGTTTTTTGCGCGGGAGCTGGATCCTTGGCCGGGGCTTCAGCCATGCTGAAATCCAGATCCGGAAAATTCGAGACGTCGATGCCGGTGTTTTTTGTGGCATCTGCAACAGAGTGCGCCGGCGGCGCAGCCAAATAGCCCGCAGCCGAACCGCTCATGCTGTTCGAGTGCGCAGGAGCCTCAACTTTCTTCGGCTTTGCTGAAGATCCAGAGGCGGACTGTGGTGCAACTGCGTCGTGAGTCAACCAGTTCGTCCCCGAGGCCAGGATCCAGTTCAGGTAGAGGGCCTTGCGGGATTCTTCCCAGTCCGCTCCGCACTTGGGGCATGCGCTGACGTGGTCGAAGGAATGGAATTTACATTTTTTACAGTACATGGGGTGTCCTGAATTGGCTTGGTTTATGTTTACGCGTACCCACGTACACTGAAATGCGTCTCTTATGCAAGCTGCCTGGTCGTTGACGAAAAATGAAAAAGCTTTTTTCGGGTCGTGCAGAGAGGAATTGGTTCTGTGCCGGGCGCGTGAGACGGCTTTGGGCTCAGATTGTTCGTGGCGGCCTTAAAAAAAGAAGGAGGCGGGAGACTTTTGTTTCCCGCCTCGCATAAAACCGAGATGACTAAATACCAAATGCGATGTGATTCCGGTCTTTTCGCCTGGCCTGTTCAGGGCCGGCGGTTGGCATCCATGTTGTCATTGTGACTGGAATAAACGCCTCTACAGTCTGTTTCCTGTGTTACCTTGGGAGTTTCCTTCCAACGCGCCTTCAACCAACAATTTGTTTTTGGTTTCTGACCAACGCGCCTCTTTCTTAAATCGAAAGATGTTCCCTAGGGATGTTTACAGCCGACACGCCTGTTTAGAGGTTTTTTCCTGATTTCCTTCCAACACGCCTCTGCGGTACAGATTTGGTTGTTGGTTTCTTTTGAAGGCCACCTTGAGACATTGGAACCATTTTAAGTCCGCATGCGGTTGGTTCTTGATGCCAGCTAGTACTGCAACGCAAACAAAAGTCAAGGTCTATTTTTTGCGCATCCTGTCGGCCATGATCTTGGTGGCTGCGGCGAAGATGCCGCAGACGATGCCCATGAAAAAAGCCTTGACCGGCTCATAGCCGAACCAACTGGCGATCATGCCGATGGAGCCGCCGACGATGACCCCGCGCATGACGGCATGGCTTGGAGTGTTTTCTGTTGATCTGTCGTTCATTTTCCCTCGTATGCGGGCCTGATTCAGGCCTTGTTTTTTGCATCCAGCATGGCGTGAAGCTGATTCAGGATGCGTTTTTTGTAGAGTTGGACTACGTCTTCCTTGTTCATGATCATGTCCAACTGCCGGGTATGAATGAGAATGTGGCCCAGTAGTTCCAGTCGATCCTCGATGAATTCCTGATCGCAATCGTCCAGGCGGGCGAACATGGCGTCTTCCCTGACTTTTGTCTGGAAGCCGAATTCGTCGAGGATTTCCCCGACGAACTGGGCCCGGCGGACCTTGCGATGATGGTCGGCGGCCCCGCCTTTGAACTGGAAGCGGATGTAGTTTTCCCGTGGCCGGGGGCCTGCCAGGGCTTCCACGGAGGTGAAGTGATATCCGAACCTTGATTGCAGGTTGCAGAAGTGCTTTGAGAGCATGAAATAGTTTTTTTCTGAAAAATGGGACGCCGCAGCAGGTTCAAGGTTTCTGTTGGTCGCGGATTGGAAAAGAACCGACATGAAGCCTTTGCAGTCGATGCAGGGAGGGCCTTCCCAGGGGTAGGCCACTATGCCCCGCCACAACGCGAGCATGGGTATGGAGGCGATCTTGTCCAGGGCGATCATTTTTCCGCCGGGTTCTTCCATAAATCCGTCATCCAGGTTGATGATCCACCATTGCATGGGCACGATGGTCTTGAGCTGTTTGCTCGACCTGGGAGAGAAATTGTGGTCACGCCCGAAACTGAACATCTCCTGTACGGATTTTTCGTGGCAGAAGCGCGTGATGTCATGCAGCGTTTTGCAATTGGCCGGGGTGAAATCAATACCATCTGGATCGAGAAGCCGCAGGGGCGTGATGTGCCGGTTGACTTTGAGCAGAGTCTGAAAAACCGGGCTGCCTTCCATCATGTTCGGCCGCAGCGGGGCGCGATCCAGCAACTGGCTCTGCAATCCATCGTAAACGGCCCGGTTGTCGGCGTCGAGGGTGATTTCCCGGCCCGCTTCAAGGATAGTAGTGGCTGCGGGGACGCCAAACAGCGCTGGCACGTTGAATTCGCGTGCGACATTGGCCAGGTGCCCGGCGACGCTGCCCTGCTCTGCGATGACGGCCTGGCACCTGTTCAGCACCGCCGCCCATTTGGGGGCTGCCTCGACGCAGACCATGATCGCCTTGTCGGGGAGCATGAGGATGTCCACGTCCTTCTTGACGGTGTGGACCACCCCGTGGGCCGTGCCCGAGCTGGCGGTCTGTCCGCCCTGAAGCAGCGGCTCGACGCCCTGAAGCAGCTCCGGCGCCGGCTCTGACTGGCGGATGTCCAGGGGTCGCGTCTGCAACAGGAACAGCCGTCCTTCGGGGGTGTAGGCCCACTCGATGTCCTGGGGCGTGCCGTAATGCTCCGCGATGCGCGCAGCCATGGTCGCCAGTTCAATGATCTGCCCGTCGTCCAGGGTCGGCTGGTCCGCCTGGAGGGGATCAACGAGGACTCTGCGGACGCCTTCGCTCTGCGAACAGACAATGGCTGAATCCTTGCGTGGCACCAGGCGCTCGACGATGTGCGGCGGCGGGCCTTTATCCACCAGAAAACGGTCCGAAGCGGCGGTGCCGTCGACCACGCCCTTGGCCACACCCCAGGCGGAAGTGATCTGGATGCGATTATCGCCGATATTGATGGGGTTGGTCGTGTAGACCACGCCCCCGGCCCTGGAAGTGACCATGCTGAGGCAACCGACGCACATGAGCACGTCGTCGTCCCGGATGCCGAGCATGTAGCGGTAGGTCATGGCATGGGCCGAATATTTGCTGGCCACGACTTCCTTGTAGCCGTCCAGGAGGCTGTCCCGGTCCAGGTTCAAAAGCGAGCGATGCTGCCCGGCAAAGGATGCGCCCGCGCTGTCCTCGCCCAGGGCGCTGGAGCGTAGTGCGACGTGGACCTGCCTGCCTTCGCGTTCGCAGAGGCGGTCGTAGGCCGAGAGGATGGCGTCCTCCAGTTCCGTAGGGATATCAGCCGCCAGGATCATGCTCCGGATCTTGGCGCATAATTCCAGCAGGGCGATGGGCTGGTCGGTTCCGAGTTCTTCTTCGTCTTCGGGATCAAGGCCGGTGGGCGTACTGGCACCGAAATGGGCGGCCATGGGATGCCCGAGCACAAGGCAGTTGATTTCATCCCACAGGCTGCTTTGCCGCATGAAGGCCATGTAGGCCTCGGCAGTGATGGCAAAGCCGGAGGGCACGGGCACCTTGAGGCTGTTGCCCAGTTCTCCCAGGTTGGCCATCTTGCCCCCCACATCGTCCACGTCCTGGGCCGTGATTTGGCCCAGGTCCAGGACGAGTTCCTGCCGGCGGCTGGACTGCCTGGATGCGAGCTCCAGCTGGATCTGGTCCTGGATGGCGCGCAGGGAGTCGCGCAGACCCAGGTGTTTACCCGGGGCGAGGTAGAGCAGGTTTTCGACGATGTTGTAGACTTTGGCGGCGGCCCCTGTGGCTCGCGATCTGACGAAATGCATGCCGAAATGGCGGTGACCCAGGGCCGCCTCCTCCAGTTCCGTCATGAAATCCAGAGCTCCGTTGTTCGCGGACAACAGCCTGCGAAAGGCCTGGTATCTGGCCTTGAACAGGTCTTCCTGCCCGCTGTCCTCCTTTTGCGGGGGCAGGTTAGGGGAAAAAAAGCTTCTGACGCGCTGCATCAAATTCATTCGTGCTCCATGCCGGGTGGTCCGGGTGGCTGTATGCCGATTGCAGGGAACGTTCGCTCAACCTCGTTTTTTCTCTGGCACAAAAGGAGGCCGGCCCGCAACGGTCGGGGACCGTCAATACCGCTGGGACTCCGGAGTGGGGGCGTTCAGCGTTGGAGGAAAGAGTGACCGCCTTTGAAGAATTCGTCGATCTTCCGGGAGACCTCATCGTCATCGTTGAGGCGCAGGTCGAGGCTGCGGATCGATGACAGCAGACGTCCAAGGACGGTCAGTCGGTCCAGAAAGCGGGTCTCGTCGTATTTGCGGATTTCAGCCTTGAGAGCGTCGCCGTTTTGGCTGACGCGGAATCCGAGCCGGCGCAGGATGCCGGCCAGGAGCGTGGCGCGGCGAACGCGTTGAATGTACTCGGCTGCGCCGCCTTTGAAGGAGAAGGTGATGTAGTTGTCGTTGATGACCGGTCCGACATAGGCGTCCACAGTGGCGAAGTGGTTACCCAGTCGCCCGCTGAAATTCATGTAATTTTGTGAAACGACGGCGTAACTCGCCGCCTCAGGGATGGCATCAGTCCCATCGGCAGTCACCTCCGGATGCGCCATCCCGTCCAGGAGTGCCTTCAGCGGGCCGCAGAGGAGTTCTTCCGCGCCGACTGAAGTCCCGCGCTCGGGCGGAACGACGCCGTCGCCAAGGTCGTACAGGAAGATCTTGAAGGGTAATCCGCTACGCAGTTCATGGGCTGCGCTCTCCTTGGACGGGAGTTCGTCCGAAAGCCGGAACATCTCGTGCATGGCCACTTCATGGCTGAAGCGGATGATGTCATGCAGGGTCTGGCATCCCTTGGGCGTGAAATTCGGCATCTGCGGGTCAACCAGATTCAGAGGGATGATGAACTTAAGTGCCTCCTGCAGAGCCTTGTAGACGGGGCTGCCCTTCATGAGGTTGACGGGCCTCCGCTCCGAGAGGATTTCCTTGACCCGGCCTGCGTAGACAACTCCATTGGTGGCATCGAGGGTGATCTCCGCGCCGTGGGCAAGTAGATGCGTCGCACGGCCCACGCCCACGAGGGTCGGGATGCCGAATTCGCGAGCCACGGAAGCCATGTGTCCCGTGGTGCTTCCGATGTCCGTGATAATGCCGGCAACTTTGCCCATGGCAGCCACGTAAGCCGGGGATGTCTGTCTGGCCACCAGGATGGCGCCTTTGGGTATGGAATCGAGGGCGTGGTCGGACTGTACGGAATAGACCGTGCCCGAAGCCATTCCGATGGCGGCCGGCTGGCCGCCGCACAGGAGCGGGGTGCGGCCGGGCACGAATTCGCAGCATTCGGCTCGGTCGGCTCCCTCGGTTCGCTTCAGCGGCCTGGACTGCAGGACGTAGAGGCGGTCTTCATGGTCCAGGGACCACTCCATGTCCTGGGGCAGGCCGTAGTGGGCTTCGAGCTGCATGCCATATTCGACCAGGGAGCTGACTTGGTCGTCGGACAGGCAGGGGCGTTTTCGGTCCTCGTCAGGTACGGGTCTGGAGACGATGCCACCCTGGGGCAGAAGAGTGAAGGCTGCGTCCTTGTCTCCTGTCTCGGCGGTGACAACTTTCCGGTCCGCGCGCCGGATGCGCCAGAAGTCTGCGTTCGAGGAACCGTCGACAACGCTCACCCCGAGGCCCCAGGCTGCGGAGAGAAGCAGGTCGTCGCTGTGAGCGGAGTTGGGGTCGATGGTGTAGAGCACACCGCTTGCCTTGGCCTGGACCATGTTCAGGACCAGTACGCTCATCATCACGTCCTGCTCCGAATAGCCCTTGGAACGGCGGTAGAAAACGGCCCGCGCGGTGAAGGCGCTGGCTACCACGGCGCTCCAGGCTCGGGGAAGGGCGAAGGGGGTGGCGCCGAGAACTGTGGCGTGCTGTCCGGCGAAAGAGGCCTCGGAATCCTCGCAGACTGCAGAGGATCGCACGGCCAGACGCACAGCGGGGCCGAAACGCGAAACCATTTCACGGGCCTGCTCCTGCAGTGCCTTGTCCAGACCGGACGGCAGGGGGGCGACCATGATCCGCTCGCTGGCCTTGGCGCAGATCTGCTCCAGGGCACCAATGTCCGTAATGTCGATGCCCGCCAGTTGGCTTCTGAAGGTTTCGAGAAGCTCCGTGTGACGAAGGAAAAGGGCTGCGGCCGAAGCCGTGACGGCGAAGCCCGACGGCGTTGGCAGTCCGACTCGGTTGCGGATCTCGCCGAGGTTCGCGGCCTTGCCGCCCACTTCGTCCAGGTTTTCCAGGGAAATTGCATCTAAGGGCAGGACCAGGTCCGGGCTGTCGAACGTCCGTTCACGCAAGAGGGCCCGCAGGGCTTCCCGGGCGATGTTTCGAAGGCTCTGGAAGAGAACATGGTGTTGGCTTCCGGCGAGTGCGTTCAGATCTTCTACCAGGGAACAGCCATGTTCTATCAGGCCTTGGACGCTCTGCAGGGCATCCTCGCGGGTGAAAGGCTGGCCTTCGTAGACAAGCCGCTCCAGGCTGGCCATTTCCTCGAGAATATGATTGTTGCTGGCCAGCAGACGTTTAAAAAAGCGGAATTTCATCATCGGGTTGTTTTTTTTTGTCGAGCTTGACCGAATCATATCCTTGGACCTCATGTCGTCGACTCCTGGCTGGCGGGCGCGGCATTATATTTGGGTGTATCAATGATTCCGGTGCGATGCTTCCCGATCGACTTCTTCTCGTTGACAACTACAAGGAAAGTGCCATTGAAACAGGGGTTGAAAATTCGGTTGGGGACAGGCTGGAGTTCACATGCCGGAAACGGACTTATGGATCGATTCGCCCTCACACGCTGAAGCCGGTCTCCCTTTGGGATGGCGGGGGCATTCTTAGCTGGCTGAAATGAAGGAAACTCATGGACAACACTGGGCCAGGGCTGATTGTACAAGGATTGTTCAAAGATCCAGTCGATTTTCAGCAGATTTTTGATCTGCTGTCTGATGGCGTCCTTGTGATGGATCGGAATCGCAGGGTAGTGGCCGTGAATAACGCATTCGAGGCTCTGTCGGGTTTTTCTCGCGAGGAGGTTCGCGGCGTTCATTGTGCACATGTCACGCGCAATTCCGTATGTAATCACCGCTGCCCCACGTTGTCATTGCCGGATTCCGGAAAGGATAGATGCCATACAGGCGACATCATCTCCAAGGATCGTCGAAAGATACCCGTTCGGATCACCGTCTCGCCGATATATTGCCTGAGCGGCGAGCATCATGGCTACCTGGAAATCATCGAAGATCTTCGTGTCAATCTAACGTGGGACTGGGAACGTGTCCACATCGAACGGTTCGGTCATCTCGTGGGCAATAGCCCTGAAATTCAGAAGGTCTTTCACCTGCTGCCCCTGATCAGCCAGTCGGACTCATCCGTGCTGATCACGGGCGAGACAGGTACGGGCAAGGATCTTGTGGCCGAAGCGATTCATCGGGCTTCGGAACGTGCCCGCGGGCCGTTCGTCAAGATCAACTGCGGGGCCTTGCCGGACACGCTGCTGGAGTCGGAGTTGTTTGGCTACGTCAAGGGCGCCTTCACAGGGGCCACGGAGAGCAAGGCCGGCCGGATCAGGCAAGCTAACAACGGAACCCTGTTCCTGGCCGAGATTGGGGACCTCAACTACAAGCTTCAGACAAAATTGCTGTCGTTCCTCGACGACAAGGTGGTCTATCCTCTGGGCTGTTCGGAGGGGATCAAGGTCAATGTCAGGATCATCGCGGCCACGTTGAGGAATCTGGAGCAGATGGTCCAGAAGGATACATTTCGCAGCGATCTGTTCTTCCGGTTGAACGTCATTCACCTCAACCTTTCCCCTTTGCGCGAGCGGGAGGGGGACATTATTCTCCTTCTGGACCATTTTCTGCGGTCGTTTTCCCAGTTGTTCAGAAAAAACATCGACGGCTACTCCGACGAAGCGTTGAGGATCCTCATGGGTTTTCGATATCCTGGGAATGTCAGAGAGTTGCGAAACATTGTCGAGTATGCGACGAACGTGTGTCAGGGAAATCAGGTGCTTCCTGTTCATCTGCCGCTCTACGTCCGCGAGGGGAATCCCGCCCTTCCACCGGAAACACTACCGTGGGGTGTGCCGACAGCCGTTCCGCTGAACATTTCCGCATCGGACAGGTCCATAGAGATGACCTGGCGGGACATGGAGAAGAAGATGATTCTCAAGGCGCTGGCCCAGGCCAAGGGAAAACGTGCAAAAGCTGCCGAAATTCTGGGCTGGGGCAGGAGTACGCTCTGGAGAAAGATGAAGGATCACGGGTTGGATTCTTGAAATGACAAAAGATGAACGTATCAGGCAGGTGATTGTCGTGCTTCAGGACCGGCAGGTGGCGCCCCGATTTGATCTGGCCCTTGAGGTCGTCTTGGCCCGGGATGACGTGGATTCCGTCAGGACGCTGATCCTGGCGCAGACCTCGGCCGAGAAACTCTGTCACCTCATCCTCGAAAGCGGGATCAACGATGTCGTGTGCGGAGGTATCGAGGAAGAACACCATCAATACCTGACGTGGAAAAAGGTGAAGGTCACCGATAACGTCATCGGTCCCATGGAATGGGCCCTGGACCGCTGGAGGTCGGGTCTTCTGAAGTCTGGGGACATTTATGAACGCTGTGAGGGCGGGACTGCATCGAGTCCCGATGAGTCCTGAGCCGCCGCATGTTTTTAGTGCTGCGGGGAATTGCCTGAACTCGGCGTGCCGAAGTAATCATTTTCGGCTTTTCGGGATTGGGTCCATCTTTTTCGCTGGATGAATATGCTATGATGTCAAAAATGAACAAATTCTTGGTGTTTGAACATTCCTCCATGGGTCGTGTGGCGGTCAAGGCGGGTTTCTCATGGCCTGCGTTGATCCTGGGAGTGCTCTTTTCCAGCCTGGGCTGTATCGTCTGGCTCTTTTTCAACAGGTTATGGCGGTTCGGCGGCCTCTGGTGTTCGATTCTCGTGATATTCATTCTTCTCGACAACGCTGTCCGGACTTCGATTCAGGATCCCACCCTTCAATCCGCGCTTCAGATCGCATTATTTGCTTCATTCTTTCTTTCGTCCATCGTTCCCGCGTTCAAGGGGAATGTCTGGAAAGCAGAAAAGTTCTCGGCACTTGGATATTCCCAAGTTTGCACTGTCTACGCATCCTCGTCCCTCAACGCCCTGAAAATGGCGGAGCAGGATTTCCCAGTCCCGCACGAGGAATAAGCGGCAGGGCATTATTCCCTCCAAATCAGTAACAGAAGGTGTTCGCCGCGTCTGGTCCGCGACGGACTTCTTGCTGTTTTGATTGTCTTTGTCAGAACTCCGAGAAAATCCAGGCAGTGGAAGCATTCTCAGGCCAAGATGTGTTTCGTTCTGTATCGTTTCATATTGTTTCAGTATGTTTCTTCGTTTGTTTTAAAACGTGTTGACACATTTTTCACAAATGAATTAAGGGAAAAGCTAATTCTCGAAACGACAGGCGTGAGACATACTCCAAGATCTATTAGGAGGGATATTGATGGTTACAGAAACAATTGTCCGGGACTTGATGAAACCATTGGGTGAGTTTCCCCGCATAAACCAGGATGCAACGTTCCGGGAAGCTGTAGCCGCTTTGGACAGGGCCCGATCTGACTTTTCAGCCGGTCGGTCCAAGCAGTTCACTTTGCTCGTGGAGGATGAGCGGGGCAGGATCATAGGGAAGGTTTCGCCCATGGATGTCATCCAGGGGTTGGAACCCGGCTATCTCAAAATGATCGACTCCAGTGGGCTCCGTTTCAAGGACGTCAATTATGTCGTCGAAACCATGAGGGAAAAGGCCCGGCTTTGGGTAAAACCCTTCGAAGACCTGTGCCAATCAGCCAAAACGCTACAAGTGAAGGCGTTCATGCGTCGCCCAGCGGAAAGCACGCGTATCAAGGCTGAAGACTCCCTGGACACAGCTTTTCATCACTTTCTTTCGGGACGTCATGACTCTTTGTTTGTTGTCGATGGCGATGCGGTCTCGGGGATTCTCGCTTTTTCGGACGTATATCGAGAAGTGTCGAGAAGGATCACAGAAGTTTGCGAAATGAGCCCCGAGTAAACACCGGACATGTTTTTCTGCGAGGAGGAATCGTATGGCTGAATTAGAGGAAAAAGGACCCCAACCTCTCAAGATTATACTTTTCAAGGGGGCGGCCGCCCTGGTGCTGGGTCTGCTGATTCTGATGTTGCCAACCCCGGAGAATCTGCCGCCCGAGGGACACCGTCTGCTGGCGTTGCTGGTCACCGTGGTTTTTCTTTGGGTAAGCGAGGCCGTTCCCATCGGAACAACCGCTCTGTTTTCCGGGGCAGCCCTGATCTTGCTGAACATCACCAATGCGACCAAAGCGTGGGCCCCGTTTGCCAGCCCAGCGGTCATGTTTGTACTCATGATCATCATGTTTGGGGTGGTTCTGAACGAGGTCGGACTAGCCAGTCGGATCATGTACTATCTGCTCAAGTTCGCCGGAACCAAGGTCAAGCGGCTCAGTTTCATACTGGCTCTTGGATGTACCATGACGTCGTCGATTTTCCACGACGCGACCATCACTGTCATCATGGTCTTTGCCTTCGTTCCGGTCTTCATGAGCATGGGGCTCAGGCCAGGCGAAGGACATCGTTTGCCCATGTTTTTTATGCTTCTTATTCCTCTGGCTGCCTCGGCCGGAGGCTTTGGTACCCTGCTCGGCGGCGGCAGAAATCCGCTTGCGATGGAGATTTTGCAGAAATTTAGCGATGGGCAGCTTAAGATTGGATTTTTGGAGTACATCATCATCCAGTTCCCCATCTGCATTCTCACTGCTGTGACGACATGGGCCATTCTGTGGATGCTGGTGCGGCCCAAGGAGAAAGAGCTTTCGGGTGTCAACCTGCCTGACCCCGGTCCCATGAGCACCGGGGAACGGGGCGTACTGATTATTTTTATAATCACGTTTGCGCTCTGGTTTGCCGGAGACCTGACCGGCTGGCACTATAGTGTTCCGGCGGCCCTGGCCATTTTGGGCTTTTGCGCACCCGGTTGGATCAGCTTCAGAACCATCTGCGATAAATTTCCCTGGGAATCCTGGATTGTCTTTGGCGCCGGCGTGTCCCTGGGCGTGGCCATGCTGGATAGCGGCGCTGGTCGTTATCTGGCCGAAGTGCTGCTTCCTCTCCTGGACGGACAGAATCAGTTTGTCGTGTATTTCGGCATGGGTTTTTTTGGGTCTTTCCTGTCGAGCATGATGAGCAACTCGGCTGCCGTGGCCCTGATGCTGCCTATCACCCTGCCCATGGCGGAAATGATGAACATGGCTCCGCAGACCGTGGCCATGCTTGCGCCCATGACCACGTCCTTCATCATGCTGGTCATTGGTTGTCCTCCCACAATCATCGCCTACAGCACGGGCTACTTCAGTCAGGTTCAGTTCATTAAGGTCGCCGTGCCATGGTGTATCACCCTGCTGCTTATCTGTGTTCTCAGTATGCTGGTGTACTGGCCGTTGATCGGTTTTACCGGTTGATTTTTAGGAATTCCGTGATCTTGCGGGGGCCGTTGAGGCCCCCGATTCGTTTGTGCGTCAGGGTTGATCCCCGGCCGCTGGGAGTGTATCGGCACAACTTACAACAAGGTTAAGGAGAATGCATGTCGAATAATCACCCGGAAAGCAGCGGAGATCCCAGCGGAAGGGCTCCAGGGGAAAAAAACGATGCGGACCGACTATACGCCAGTCAAAAGCCGCTGCACAATCTGCCCAGGGGAAAAAACGCCTGGGACCCCAAATTCATCAAGGTCTGGTGGTTTTGGCCCGCCAGCGTGATTTTCATCGTCATTCTGGCGTTCGTTTACCCTCTCGTCTGGGATTTTTTCAGCAGTAATTGATACCTTGTCTTTGAACGTTTTCTTCCGCCAATTCATAAAGTTTCAGATTTCAGCGTTCCGTGCCCATAGCCGCAAACCTTCCGTTGCGCCGCGCCAACAACGGCGCGGCACGACTGCTCGCGGAAAGGCGGTCGTGCTGAACTAGCGGCTTTCCGTTATGTTTTTTTGCAGCGTGGTGCGAGGGGGAGTTCGATGGTGACGGTCGTGCCTTTGCCGGGTTCGCTCGTCACGAAAATTTCTCCTCCGATTCGTTGCATGATGCCGTGGCTGATGGACAGTCCGAGGCCGGCACCTTTGCCGGGAGGCTTGGTGGTGAAGAATGGTTCGAATATCCGGGCCAGATTCTCTTCGGGGATGCCGAAACCCGTATCTTGTACTTTTATGATCACGCCGCCGTCATCGCTTCTGCCTGCCGCGATGGTGATGCGGCCTCCTTCAGGCATTGCATCCATGGAATTGTTGATCAGGTTGAGCAGCAGATGGCGCAGCAGGGTGGATTCCGTGTGCACAACCGGCAGATCCTGGGCCGGAAGTTCCACTATTTCGATGTTGCGCTGGGAGAATTCGCGTCGTCGTAATGCGACGATATCCTTGATAATGATGTTTATGTCCACGTCTGTGATGATGCCGTCTGATTTGCCTCCGAAGCTGAGAAGCTTGTGGGTGATTTCCCGGCACCGTCCGATCTGCATGGTGATCTGACGAAGCGATTCACGCAGATCGCTTGTGCCCGGTGCCTCCTTCAGGGCGTCATTCTTGAGGACGTCCTGCATCCATCCCGCCTCTTCGCCGATGATGGCCAGCGGATTGTTGACTTCATGGGCGATGCCGACGCCGAGCTGGCTGATGGCATCAAGCTTCTGGGTCTGAAGGCAATGGTCGGCCAGTCTCGCCTGTTCTTCCTCCATCTGCGCCTGGATGCGTCGGATTCTTCCCACAGCGAGGGCTGCGACTCCGGCGAGGGCGATCAAGCAAACCGCGCCCAAGGCAGCAAATCGTTTCATCCAGTCTTCGCGGGTCTGGAGGATTTCTCCTTCTTCGCGTTGCGCGATCAGACGCCAGGCCGGATTGGATTCAATATGCGAAACGGCGAACCACATGTGTGATCCGTTCCACTCCCGAATCTGCGTGCCCTCGGATTGCGCCGTGGTCTGGGCGAGTTGCCCATCCATCGTGTCCAGTATTCCTCTGTGCATGACTGATCTGGTCTGCAACGTCCCATTTGCATTTACAAGAAATACTTCACCCGTTCGCCCGAGACGGACCCTGTCCAATAGGGAGCTGAATGTCTCCGCATTGGCTGACAGGCATATGATCTGCCGCGATTCGATTCCGCCGAGCAAGGCTGCCATGAAAAAACGCGGTGTTCCATCCGGTGTTGCCTGGACGTCCGTGACAATCGGGGCGCGGCGATACCCGGTGTTCTGAATAAGGGCTGAGAAGGCGCTTGCTGGCGCTTGGCCAGGTGACCCGAAAGATGCGAGTGGTCTGCCTTGTTCGTCCATGATGGTCACGCCGTCCAGCCACGCGTGAGTCGCTTTCATTCTGGTGAAGAAGGAGGCCAGGGCGTCCGGATTTTTTGAGTCATGAACCTCGGCGAATGCGTCCAGGGCGGACAGCGCGGATTCAAGCCTGAAATGAATTGAACGGGCGTAGGTTTGGGCGTGAAGAAGGATTTCTTCTGATGCAACTCTTCGGCATTCCAGATCAATGCTGACCAATGCCATTATGAAAGCGCCTGCAGCTACCAGGAATACAGGAATGAACGAGGCGAGTATGATCGTCCGGGTCAGGCGATTGCGATGCTGCTTGAGACGTTGGAGAAGCATAGACGCTCCTTGGTGGAGGTCGGCCGGGACAGTTCCGCAGCAAAACATGAATCGGAGGGCTTCGTGTGAGTCACTGCGTCGTCTCGGAGCAGGAAGATCCTGTGTGTCGAATTGTGCAGTGTGCCGAAGGACAGGTGCCCTGGTGATCCGGGCCTGGCACTTGTCCGTTAACGCTGCTTCCCCGGGATCAGGAGTATTTCAGGGACGCAGTATTTAAGACGCCAATGCAAAAAGTCGCGAAAGAACCTGAGTGTCATTCCCGCAAAGGCGGGAATCCATTTTTTCAAGAGGATGACGACTTTTTGCAGTGACGTCATATAATGCGTTGTCGAACAAGCTCAGAACCGGATGTTTTTTTCCATCTTGTCCAGAAGTTCGCGCTTCTCTGCCTTGCGCAGGCGTTCGTCACGCTCCCACTTGACTCGATAGGCTTCCTGGATCTTGACCACGAGATACTCGTATTCACAGGGCTTCATGAGGTAATCATATGCACCAAGGCGCATTCCCTCCACAGCCGAGGACACGTCTCCGTGGCCCGTGAGCATGATCACTTCAATCCCGACATGCTTGGTTCGGATCTCGGTGAGGGTTTCAATGCCGCTGATGCCGGGCATCTGGATGTCGAGAACAACGATATCGAATTTCTCCGTAGCCAGCTTATCCAGCGCTTCCATACCGCTGGACGCGCCGCTCACTTCGTAGCCGGTATCTGTCAAGCGTTTAGCCAGGGTGTCACGAAACCGTTCTTCATCGTCAACCAGAAGCAATTTTGGTAATAAATCCATCAGTTCCTCCTCGTGGAAGTTTGGCCGCGGTAGCCATGCAAGCCCTCAATATTTCGTATATGTCAATGATTTGTGAATACAGGAACAATCTCAACTTTTCAAGCAATTACCATTCAATGGTTTAAAAGGCCTCACTGCTTTAATCGAGATGATTTATGCGGACAGGAAAATTTTAATAAAAAAACTTTAATATTATTTTATAAGTAACCGTCAATCATTATTGATTTCTTCGATAAAAACAAACGGCTTCGGTATATATAAGGGGGGCAAAGCCCCCCCACCGTCTATGCTCTGATGAGTTTAGAGAACCTGTGATCCCATCCTGAGTGGGATCAGGTCGGGTATTAATTATACCCAGCGCTTCTGTAACTTGTCCAGAAGTGCCTTTTCCTCGGCCTTGCGCAGTCGCTCGTCACGATCCTTCTTGACCTTGTAGGCTTCCTGGATTTTGACCACGAGATATTCGTATTCATGAGGTTTCATGAGGTAATCGTAGGCTCCCAGGCGCATGCCCTCCACGGCCGAGGATACGTCGCCGTGCCCGGTGAGCATGATGACCTCCACCCCGATATGGCGGGAACGGATTTCGGACAGAGTTTCGATGCCGCTCATGCCCGGCATCTGTATGTCGAGGATGACCACATCGAATTTCTCGGACGCCAGCAGATCCAGTGATTCCAATCCATTGGACACGCCCTTGACCTCGTAACCGGTTTCGGTGAGACGCTTGGACAAAGTCTCGCGGAACCGTTCCTCGTCGTCGACCAGCAGCAGTTTTGGCAGATTTTCCATTTTATCCCCCTTATCCCGTCCGGGAGTTGTGGACGGGCAGGCATTCGTCGTTGATGAATAAATTAAATCAGTTTCTATTATCCCTTTGGTATCATCGTATCAATAATATGGAGGAGGGGCAATTTCCCCTCCTCCATCTCCACCGTGTTATTGGAATCCGATCATCGGCCAGTAGGTCAGTGCCGCGGTTACGCAGATGGCCAGCAGGGTGAGACACCAGGGGATGGCCACCTTGGAGAATTCGACCTGACTGAAGTAACCGGTGCTGTAGGCGATGATTGTGGGAGGACAACCGATGACGAGCATGATGAAGGAGGTGGTCATGGGGGCGAGAAGACCGACGGTCTCGACGCTCATGTTCATCATGCTGGCCATGGGCAGGGTTACGGGCAAGCTCAGGGCCACGGCCGCCGAGTTGCTCATCATGCTCGACAGGGCCGAACCGAAGAGGCCGATGCCGTAGTAGGTGACAAAGGGCGACTGGCCTTCCAGCAAGGGCAGGCAGACCGTAGCAAGGTATTTGCCGAGGCCGCTGGAGAGCATGGCCGCGCCGAGAGAGACGCCGGAACCGAAGACGATCCAGGATTCCCAGGGGAACTTGTCACAGATGGTCTTGAAAGAGACCCAGCCGGGAGCGCAGAAGCAGGCAAGGGCCAGGGCCGCGACCACGCTGACGTGCCAACCGGTCAGATCGCCGGCAAACCACAAGATGAAGGCGGCGGAGAAGACTGTGGCCACACCCTTTTCTGCATTGCTCATGGGAGGCATGGACTCGATCTTGACGGACGCGGGCAGTTCCTTTTCCTTGGGACGGAAGTAGAGGTAGCAGATGGCCCAGGTTGCCACCGCCGTAAAGATGGAGACCGGGAATTCGATCATGGCGTACTTCAGGAAACCGATTTTGACTGCAACGCCGGTAGACTCCAGAAGGTACTTTTGGGTGATGTCCACGGCCAGGGCGCAGCGGCCGCCGCCGAGCATGGTGCCGAAGCCGCCGGCCGACGCCGCCAGCGGAATGAGGATGATGAAAAATTTACTCAGGTTGTTGCTCTTCTTCGGCGTGATGCCCATGCTCTGGAAGAGGGGCAAAATGGCGAAGAGCATGATGATGGTGATGGTCGCGTCATGGAAAAGGGTCGAAAGCAATGTGCTGCTTATGGCGATGAAGAAGCTGAGCTGCTTCACCTTTGTTCCCGCAAACTTCAGGATGAAGAAGAGCAGGCGCTTGGCCAGCCCGACCTCATTCAGGATGACGCCGAACATGATGATCATCATGACGAACATGACGGTGTGATTGGCATAGGGCGCCCAGGCCGCAGATGACTTGGTGACCTTGAAAATGATCATGAGCGCCGTAGCCAGAAGGGCGGTAACGCCAATGGGAATGGCTTCGGATACCCAAAGGAACACGATCGGGAGCAGGATGGCGCCCAGACGATGTGCTTCCACGGGGAGAGAATCCGGACGGGGCAGGAAATAAATGAAAAGAAACAAGCCAAGCGCAATAAGCAACTTGATGATCATGGCTTTGTTGGACTGAGTCGGACCCTGGGGCTCTTCTTCGTGCATGAGGAGCTCATCTGGGGAAGTATCTCGCACGTCTTGTGCACTCATGGATTCTCTCCTTTATTATTCAATGTGTTAGCTTGGCAGTGACAACATCGCTTGAACAGATAGTGACTCAGAGGCCGCACGACTCTTTGATTCTGCGGCCGATTTCCTTGTACACGTCGGAAAAGCGCAAAACGCCTGTGAGCTTCTTGCCATCCATGACGAAAAGAGAGTCATGCTTGAACATGACAAAGCGGTGGAAGGCATTGTTCAGGTTCGCGTCCAGATCTATGATCTGGGACGGTTTTGTCGGCTGGAAGAAATCTTTGACCAGGATGTCCTTGGAGGTGGTGCAGAGGTCATCGAGTGGCTTGGCCCACAGGGTGGTCTGTTCCTTCATGGGTTGGATTACGTAGTTGAACTTTTCAACATACACGCTGCTCTGTTCGTCGACCAGTTTTTCGTAGTCCGGTTCGAGTCCACGGACCACATCAAGGGGAGAGAGCTTGCCGACGACCTTGTTTTCACTGTCGGTCACCAGCAGGATGCGCTGTTCGCGCTTCCCGGAAAGGTATTCCTCGTTGGCCCGCTCCAGGGCCATGACCGCTCCTGAGAAAGTGGCCGTGTCCGATATGCGGGGGAATTTAGCTATGGGGACCATGAAATCTTTTACAGATGCTTCCATTATCCATCACTCCTTGGGGTTGGGCCGAAATTGAAGATTGTGCACCACCTTCGCTTCCGACACAGGGTTATTGCCGATTTCTAGTCTTTAAATAATCTTGCAGAGACGAAATGTTATTAACAATTCCTGTGCCATTTTTTTTGCGCGATACGCATTTATTTTACTAACATAATGTTTTTATTAATAAATATATTGATAAAATTTTCACAACAGCCTGTTGTTTTTATTATCTGCAATCGCTTTTTCAAAAGTATTGCATAATTTTGCTTTTTATTGCTTCTTTTTTTCTTGAACAAAGTGTGCGGTGTCTGGTACTGGAGAATCATTGTTGCGTGATTCAACGCCGCTTCCGAAGGGATCGGGAGCAGGAGAGAATATGATCAAGCCTGAAATTTTGATGAAATGGTTCCCTCGAACATGGCGCGGCAGGGCTGTGCCTGTCAGGCGCAAACTGCGAACACGCCTGCTCATGACGCTTATCCCCACATCCCTCATCGTGCTCGCGCTGATGGGTTATGCGACGTATTGGGCCTCATCGGAGTTCATTTCCCTCGCCCTTGAACGCAATTCCCGGATTCATGCCGTGACCACCGCTCATGCGGTGGAGATGCTGCTGGAAGGCTGCAAACGCAATCTGCTTTTTGCGGCCCGCAATCCGATGACCGCGGAGGGCACTGCCAACTATCTTAAGGATCTTCGAGACCTTGAAGGACTGGAGTTTGCGGAGTTCGGATTCATGCCCCTGCGTGATGGGGAGCCTGTCGTCTTTGTGAGCCGTGCGGGGGACAGCAGGAGGCTGTCACGGACAGAGATGGACGGCATTCGACCCAACCCTGCGCTTTTGTATACCAACGTGCGCGGTCTAGAAGTCGGAGAGGTCTGGCTCTCGGAATTCAAGGAGGTGGAAACTCCGTATCCGACTGCTGAGAATCCGCGTGAGCGCGTGTCCTGCATGGGGTTGCGCATGGTAACGCCTTGCGTTGGCCCTGATGGCGAATTGAACGGTTACGCCTACCTTACCCTGAACGCCCAAGTGATCCGCAATGTCCTGTCTCTCTATGAATCGTCCAATTCTCCCGTTTTCGCCTTCAGTCGCAATCCGAAGTTTCAGCGCTACACCTTTTTTTTCGACGCCAACGGCTGGGTGCTTTTTCAATCGGAATCGGAGCTTGATGATGACGCGCCGTTACGAACTTTGAATATCCGTACGACATTATCCGGCACTCTCGGCAGGCCTGGTCTGCCCGGCGCGTTTCGTCCCTCGGAGCTGAACGAGAATTATTGGCAGACCGTCGAGAATGTACGTAAGGGGCACAAGGATATTGTCCGGTCACTTAATCGGACGGAATCCGGTTCACCCTACAGTGATCATTTTCTTGCTTACGCTCCAGTGCGCCTGGCCTTGATTCCAGATAAGGAGGCCGCCGTCATCGGGGGTATCGCCTACGAAGACCGTAGCGTGCTGGTCGATCTCGCCGGTTACCGGCATATTGATGTCATGCTGGCCATCAGCGCCATATCCGTGTTAGTTTTGGTGCTGGCCATTGCTGTTGTCGCCAGAGGCACGACTTTGGGCCTGCAGGAATTGGCGTATGCAGTGAAGAATCTCACGGAAAAAGGAGAGTGGGAGGAGGTCCGCCTGGTCGAGACGGGCTACGAGGCAGAGATGCTCAAGGATTCGATCAATTCAATGATCAGGACGCTGCAGGCGCAGTTTGAAGAGATCAAATCAAAGGACCTCAAAATCGAGTCCGTGGCTTTGAAAGAGCCGGCAGAATTGAGTATGGGGCCCGCCCTATCGACGCTGGATACGGATTTTCCCGAGCTTGTCGGTTCGGGGCCTCACATGAAGCTGATGAAACGCGACATCATCAAGGCCAGCCAGGTCGAAATGGACGTACTCATCGAAGGCGAGACCGGTACGGGCAAGCAATTGGCAGCCGAAGCCGTGCATCGCCTGTCGTCTCGAAACGGCAAACCCTTCATTTCCATCAATTGCGGCGAACTGGACGAGAATCTTCTGCTTGATTCCCTGTTCGGTCACGTCAAAGGGGCGTTCACGGACGGCAAGGGTGACCGGCGCGGCGCTTTTCTGCAGGCCGATGGCGGGACGTTGTTTCTGGACGAGATTCAGTCCGCATCCCTGAAGGTCCAGCAAGCCTTGTTGCGGGCTCTTTCCCTGCGCAAGATCAAACCACTCGGCAGTGACCAGGATGTGGACGTGAACGTGCGTATGCTTACGGCCACCAATGTCGATTTGAAGGCCCTGATCAGGGAAGGGAAGTTTCGGGAGGATCTCTATTACAGGCTCAAGGTCATCACCATCACGACCCCGCCGCTACGGGAGCAGCGGCAGAACATCCCTCTTTTGGCCATGCATTTCCTGAAAGAGGGGGAGCACATGGCTGGAAGATCGGGCCTAGCCCTTTCGCGAGGGGCCTTGAAAGCCCTGGTTTCCTATGATTGGCCAGGCAACATCCGCGAACTCAAGCATGTGATCATCACGGCGGCAGTCATGTCCGAGGGGCGGGTGATTCAGTCCGAGCAACTGGGAATAAACGGCAAGGCGCGAAATGAGGATGACGCACCAAGCGAGAGCGTAGATTCGTTTGCGCTGGAGAATGGGGAAAATTTTGAAAATCAGCTACCTGCAAGAAATGATAAAGCAAAAAATGACAGAGGGTTGCCTCTTGACCTGAACTCCCGGCAGGTCATCGCATGCGAGTATGTGCGCGAACATGGCAGCATCTCCAGCAAGGATCTTATCGAGTTATTGGAAGGAAGTATCTCCAAACGGACCGCTAGCTATGATATTCAGGATCTGGTTAACCGCAGCCTGTTGGTCAAAATTGGGCGGGGCCCTTCGACTCGCTATGTGCGTCCTCCCAGGGCAGAAAATGTCTGATAACTGTGTATCGCAAGCATGGTCGGCTACCGAGGGGGAAACCGCTATGAGGGAATGCGGCGGTTGCTTCCGGTGCCTTGCTCATATATGAAATGACCGCTCGGGTGAATAATGTGATTACAGGATAGCTGGATTTTTTGCGTGGGGTAAAGAATATGTCAATTTTTGGGCTCAAGGATCTTGGAACTAAGATCGCCATCACGGCCCTGTGCTTTTCATTGATTCCGCTCATCGGATTGGGCGTGACCATGTATTCCATGTTCGCCTCCGCATACCATTCCAAGGTTAGGGCTAACCTGATCACCCTCGCGGAAAACAAACGTCAGGGCATTGATCTTTTCTTGCGTGAACAGGTCTCGCAGCTGCGCACCATCGCCCATTCCCATTCCGTTGAGGATCTGGCCTCACAGGAAAAGCTCGATAATATTCTGGCCACCATGCAGCTCGGATCCCGGACGTTTATTGATTTGGGGCTGATCAACGAGGAAGGCATGCATGTCAGCTATTCCGGTCCCTACAACCTGTCCCAAGCCAACTACAAGAACGAAGACTGGTTCAACCAGGTCATGGTGCGCAAGATCTATGTGTCCGACGTGTTCGAGGGTTTTCGCGGTTTTCCGCACATGATCATCGCTGTGAAGAAACAGGAAAGGGGACGGGTCTGGATTTTGCGGGCCACCATTGATTCCGATATCTTTGATTCTCTGGTGCGCTGGTTGCAAATCGGTGACGGAGGTGACGCCTACCTTGTCAACCGGGCCGGGGATCTGCAGACTAGGCCCAGGTTCGGCAACAAGAGCAAGGATATTTATGCTTCCTTTCTTGGATCGCCTTTTTCCGGAGCCAAGGCTACGGAGTTTGAGTCACAAAAGAAGAAGATTTTTGTGGGCGGGATTTGGCTGGAGCAAAAAGATTGGCTGCTGGTCATTGAAGAGGACATGCGCGGCGAACTCCAGCCTCTTTTCGAAACCCAGGCCGCGACCTGGGCCGTGGTGGGCAGTGGTATCGCCTTTATCATCATTGGCACGCTCCTGATCTCGCGCATGATTGTCGTGCAACAGGAGCGCAGCAACCGTGAGCAGGCGCAACTGAACGAAGAGCTGATTCAATCCAGCAAGATGGCTGCGCTTGGTAAGTTGGCGGCAGGCGTCGCTCACGAGGTTAATAATCCTCTGGCGGTCATCCGGGAGAAAGCCGGCTGGATGCGAGACCTGCTGGAGGAAGAGGACGTTAAGGCCAGTCCGAATTTTATGGAATTTGAGGATGCCGTCAACAAGATCGAGCAACACGTCGAGCGGGCTGGAAATGTCGTGCACAGGATGCTGGGTTTTGCCCGGCGCATGGAGCCGGTTTGCAACGATCTGTACATCAATGATGTAATTAAACAAACAACCGCCTTCCTCGACAACGAAATCCGCTTCCGGAACATAGAACTGGTCTGGAATCTGGCTCCGGACCTGCCCACCATTCAGTCCGATGCTTCCCAGATCCAGCAGGTCATCCTAAATCTTTTCAACAATGCCATCGACGCCATAGACCGTAATGGCCACATAACCGTTACAACCGGATTCGAGCCGGAATCGGAAATGGTCAGCATCAGCCTGCGTGACGATGGTCCGGGGATGGACAAGGATGTGCAGACGCGCATTTTCGATCCTTTTTTCACCACAAAAAAAGTTGGCGAAGGGACGGGTCTTGGTCTCTCGATCAGTTACTCGATCATCAACAAGCTGGGAGGAAGCATCCGATTCGAGAGTGAAGTCGGTCTGGGTACGGAATTTGTAATTCATTTGCCGGTGAAGCATCATGACAGAAAAGAATAACAGTCAAATTGCGCCCGTGCATACCGGGCCAACAGTGTTGGTTGTCGATGACGAACAGGATTTCGTGGAGACTCTGGTCAAGCGCCTGGAGCGCAGAGGATTCAAGGTTGAAGGGGTGGGAAGCGGTCAGGAAGCATTATTGATGCTTGGAAAAAGCAGCTTTGATGTTGTCATTCTGGACGTCATGATGCCTGGGATGGACGGGATTGAAACCTTGCGCGAGATCAAGCTCGCTTGGCCCAAGACCCAGGTCATCCTGCTTTCCGGGCACGGCGGAGAAGAGATGGGGATGCGTGGAATGGCTTATGGGGCCTATTCGTACCTGCTCAAGCCCGTATCGCTGAAAATAGTTGTGGAGACGGCGCATATGGCCTTTGAAGAAGGTGGGTTTCGCTAACGGACTACTATGCGCCAATATACCAAGCGAACTATAAAACGTAATTTTTTTGCAGCGATGCTGCTTGCGCCTTTTGTTCCTGTTGTGCTTGCCTTGAGCACGGGGGGGTATCTTTATTGGAACCATGCGCAACAGGGCGTTCTTGATCGTCTTACCCTTCTTTCCACCCATTACGTGTACATGCTTGATCGTTACATGGAGGATTGTCTGGGGGACCTGACGTTGGTCGGAGCAGGACTTTCGCTGAATTCCGATTCTTCTGATTTGCGAGAAATTCTGGGAAGTCTGACCTCCAAGCGCAAGGAAATTGTCGACGTGGCCCTTGTGGATTCCGAAGGTGCTGTCCAAGCTTACGCAGGACCCAATGTGTACAAGGGTACTCACGTGGTGCCTGGTCTCTGGTTGGACGAGGCTCTGGAGCGCGGAAGCAGTATAAGTGGCGTCATGTCCGGCCAGTTGGGCCTGCCGCATTACGTCATGTCCAAAAGGTTTTCGCAGGAGGATAAGACATTCGTATTGCGGATCTCCCTCGATCCTGAAGTGTTTACCCAGATGCTCACGAACGTGCGTGAGGACGGAGTTGATGTCTTTCTCATCAACCGCAAGGGCGAGGTAGTTGCCGGAAGCGGAGGACAGGTTCTGACCCGGGAGCAAGAATTGGTCGATCCCGTGTTTCTGAGCCGGATTGGCACTGCGTTCTGGGATCCGCTCTCAAACGCAGCCTACTCCAGTCGGGTCATGCGGCATGCGGGGTGGATTTTAGCCGCGCGCAAATATTCTCCTTCCTTGTACCGCGCCACTGATTCAGCTTTTCTTTTTTTGGGCTTGTCCGTTCTTTGCGGGGGGATCATTGTCTTTCTATCCTCTCTTTATCTGACAGGATATATAGAAAAAATGTTACAGCAGCGTGATGATGAACGTGAAAAACTGCGTGAGCAACTCTATCGTGCTGGTCGTCTTGCCGAGTTAGGCGAAATGTCGGCAGGTTTTGCTCACGAGATTAACAATCCATTGCAGATCATGAAGAGCGATCAAGCTTATATAGAAATGTTGTTGCATGACTTTCGGGAAAGAGCTGGAGAAGATGAACAATTTCTTGGTGACATAAATGAGATGGGTGCGAGCCTCAATCAGATCAAACTGCAGATAGACCGTTGCGCCCGCATCACGCATTCAATTTTGAGTTTTGGGCGGGCGGGAAATACCGAAGCGCAAAATATCGATCTGGCCAAGTTTATCCCCGAGGTGCTGACCATGATCAAGAACAAGGTTCAGCTCAGCAATATCATTCTGCGGGTCAATATTTCTCCTGCCCGTCTGATTGTACATGTAGATCCTGCACGTCTGCAGCAGGTGCTGCTTAATCTACTCAACAACGCCATGTTTGCAGTCAGCGAGGTTGCAGGCACTAGAGCTGGAGAGATTGAGTTGTCATGCGTCCCTGAGGGTGTGGACAAGATACGCATCGCGATCAAAGACAATGGCTGCGGCATTGACGCAAATCAGCAGCAGTTGATTTTTACACCTTTCTACACCACCAAACCCGCCGGTAGCGGAACAGGTTTAGGATTGTCCGTCTGCCACGGGATAGTGGACAGCATGAAGGGTGTTTTGGACTTTACAAGCGAGAAAGGTCATGGGGCGACTTTTTTCCTCATTATACCAAGGGTGTCAGCTTCCGCACAATGATGTGGAGGATGCTTCCGCCTTGCCGGTTCATAGACCGATACCGGCCCTTGGGAAGAATGTGCGTATTTACGAAGAGGTGATCATGGATGATACATTGCGGGTTCTGCTCGTCGATGACGAGGAAAGCTATCTGGAAACTGCCGCCAAGATATTCAAGCGCAAGGGCGTTGACGTTGAACTTTGTTTTATTGGTAAAGATGTGGTCGGCATTCTCAAGGAAAAGAAATGCCAAGTGGTCGTGCTTGACTTGAAGATGCCCGGAATGACCGGACAGGAAGTGCTCCGAGAAATCAAGAGCAGCTTGCCGGCCGTGCAGGTCATCATTCTCACCGGCCACGCCACTTCGGACGATGCCGCTGTCTGTCTGACCAGCGGCGCTTTTGATTTTTTGATCAAGCCGGTAGAAATGAGTCACCTTCTTGACAGAGTCAAAATGGCTTATGAAATGTGGAAATTGTCTTCCGACACGTGATTTTTTGCAGGACAGACGTCACTGCAAAAAGTCGCGAAAGAGCCTGAGTGTCATTCCCGCGAAGGCGGGAATCCATTCTTTTCAAATAGTTAAAAAGGCATGGATCCCCTTTTTCAAGGGGATGACGACTTTTTGCAGT
>Ga0180007_10000929_pt1 | contig 43362 bp, 35 predicted proteins | sample MM_PC_MetaG_FD_121122 | JGI IMG/M metagenome (GOLD analysis project Ga0180007, IMG submission 121122) | Groundwater microbial communities from the Aspo Hard Rock Laboratory (HRL) deep subsurface site, Sweden - MM_PC_MetaG | ecosystem: Environmental > Aquatic > Deep subsurface > Groundwater... | reverse complement strand
TTAATCCTTTTTCAAATCCGATATGATAAATTGCACCTTCTGACCAAATCAGATCAAATTCCTCTTCTTGAAATGGAAGGTTTTCCATATTCCCAACAATGCCTTTCACTTTATCTTGAAGATTTTTATTTTGGGCATTTTGGTTTAATTGACTAATAAAACCGTGCCAAGCATCAATACCGATAATTTCACACGGTGTATGTGCTCCTAATACCATTGTTTGACCACCTGTTCCACAACCAATGTCAGCAATTTTGGACTTTTCGGTAAGACCGTCTATAAAACCTAATGCTTTAAGCGTTTCTTCTGGATTTCCAGGTCCTTGTCTTTCTGTTTTTGAAAAATATTCATAAATAATATTCAAGTCAAATTCGTGAATTGTCTTTTTTTCGTTATTCATTTTTATTATTTTTTTGCACACACGAAAAGCATTACAATGCTTTCACAGTTGTACGCAGATTAAAACTTAAATTAATTCAATAAAAATAGCTCTCGAAAAGAATTATCCGAGAACAAACGAAGGTACAATCTATACAAAAAGCACAGATTGTTTACAGAACAATATCCAAATTAAAAGTAAACATCCATTTTTTTAATGTATGCAAAAGTATGAAAAAATTAGATAGATGAAAAAACCTAAAGCATTTTTCATCTATTTTTATTTAGTCGTTATACAATTCATAACTTTGCTTTCTGATAATCTGTCTATGTGCATTTTTTTACACTGACCGCTAACTTGTTTATATGGTACATAAACTGGACTTTATCTCCCCATATAGGATTGTAAAGCGCAGGTTTTTATGTTCTTTATATTTCAAAGTCATCCAACGGACTTTTTATGTTTTTCAAGCTATTTATGCTTACGAAGGTGTAGATTTCTGTAGTCTTGCTGGACTTATGTCCCAAAAGTTCCTGAATGTATCTTAAATCAGTTCCAGCTTCTAGTAAATGTGTAGCGTAACTATGTCGCAAACAATGTAAAGTAAATGTATGGTTTTTATTTATTTTACGAAACGATTCTTTAAAAATATTTCGCAAACTCGTGGCCGAATATTGCTGACCTACTTGTGGCCCTTCTATTAAATAGTAAACAGGTTTGTATTGCAGATAATACCTTCTGATCAATCCCAATAATTTTTCTGATAAAGGCAAACTCCGATCTCTATTTCCTTTTGCGTTAATAATGTAAACCATCATCCTTTTCGAGTCGATATCAACAATGCGTATATTTAATAACTCACTTCTTCTCAACCCTAAGCCATAAATTAAACTTAGCGCGGTTTTATGCTTGATGTTTTTGATCGATTCAAGCATTTTTTTGACATCCTCTTTTGCAATTACCTTTGGTAAAGTAGTTGATTTTCTGGGCCTTTCAATTTTTTCAATGTCATATGTTACATCCAGCATCTTAAAGAAAAATAATTTGATGGCATTTATCATCTGATTTTGAAACGAAACCGAAAACCCTTCTTTAATGATATAATCATAATTGAATTTGTTAATATCGTTTAGGTCAATTTCCGATATTTCTTTATCAGCATAAAAACCTAAAAATGTTTCGATCATACTCACGTAAGTGCGGATCGTATTTTCGCTGTACCGGTTTTGTATCAGCCATTTTTTAAAGGATGCGATAAGCCCGGTTTTTTCAGTATCAAGCAATTTCTTAATTGCTTTTGGCTTCGATTTCGACTTATTGTCTGTTTCACCGTAGATGATTCGGGATGGGTGTATGAAATATCGACTATCGTATTTTATTTGTTTCTGATCGAATTGATAGACCAGCTTTTTATAATTGTCGATAGAATATTCCTGATAAAAGCAACGGTTTGTCTGGCTCCACTTTACACCATCGATAACCGAAATCAACGATTTCAGGGCCACATCGTAAGGAAAGGTAATGGCAATACATGCCTTATCCTGATGTTTTAAATTACGTAATACGATAGTCGATATCATACAAAAAGCTTTAAATGCCTTTTATTAAATGGGGAGACGAAAATTTTTGATCGATTTATGTCATGCCGAACCTTAAATTTTCGAGGAATAAATGTATAAAAAAAATTCGAATGATAAATGATTATTGTTGAATGATAAATGAAGAATTTAGAATTCAGAATGTAAAATGTAGAATGTTAAATTTTGAATGATAAAGAATTTGTAAATGTTAATCAATTATCAATAATCATTCAACAATAATCATTTAACAGTCAATATTCCTCTTAAGCGAATGTCGTTGGAGGAAGCTCCTATCATGATCCTGAATTCACCCGGTTCTACGATGCGGTTCAGATTTAGGTCGAGCATGGCAAGCAATTCGGGGCCGATTTCAAAAGTCAGATCTTTTGTTTCTCCTTTTTTTAGGTAGATCCGTTGAAAGCCTTTTAGTTCCAATACAGGCCGTGCAACCGAAGCAAACAGATCCCTGATATATAATTGAACCACTTCGTCGCCATCGTAATCTCCGTTATTTGTCACTTTAAAATGAACAGTGGAACTTTCGTTTATATTGATCAGCGGCTTCTCAATGCTCAAAGCATGATATTCAAACCGCGTATAACTCAACCCATAACCGAACGGGAACAAAGGCTTTCCGCTAAGGTTTAAATAATCGTCGCCCCTTCCGGTGGGCTTATGGTTGTAATAAAGCGGCAATTGCGATTCATGAACCGGGAAAGTAATGGGCAATCGTCCGGCCGGATTGAAATCGCCAAACAAAATATCAGTCACTGCATTACCGCCTTCATCTCCGGGATACCAAACATCGATGATCGCTGGTACTTGGTCGATCCAGTTATTCATGGTAATGGCACTGCCTCCAACCAAAACAACTACCACAGGCTTTCCGGTAGCAGCTATCTTTTTAATCAATTCTTCCTGATGGCCGGGTAATGAAAGGTACGCACGGTCCCTGAATTCACCTTCTTCCAAGCCGGCAACAATGACTACCACATCACTTTTCATTGCCATTGCAACGGCATCCCCGATTTCTTTTTCATAGGAATTTTTTATACCCAAATTCCATATCAGTTTAAGCTTTACATTACCCGTGGTTTCATAAAATTCAACTTTTATATTATACTCCTTGCCTTTTTCAAAATGGTATTTTTTGGTAAGTGTCCGAAAAGATTGTTTTTTCCAATTATCGATAATTAATTGATCATCAAGATACAAGCGATATCCGTCGTCGCCTTCTAATCCGATATCAAATTCGCCTGTTTCGGGGGCCACAAGTTTACCCGTCCATCTGGCAGCAAACCAGTCGAAATTAATTTTTTCCTGATCGGGCGAAAACAAGGTCCACTGAAAGTTAATTTGCGGGTCAACACGGGTCAATGCAGGAGTCCCTTCCAGTGTTGTATTATTGAAATATTCTCCTTTTAATCCGGATATTTTTTTGTTATCCTTATAAAAAAAGAGGTTTTTATTTGGTATGGCAATATATGAAATTGATTCCCTGCCACAAGCCGGAGCATAATTAATGGTGCAGGTTTTGCCCACTTTACTTTCAATTCCCTGTAAAATATTTACGGGATTATTTCCGGGTCCTGAATAACCGCCCAATCGGGCTTCAATGGCATCAATTCCGATAAGTGCCAATGATTTTATGTCTTTTTTCAGCGGAAGGGTATTTCGCTCATTTTTAAGCAGTACAATCGATTCCAGGGCCGCTTTCTTTGCTAATTCACGATGTGCTGCCGATGCATTCCACTTTTCGGATTCATCCGCATCCACATATGGATTTTCGAACAATCCCAGTTTGAATTTAGCCCGAAGTACCCTTCGAACCGCTTCATCTATTGCTTTCTCGTCGATCATCCCATCTTCAAATGCCTTGTAAAATAAGGGGTAGTGATCGTAGGAAGTCTGGAAAATTACGTCCAACCCATTTTCGATGGATCGTTTGGTTGACTCAGCATAATCCTTAGTCGTAAAATGCAATACATTTGCTCCTCCGGTAGCACCGGCATCAGAGATTACGAATCCTTCAAAACCCCATTCATTTTTTAATTTTTTATTCAACAACCAATCATTTGCAGAGCATGGACTGCCATCGAGTGAGTTGTAGGACGTCATGATTGATCCGGCATTAGCTTTTTGAATACAGGCTTTAAATGCAGGGAAGTGAATTTCTTCGAGCAGGCGTTCGTTAAAATGAATCGGATAGCTGTCGCGCCCGCCATCACCAACATTTGCAATAAAATGTTTTGGGGTGGTTAAAACACCTGATTGCTCAAACTGCGAGATAAATGCTATCGCCATTTGAGTGGTGAGAAAGGGATCTTCGCCATAGGTTTCTTCGGTTCTGCCCCAGCGAACATCTCCGGCAATGTTTAGCACAGGTGAGAGGATTTGACGGATGCCTCTTGTTTTCGTCTCCATCGCGATGGCATGGGCAACCTTGCCCATCAATAAGGTATCCCAGGTTGCCGCCAAAGCAATGGATTGTGGAAATGCCGTGGCTCCATCCCTGATCAGGCCATGCAATGCTTCATCAAAAGGGATGATGGGTATTCCCAGCCGGGTTTCTTCAACGAAGTACTTTTGAATGTTGTTGATGAGTTCGGCTGTTTCTTTGGCTGTGCCACCATCTAAATGGTCCAGCAATTGTTCGACTTCTTTTCCTGATTTTCCTTTGGTCGACACCTGAAACCCAAATATTCCGTGTTTGTATTTTTCCTTTCCGTCTGATAAATCGTCCGGAATCATGAATAATTGCCAGAACTTCTCTTCCATTGTCATTCTTGACAAAAGATCATCAACTCTTTCTGCGATTGGAGTTTCCGGATTCTTATATTTTAAAACCTCATTCTTCCGACAAGAAATAAGCATTGCAATCACAATCGTAAAAATTAGATAGAGCGCAAAATTTCTAACCGGATTCTTACTCATAGTTTTTTGTTCTAAAATTCAACAAAATATGCCAATAGTCCCAAGAGTATCAATACAATCCCGGTTATCATCTTATCATGATTCTCGAGAAAATGAAAGTTAAATTTATTTACGCCTTTTAATCCGAAATGAACCAAGGCAATAATACTAAGCATTGTTACTGCCAGATAGGTAGTGGAAACGATTAAGATCCCAATCCAGCCAAGTGAGGCAGCCTGAAAATAATAAGCTTCTATTTCGAGACACGGCGAAAGAAACATGGCAATACTTAAAGAGGATATGATGGCAAATTTTGATTTCTTATTCTTAATGATTTGCTCTTCATTTTTATGATGATGGTGACGATGATCTGATTTTAGGTCGAGCAATAAATAAATTACCCCAATTGAAAGCAATACCAAAGGTGCGGCAATCTTAATGATATAATCATAATTTTCGGAGAGTTTAATGCCAAGAAAGCCAACAATAATCCCTATAATTATGGTACTCATCATATGTGCAAATCCAATAATGAAAGTTGCCGAAATGGTTTCTTTATACGTCCATTTTTGAATTTTTGAAATCGCGATTATCGGAATCCAATGATTGGGGATGGACGCGTGAATTAAGCTTAAAACTATACTGCCCAGAAATATTTGCCACATCTTTACTCGTTTTTGTTATTTTCGATAAAGGTCGGAAATGTATTTAATAATTGTACCTACAAAAATGGTAAAAATTTAACTGTTTTTTTGTTTCTTCTGTTGTTTGTATTTTGAAATGGTGAATTAGTAGATTGGTGAATTGGTGGATTGGTAAATTGGTGGATTGGTAAATTGGTGGATTGGTAAATAGGTGAATTTAAAATCAAATAAACACATAACTCATAATTTATAATTAGACATTCAACATTCTGCATTCAACATTAATCATTTGACATTCAAATAGCCTTTAATGTCTTCCACATATTTCTCGAATGCATCCCTGCCTATGCTCGTAATCTGGCAGCTTGTGTGAGGGTAATTGTTCCTGAAAGATTTGATGATTTCGATATAATTGGCTTCGTTCAGTTTTTTTAACTGATGGCTTAAATTGCCCTGTGTGGTGCCGATGGTTTCCATCAGGTAGAGGAAGTCGGCGCTTTTCACCCGCATGAGAATGGAGACGACTGCGAGACGAACCTGAGAACTTAAAACGGGGTCAAGATCTGTGAACATGGCTATGCTTTCTTAGGTTGAGTATATTTTAAAATATAGCCTGGTATTAGATAGCCTGTTACTATTGCAAGTGAGCTTACTAATGTATCAAATGGCTGCGGCACGAATAATGCAATGATCGAAAAGATGAAAAAAAGCACACCTCCAAAAATCATTGGTTTAAACTTAATAATTAATCCTGAAGCTAAGGTTCCTATTCCTGCTAGTAATAATACAAATGGAACAACTGTGTTGTGAAGCCATACGACCATAAATACAATAAAGAAGAATGAAACACCCAAAACGGTCCATAGATTCATAAAAACGGAATCGAGATATGTTTCATATTTTTTTTGTCGCTCAACTTTAAAACCGTAAATAATACAAGCAACAGTTCCAATTATTGCCATGATTGGCCAAACGTAATAATGGGTTTTTATATCCGTATATTTAATCATAATGAATTGCGCTATGCCGGAAATACTTACCAGCCATCCCCAAAGTAGAAAATAGAAGCTTCCGTTTTGCACATTTGATTTGGTTTTTTCAATGGTTTCGGCTATGAGTTTTAAACTTTCGGCCGGACTTAAAATTTTATCGTTTTCCATATTATTTGAGTTTTAAATATAAATTAACACTGCAATAATAATATAGTTTGCAATACAAACCTAATAATTTTAGTGATATTTTTTTGTCAATCTTGAATAGATTTTCAAAAGATGCTTGAAATCAGATATTTAAATGAATTTAAAAGAATGTTTTTTATTTTAATTTTAAATCAGCAATGATATTATTGATCTTGAACCCCAATTCTTTATCCAACTCGTCATATTCATCGGCTGAATAAAGTTGTTCCATTACGCTAAAGTAGAACTTGATTTTAGGTTCGGTACCTGAAGGGCGCACACTGATTTTCGACCCATCTTCGGTAAAGAACTGTAATACATTTGATTTGGGTAAGTCAATTTGTTTCATCGAATTGCCTGATAAATCAAATTCTTTTTGCAATTCATAATCTTTAATAATAATTACCCTGGAACCATTGATTTTCTCAGGAGGGTAGTTTCTGAAATCAGCCATCATTTGCTGGATTTCCTCTGCACCGGTTTTTCCCTTGCGAACGATTGAAATGAGCGACTCTTTATAAAGACCGAATTCAACTGCAATTTCGATGAGTATATCGTAAATGGTTTTGCCCTTTTTTGCTGCCCAGGCTGCTATTTCAGCAATCATTGCACAGGCACTTACGGCATCTTTATCGCGAATAAAATCACCAATCATATAGCCGTAACTTTCTTCACCGCCACCGATGAAGGTTTTAATTCCTTCTTTTTTGCGAATAACATCGGCAATCCATTTAAATCCGGTTAAAACATCAAAATATTCAACATTGAACTTGATGGCAATATCTTTCATTAATTCGCTGGTAACAATTGTTTTTACGATATATTCCTTACCGGTCAGTTTTTTATTATCTTCCCATTTTTTAAGCAAATAATAGGTGAGGAGGCAAGCAGTTTGATTGCCATTAACCAAAACGAATTCACTTTTTTGATTTCTAACGGCAATACCAACCCTGTCTCCATCCGGGTCGGTTGCCATTACCAATGAAGCATCAATTTTTATGGCCCTTTCGATAGCCATTTTTAAAGCTGCAGATTCTTCAGGGTTTGGTGACACTACCGTAGGAAAATTTCCGTCCGGAACAGATTGCTCTTCAACCGAGCTGATGTTTGTAAAGCCAAATTCTTTCAGGCATCTGGGAACCAGCATGGCACCTGTGCCATGCAGCGGTGTATAAACTATTTTAATATCATGATGGGCTTTTATGGCTTCGGGTGAAAGGGATAATCCCTTTATTTCTTTAAGATAGGCATTGTCGAGCACTTCACCAAGTATTTCGATATGCTCCTTTTTACCTTTAAATTTTACCTGGGCAATATCAAATATTTTAGAAGCTTCTTCAACCACATTTTTATCGTGTGGAGGAATGAGTTGTGCCCCATCGTTCCAATAAGCTTTGTAACCATTGTATTCTTTTGGGTTGTGCGATGCAGTAATGATAATTCCGCTATGACAATTTAAATAACGGATTGCAAAAGAAATTTCAGGAGTAGGGCGGAGATCCTCGAAAAGATAAACTTTACAACCGTTAGCAGAAAGAACATCCGCAGCAATTTCAGCGAAATATCGGCTATTATTACGTGAGTCGTATCCTATTACAACCTTAATTAATTCATCCTTAGGATAAGTTTTGATAAGATAATTGGCCAGTCCCTGTGTTGCCATCCCAACCGTATATTTGTTCATGCGATTGGTTCCAACGCCCATGATCCCTCTCAACCCTCCTGTGCCAAATTCCAAGTTTTTATAGAAAGACTCAGTGAGTTCTGCCGGGTCGTGATCAAGCAAATGCTGAACCTGAAGTCGTGTTTTTTCATCAAAACTTTTTGATAGCCAAGATTTTGCTTTTTCTAAGATTTCGCGTTCAGGGTTTTTCATTTTTGGTGGGTTAAATTTTTTTCAAACAGGTTTTTAAACTTTCTTTCCAAAATGGGATTTCTATATTCAACTCTTTTTTAATCTTGCTTTTATCGAGCAAACTGTATTTTGGCCTCACGGCTGCTGTTGGATATTCTTCGGTTGTGATAGGATTTACAACACAATTAATCTTTTTTAACTCCATGATGGCTTTTGCAAATTCGTACCAGGTACAACTACCTTCATTCGAATAATTGTAAAATGTAATTCCTTTAATTCTTACTTGTGTTAGGTTAATAATTGTATCAGCAAGATCAGCTGCATAAGTAGGTGACCCAAACTGGTCGTTAATTACATTTAAGCTTTCTTTCTCATTTCCTAACCTGATCATTGTTTTTACAAAATTGTTCCCGTATTCTGAATAGAGCCAGGAGGTGCGGATAATGATGGCATTTTCCGCGAACTGTTCGATCTTTTGTTCGGCTTCATATTTTGTAAGTCCGTAATACGATTTTGGATCAGGAATGTCAGTTTCCTTATAGGGGATATGGCTGGTGCCATCAAAAACATAATCGGTGGAAATGTGAATAAGTGTGGCATTATTTGCTTTTGCCTGTATCGACAGGTATTCTACTGCCGTCACGTTTATTAGAAAGGCTTTTTCCCGGTCCGTTTCTGCTTGGTCAACCGCGGTATAAGCTGCACAATTTATGACTATATTGATTTTATTTTTTTGAATAAATTTGCCAATTTGATCGTAGGAGGTAATATCCAATTCTTCAATATCCGTGAAGAAAAAATTGGAATTTATCAGCTTAGATGATATCTTTTTTATTGCATTCCCAAGCTGCCCTTTGCTACCGGTAACAAGGATGTTTTGCATCATACTATACTATAGTTTTGAAAAAATTGATTGTTTTGATCAAGCCTTCGTTTAAAGAAATTTTGGGTTCCCAGTTTAATTTTTCCCTGGCAAGTGTAATGTCAGGTTGCCGTTGCATAGGATCATCATCGGGAAGGGGTTCATAAACGATTTTTGATTTTGAGCCGATAAATTCAATGATTTTCTCAGCTAATTGAAGCATGGTAAATTCGCCGGGATTTCCAACATTTACGGGTCCGATAAAATCATCTCCGGTTTCCATCAGTCTTATCATCCCTTCGATTAAATCGTCTACATATTGAAAACTTCTGGTTTGTAATCCATCACCATAAATGGTAATATCCCTACCATGTAATGCTTGCATTATAAAATTGGAAACAACCCTTCCGTCGTTCGGGTGCATCCTTGGCCCATAGGTATTAAATATGCGCATGATTTTTATACGAACATTGTTTTGTTTATGATAATTTACGAACAGGGCTTCGGCACAACGTTTTCCCTCATCATAGCAGGCACGCGAACCGATCGGGTTTACATGCCCCCAGTATGATTCAGTTTGAGGGTGGATCTGTGGATCACCATAAACTTCACTTGTGGATGCTTGTAGGATTTTTGCATTTATACGCTTGGCCAATCCAAGCATATTGATTGCACCTGCAACAGAAGTTTTAATGGTTTTAATCGGATTGTACTGGTAATGAATAGGTGATGCAGGACAAGCCAAATTGTAAATTTGATCTACTTCGATAAAGAATGGCATGGTAACATCATGCCTGATCATTTCAAAGTAGGGGTTATCGAGCAGATGTATTACATTTTTCTTTTGACCGGTAAAATAATTATCAAGACAAATTACTTCATTACCATCATTTAAAAGCCGTTCACAAAGATGTGAGCCAAGAAATCCGGCACCTCCGGTTACTAGAATTTTTTTCATCTGTAAATAAGTTTAATTAGTTTATTAGATAAAACTCGCATATGAGATTTTCATCCTTAATTGTACTTAACGAACATGCCCGTTTGAATATGATCTTAATAATTATTTAATTCTTAAAGATAGAAAAAAAAGAAAAGCCTGATAGGTTTTATCAGGCTTTGCATTTATTTAATATTGATTCCAATGCAGGAATAATCAAATCCGAGCTTTTTAATTTCGTTATAATCGTAGATGTTACGACCATCAAATATCGCAGGATTCTTTAAAAGTTTTTTAATCCTTGCAAAATCCGGGAATTTGAATTCGGACCATTCGGTGATGATGACAAGACAATCGGCATTTTTAAGTGCATCATATTGGTTTTGAACATACTCAATAGAGTTGCCGAGTTTGATTTTTGCTTCTTCCATCGCTGCAGGATCATAAGCACTTACGCTTGCTCCGGCTTCAAGGAATTTTTTAATAATCACCAACGATGGAGCTTCACGCATATCATCAGTTTTAGGTTTAAATGACAAGCCCCATAAAGCAATTTTTTTACCTACTAATTTATTATCGAAATAGGCAGCAACTTTACGGTACATGATGGATTTTTGTCTTTCATTAACTTCTTCAACAGCTTTTAGTACATCTAAGGAATAGTTATTATCGTCGGCAGTTTTAATTAATGCTTTCACATCTTTTGGAAAACATGAGCCACCGTATCCTGCACCGGGATAAATAAATTTTGGGCCGATTCGGGTGTCGGAACCAATTCCTTTACGAACCATATTTACGTTTGCACCAACAATTTCGCATAGGTTGGCAATATCATTAATAAAGCTGATTTTTGTTGCGAGCATTGAGTTAGCGGCATATTTTGTCATCTCAGCTGAAATGATATCCATAAATACTACAGGATGGCCATTCATTGTAAATGGTTTATAAAGCTTTTGTATCAAGTCTTGTGCTTTAGGTTTGTCCACTCCTACAACAATTCGATCAGGGCGCATGAAATCATCAATAGCTGCTCCTTCCTTCAGAAATTCAGGATTTGAAGCTACGTCAAATTTAAGGTCAGATCTTCTGACATCAAGTGCCCCTTGTAATGCAGCTCTTACTTTTTCGGCTGTTCCAACCGGAACTGTGCTTTTTGTAACCATTAACAAATAGTCAGTCATGTGTTGTCCGACTTCTCTGGCAACTTCCAGAACATATTTTAAATCAGCGCTTCCATCCTCATCGGGAGGGGTTCCGACTGCACCAAAAACAACTTCACACCCATCAAGTGTGGAGGCCAAATCTGTAGTGAAATGTAATCTTCCTTTTTTGACATTTCTATGAACAAGTTCTTCCAGACCGGGCTCAAAAATTGGAATAATTCCTTTATTGAGGCCATCAATTTTTTTCTTATCAATATCCACACAACTAACATCAATGCCGACTTCAGCAAAGCATGTACCTGTTACTAAACCAACGTATCCGGTACCAACTATCGTAATTTTCATTGTATCATTTTTAATTTAAGGTCTAATTAAGTGCAGGCAAATATAATTATTATTGTTTGGAAGGACGAACAATAAATTAAATTAAATGAATATAGAATTGTTAATAAGTTGAGGGTTGATATGCGATAATCCTTAACTGCCTATTGGTTATAGATACACAGAAGCAATGGCATTTTTATAAGCGTAAACGATAACCTCAATCAAGTTTTTTGAACCGGTTTTTACCATTAGGTTTGATCTGTGTTTCTCAACTGTGCGGTCAGATATTTTTAGTTTGCTGGAGATTTGTTTGATGGGCAATCCCATACAGGAGAGTTGTAGTACCTCATTTTCACGCTTTGTCAATGATTCGCATAAAACAAAGTCGTTTAAGTTTACTGTTTTTGAATTATACTGCTGATCATAACGCTGAATACATGACTTTAAATCGTCAATATCTACCGGTTTTAGTATATAATCAAAAGCAGCATTTTTAATGGCCTTTATTGCATATTGATTGTATCCGGTAATAAAAATGAATTTAGGCAAGAAATATTTCGATCTTAAATCCTCAACAATATCAAATCCTGTGATCCGGGGCATTTCAATGTCCAGAAAAACAATATCCGGTTTTTTTTGAAGGATGGCAGCAACAAACGACTCCGGATCGGTTGATTTAAAAACAACCTGAACTGTATCGATTTTTTGCAAAAGCATTTCAAGCCTGTTCACGGCTGCCAGTTCATCATCAATTATTGCACATTTAATGTATCCCATAATGTAAACCTTCTATTGCTCTAACACAGATAACAAACATTATACAAATTACATAAGAATCACATTATCAGATATTAAGTAATAAAGTAATTTGTTATACGAAGGCATTTCGGGAAAGTATTTCCCATGCTGGGAAATTTTTATTCAGGGTTTTGAGTTGGGTAAGAAATTCTAATCAATGTCCCTTTTGGATTTTTATCCTCATCATACAGATCGGTAATCTGATAATTGATTTTAATTTTTACCAGTTCATAGAATAACTCAATCATTTCTTCTATAATCTCCAAACCTTTGCCTGTGCTGTTTATATTCTGATCTTTTGCTTTTTCCCGCCCAATCCCGTTATCCTGAATTAAAATGATAGTATTTTTATTTTCATTTATAAAATTAATACTTAAGTATCCTGCTTTTTTTAAGGGTTTAATTCCATGTTTAATCGAGTTCTCAACAAAGGTGTGGAGCATCATTTTAGGAAAAATGATTTTGTCGGCATTGTCCGGAATTGCTGTAATTTTATATTGAAAACGGTCTTCCATCCTGAATTTTTCAATATCAAGATAGTCCTGAATGTATTCAAGTTCATTCTCAAGAGTCGAGTATGCACTGCTTGAAGCAAATATGGTATTGCGAAGAAGTTTACTGTATTTGCCAAAAATATAGTCAGACGTTTCTGCATCATTTGCCTGAAAAGAATATCCAATAGAATTCAGTACGTTAAGCGTGAAATGAGGATCAAGTTGATTTCTGATGTTTTTTAGTTTGAGTTCGGCAATTTCTTTGGCGCATTCAATCCTTTTTTGTTTATAGATATTGAAAATCCTATTTAATAAGATCACTATTATGAGAATAATTACATAAAGAGCGAATAGGAGTAAATATCGATAAGAATATAATTTGTTCTTTAAATAATTTATATAAATCTGCTGATCACCATAAATGATGGATAATTGTGGGAATATTTTGTTGGTGAATTTTATTTCGATCTGTTTGGCATTGTCGTTAAATGGAAGCGGGAATATTATCGGATGTGAGAAATCATTTCTGGCAATGATCATAAATTGGTTTTTATCACCCATGAAAAGATATTCGGTTTCACCATCTTCATCCAGATCCATTTCAAAATATTCATTGAATGAAACATCTTCTAATTTCTTGTGTAAATGGATATTTAGTTTTTTGTCGATCTCAGCGATTTGGCCTTTTTTGATTAAAGAATAATAAAGGCTTTTTTCTGATTTGGAAATCTGATTGTCGTTGACCAACTCAGTTCTGTACTTATTGATCCTTGGAATCATTAAGATCATAACCCCCAAAAGAATGATTGAAAGTGAAAATGGATGGAAGATAATTTTGTAAAACCGTTTCATCGTTCTGGGGTATTTTGTGTTAACCTTTGTCAAAGTAAATATAAAAAATAAGTGTAGAATTTTCAGGATTAATTTTATAATAGTTTTTTATAGTTTATAATAGTTAGGGAGCTTTTGTCTAGTCTATAATTCTTTTTGCTAGCATTAAAGAAAGGACAATTAAAAGGCGAAAATTAGACCGGGGTAATAAATTACCCCGGTCCTTTATGTTCACAAAATTTAGTTGTTTTTGCTAGGGATCGACCCTGATGAACATAGTTTGAATGTTTGGCTGAGCTTGAGTTGGAGGTGTACCTTGAGGTACGAAAATTATAGCTGCCCAACCACCTGGCAATGGAACATAACCAGCTCCATATTGCGATGCTTGTGAAGCAATCGTGTGAGCTAATGAGCTACCGCCAGTATAATTGTTTAGTAATATCCAAATTGCATCTTGAATGTCCATAATGCTTGCAGTTGGATAATAATGTAAGTTATTCATTAACCAGTTTACCATTGGCCATACTTGCGCATGACGGGCGAATACCGGTATTAAATTTGGGTATAGTGAACTATAAACGTCCATATTGTATGGACCACTTCCGATGGTTGTGTTTTTATCAGCACACCATGATGGCCATGTTCCATTATACAATTCATATTTGGTTGATACATCACCTACGTTTGTGATTTTTGCATCAACATAAGCTCCCAGTGTGCTGTTTGGTAACCATGCAATTGCCTGATAAGTAGCTGTAGCAGGTAAGCTTATGTAAGGAGCTAAAATTAAATCAGCATCGGTTACCATGCAGTTTCCTAAAACAAAGTCAACTACATTATCCTGTCCGGCTGAAATTCTTGCATCATCATCAAATTCCCATGTATGGAATTTTTTATAGGTAAAATTGACTCCATCTTGCACGAGGATGAACAATTCAAACCTGAAATGGTTAACTTCACCATTATTGTCAACATATTTTACTTTTAATGGCTGACCTTGTCCTAACCATGAAGCATTGGAAAATGATTCGACAAAAGTACCGTTATTATAAACATCAATTTTAAAGATTGCCGGCATATCTATTTGCACACCATTAGTTTGGTTGGCATAAAGAGATCCTGCATAATCTGCGGGATGTTTAACACAAAGGTCACCAAAAAATACTTGCTCTCGAACTGAAACTTGGTCTATCCTAAACCATTTAAAACCGAATTCTTCATATTCTGTTTCTTCAAAACACAATACTTCAATTGGGATTTCATTTTTTTGGAATTCTGTCACCTGTGTTGTAAATGGTAATGGATTTGAAATAAAATCAGCGTATGGAGCACCTTGCTGCGGAGTTGCTTGTATAACGATATCATCACTGGTATTACCCGGTGTGAAATTATCACCCATTAAAACAAATTCAAGAATTTCCCAGGAACCCGGTTTTAGTTTAATGGATTGTGTGTAAGCGGTACCACCTAGATAGAATACCTCAGGATAAAAATCTAGGATGGTGCTTGATGCGGTATGTTTAACCTTAACAAAGGCATATTGTGCATCAGGGTTATCACAAGTTGCTTTAAGGTTATTTAATGAAGCTGCCACACCTTTGAAAACTACTTCATATTCTGAGTCGGCTGCAGGGTTGTCATCCCATTTTGCACAACTACTGAAAATGAGTGTAGTCGACAGGATTAAAAATAATAATTTTTTCATAGCAATAAGGTTTTGATTTATTAGTTATTTTAATTTTCAAATTTTACCGTGAATTTGTTTTTAACGGTTAATTAATATTTTAAATTCGCTGGTAAAATTATTGCATCAGTTAACCTTACACAATGAGTATTTTCCGAATACATACTACGTGTTTTCCGACACATGAATGGCTGTAACCATTGCTATTATTAATACTACAGAGAGTGATGATCTATCAATATTGGAGCCAAATTGATAGTTAAATGGTCAATTTTTGGGAAAATAGTTGTTCGATGCAAAAAAAAGGCCTTATCATTAGATAAAGCCTTAATATTCATAAAAGTTATGTAAAATCAATATCTGCAGAGTCCTACAAATAAATATGGGGCGATGTGTTAGACTTGCCGGGAAGTTAAGAGTAAGATATTGCTAGTTGCCAAATCTTGGATTGACGACATTGTTATAAATTGAACCAAAAGTATATGTCAGTCCAAAATGTGTAAAAAATGAATAACTTGTTTCCAGTTCTTTTCTACGAAGTAAGATTTCTTCGGATGTGGCCCCACCTTTTACCAGTGATAACTGATCATGAATCAGTTCGTAAACACCGCCCAAATTGAATGTTAGGCCCTTTGTTATTCTGAAATTAACATATCCTTCCAACGATAGATTATTTAATTTCCAATCGGAAAAATAATTTCTCCATCTCATATTTAATTCCATTGAACCCCATTTCTGGACAACTTCATAAGCTGCACAAAGCTGTTGTCCCAATTTACTTTCTTCGGTTTTATTATAGATTGTAGTATCGGTATACTGGTATGAATAGGCACCTATTGAGTATAACAATCTTAGCTGACGACGTGTTGATTCAGAGTAAGGAAATATATCATATTCGATACTTGGGAGGAATTCTGCACTAAATTTCCGATTGCTGTAAGTTGAAGAGCTTATTCTGGCAGTAGCTCCGTATGACCAATGTTCATTTATGCTTTTAACTATAAGAGCATTGAAATATTTTGATTTATTGACACTTTTAATTATTTCATCCTCAATCTCAAATTTATCTGTACCTTGGTTAATACCTAGATTATAATTCATCTTCCAGTTATCCGTAACTCGATTAGCAGAAAAAGAGCCATTGATATTACTTGATTTGTAGGTTTTCTGTCCTTGGAAAAAACCATTGAATCTGGTTCTGAATACCCAACTGTCCCATTTATCAGTAGAAACTTCCTCAGATAAAGGTTGAGAAAATTTGATATTGACATGTTTGGCCAAGGGTGTTTTGGCTATATATCGCATTAACCCCATTTTTAATACTTTCACCTGCCCCTCCCGTATTTGATCTTGGGTATCATCAGAAGAACTGACAAATGAAATCGTGTCGTTCATTCCGGTAAACTCATGCTGTCCATTCAAAAAGTACATAAACTCGTTACCTCCTGATCCGGTTCGCTGAGAACTAGATATAATATATACTTTTGCGTCTTTAATATCCCTCACGTAATTTACAAAAGGAATTTCTTTACGTATATAATCACTGGCTTGCATATAAACATTCAAGGCATCTTTACGAAGCGTATCAGGCTGTAGTGATTCATTTTGTGCAATTACTATTGTAAAAGAACTTAGAAAGATAAATGTTAGGAATGAAATTTTCATAAATTAGATTTTAATGTTTTAACTAGGTTTATTGATAGGTTTTTATTTCAATGAATAAGTACTTTTTTTTATTCGAATTGTTACACGTTATGTATAATATTTTGATGCAATAAAGGTATATTCTTACCGGATAAGCCTATGTTAATACATGGTTAATATTGGGTTAATGAATTAATAACATGAACATGATCCTTCATAAATCTCATTTATGGTTTTTTTGAAATTTTAATTTTGTCAATTTTTATACCACAAATCCAATCCTCTTAACCTCTTGCTAGTTAGCTGATTTGTCTTTATTGAATTTTAAAAATTCATTGTTCGGTTTGTACGGAATTTTGTTCGCTTCCGTACAAAACATACATTGGGTATTGTGATGATTAAGCTGAACCAGACCCTATAAAGCTGCCATAAAATTTTGGTTGTTTGTGAGCTGAGAATAATATATCTGTATAGATACATCAAAGTTCACTTCTTAATTCGTTTGTCCCGGTTCTTCGGGATGCTCTACCTTCGTTGCTATTTTGAAGAATCGATGAATTTTTTAGTAAAAAAGAAACAAAAAAAGACTGCCTGAACAGACAGTCTTCCGTGATCAGCCCGGGATTCGAACCCGGGACCCTCCCGACAATAAGTCGGGATGCTCTACCTCCGTTTCAATATTAATGAATCGATGAATTTTTCAGTAAAAAAGAAAAAAAAGACTGTCTGAACAGACAGTCTTCCGTGATCAGCCCGGGATTCGAACCCGGGACCCTTTGATTAAAAGTCAAATGCTCTACCGACTGAGCTAGCTAATCATTTCCCTTTTTTGGAGGTGCAAAAGTATAAAATAATTTTTAAAAACAATACTTTTATGTTAATTAATTATTGAAGTATTCCTTTTCCTTCTCTGATGACGGTGATCTGATCCTGTGTGCAATCTACAATGGTAGAGGGTAAGTTGTCGCCATACCCACCGTCAATTACAATGTCAACTAAATGCCCATACTTTTCATGGATCAATTCAGGATCGGTTGCGTATTCTATTATTTCATCCTCGTCATAAACTGAAGAAGACATAATAGGGTTCCCTAATTTCTGAACGATTTCATGAATTATATTATTGTCAGGAACCCTGATACCCACTGTTTTCTTTTTGCTTTGGAACAATTTAGGAACCTTATTGTTAGCCTCTAAGATGAATGTAAAAGGGCCAGGGAGGTTCCTTTTCATCAATTTATAAACTTCATTGTTTATCGGACGGGTAAAATCGGAGATGTGGCTTAAATTTGAGCAGATAAACGAGAAATTGGCTTTTTCTTTTTTTATTCCTTTAATCAATGCAATTTTTTCAACAGCCTTTGTTTTGTAAATGTCACATCCAATTCCATACACAGTATCGGTTGGGTATATGATTATTCCTCCATCATTTAAACAATCGAGTACTGTTTGAATATGGCGAGGGTTCGGATTATCAGGATGTATTTTGAGTAACATGATCGAAAAATATTAATCGTACATAGTAACAAAAAAAGGGTAAGCTACTTACATCGCACCGCTACAACCGTCTACCCTTGCTTTCTTCCGAACCTGGGGGAGTTCAACAGGAGCTGGTCGTATAAGACTTACCCTGCCGCAAAATTACAAATATGTTAGACACCTACAATGTTTTTTTTATGTTTTTAAGTTTTCTTATAATTTAGTATGTTTGCATATCATAACCCTATAAACTCAATTATCATGGAAGAAAACCAAAAATCATCATTTAAAGTTGCTTTAAATTATGCACTCATTACAGCGGCTTTGCTTATCGTTATCGATCTCATATTTTATGTGATGGATACTGCTTATGATAGTAAAATTAAATACGTTGCATATCTGATCTTCATTGGAGGAATCATTTGGGGTCAAAAGGTTTATCGTGATGCTCATTCTGAAGGATTAATTAGCTATGGAAAATCCTTTTCCGTGGGTTTTACGGTTGGTTTTTTCGCTGCATTAATTGCTGCAGTTTATGCATATGCATTTATGAAGTTTTTTGACCCGACTATTATCGCAAAAATATTGGAAACTTCGGAACAATCAATGATAAATAGAGGTGATTTGACGGATCAACAAATTGAGGACGCATTGTCAATATCGGCAAAGTTTACAACACCACTTATGGTTTCAATTATGGCATTGATATTCAATACCATTGCTGTAACGATTATTTCGTTAGTAACTTCAATCTTTATTAAAAAAGAAGCAAACTAGATTAAAATTTGTTTGATGGATATTTCAATTGTCGTTCCTTTTTTAAATGAAGAGGAATCAATTCAGGATTTGAGTGATTGGATAGCTAAAGTTATGTTGGCGCATAACTTTAGCTATGAAATTGTATGGATAGATGATGGAAGCACTGATTCATCCTGGTCCATTGTTGAAAAACTTTGTGCCGAAAATGAATTGAATAAAGGGATTAAGTTTCGACGGAATTATGGAAAGTCGGCAGCTTTGAATTCAGGTTTTGAAGTGGTTACAGGCAATGTCGTAATTACGATGGACGCCGACCTTCAGGATAGTCCCGAAGAAATTCCGGCACTGTATGACCTTATCATAAAAGATGATTATGATTTGGTTTCGGGATGGAAGCAAAAACGCCACGATCCAATTTCGAAACGTTGGCCATCGAAAGTTTACAATTCTATAAATAGGAGTATTACCGGTATCAAGCTACACGATTTTAATTGCGGGTTGAAAGCTTATAAAAAAGCAGTTGTAAAAAATATTGAAATTTACGGTGAAATGCATCGTTTTGTGCCGGTCATAGCAAAATGGGCAGGTTTTTCAAAGATTACTGAAAAGATTGTTTCGCATCAAAAAAGGCAACACGGCAATTCCAAGTTCGGTTTCGAACGATACAGGAGAGGCTTTTTGGATTTGATTTCAATCAGTTTTGTGTCAAGGTTTGGTAAACGTCCAATGCATTTATTTGGATCATTAGGTGCAATTCTTTTTTTGATCGGATTAGGGATTGCCGGTTATTTGGCATATGCAAAGATATTTATGCAGGGATATTTGATGACAGACAGGCCAATTTTTTACTTTGGCATTCTGGCAATGATTTTAGGGACCCAATTGTTTATGACCGGGTTTTTGGCCGAAATGATTTCCCGTAATTCTTCTGAACGTAATAAATATCAGATTGAGAAAAAACTCGGGGTCGACTAAATAAAGCTCATGACTAAGCAAAGAAGTGTTATTATTATTGGTTCTGCTTATCCTCTAAGGGGAGGTGGGATTGCTACTTTTAACGAACGGCTTGCGAAAGAATTTGTTGATCTTGGTTTCGATGTTCAAATCGAAACATTTAAATTACAATACCCTTCTATCCTTTTCCCGGGTAAGACGCAATATTCCGATGAAGCTGCACCCGAAAACCTGAAAATCAATGTCAGTATTAACTCCATAAATCCGTTTAACTGGATTAAAATTGGAAGAAAAATAAAAAAATTAAAGCCTGATTTAGTGGTCATACGTTTCTGGATTCCATTTATGGCACCCTGCCTTGGAACAATCGCCCGGATCATCAGGAAAAACAATATTACTAAGGTTGTAGCCATTGTTGATAATATTGTTCCGCACGAAAAGCATTTTGGTGATCGATTTTTGGCAAATTATTTTGTGAAAAATGTAGATGCTTTCGTAACAATGTCAAGATCTGTTTTGGCAGAATTGGAAACCTTTGATCAGGCAAAACCAAAAAAATACACGCTCCATCCTTTGTACGATAATTTCGGAGATCAGATCCCAAAGAAAGAAGCACTTGCCAAGCTTAAACTGTCGGAAGACTATAGGTATATTCTATTTTTTGGCTTCATCCGTCAATATAAAGGTTTGGATTTAGTACTGATGGCAATGGCCGAAGATTGGGTTAAGGCACAGAACATTAAATTGATCGTTGCAGGTGAGTTTTATAGTGATTCAAAACCTTATTTTGATTTGATCGAACAATTAGACATCAAAGATAAAGTAATCATGCACAATGATTTTATTCCGAATACAGAGGTGGTAAATTTCTTTTGTGCTGCCGATATTGTGGTACAACCATACAAAACCGCAACACAAAGTGGAGTTACACAAGTTGCCTATCATTTTGATAAACCTATGATTGTGACGAATGTTGGAGGCTTGGCAGAAATTGTACCTCACGAAAAAGTGGGTTATGTTGTTGATGTCGATCATAAAGAGATTGCAAATGCGATAAAATTATTTTACGAAAATGATCCTTCATCTGCCTTTATTAATAATATTAAATACGAAAAGAAAAAATATTCCTGGGGGAAAATGATCGAGGTGATCGAATTGCTTCAGCAAGAGATTAATAAAAAATAAAAGATACAATCTTTTTCCTGAAAAATAATAAGATAATGGTATTGATATTTGAAGATCAGGCTTTCTGAGTTTCTTTTTTAATACATTATATTTGCCGAGAAATCCGTAAGGCTGCAATTTAGCCTAGCAAGTCAATTTTATACTGTTTTAGCGTATTTTAAATTTTGAATTTATGAAGATAAAAGAGGCAATATTGGAGTCAATATTCATAAAAAAAACACTTTTAGAGTCTCCTGAACTACTAAGGAATATTCAAATTTCAGCCGATCTTTGTGTGAATTCGTTAAGGAACGGTGGTAAGATTTTGTTTTGTGGTAATGGCGGAAGTGCTGCTGATGCGCAACATTTGGCAGCCGAATTGAGTGGTAAGTTTTATTATGATCGTGATCCACTTGATGCTGAAGCACTGCATGTGAATACATCTTATCTGACAGCAGTTGCAAATGATTATTCGTACGATGAAATCTATGCAAGATTAATCAAGGCAAAAGGTAAACCGAAAGATGTGCTGATAGGAATTTCTACATCCGGAAATTCGGCAAATATTATCAGGGCAATGCAGATGGCAAAAAGTATAGGGATGAAAACAATTGGTTTGACCGGTGAAAGTGGAGGTAAATTAAAGATGGTTTCCGACTGTTTAATTAATGTTCCATCGACCGATACTCCTCGAATTCAGGAAGCGCATATTTTGGTGGGCCATATTATTTGTGAGATCATTGAATCTGAAATGTTCCCAAGATGATAAAAGAAGCCATTATTTTAACCAGCGGGAGGTATCAGACCTTGGGGGGCAAAGAACTTCCGGTTTCAATGCTGAGGTTCAATGATAAATATCTATTGGAGTATCAGTTGAATTATCTTGACTTTTATGGGGTAAACCATGTAATAATAGCTGTTGGTGATGATAAGGAAATGATTCATGAATTTTTTGGCAATAATTATAAATCCATTCAGATTGAATATTGTGAGAATTCGCATTTACTTGGAACAGGAGGTGCCTTAAAGAAGGCATTTGAAAGCGTGATGGGTCATACAGTTTTTGCGTTGAGCGGTGATCTGTTTTTCGATGTTAATTTGACAAGATTTGAAGATTTCAGAAGAATAAGAGAAGCTGCTATTTGCATAGCCACAAGATTTATTGATAGCACAACCCGATTGGGATCAGTGGTGGTTAATGAGCAAAATCGTGTAACAGGGTTTTCAGATAACGAGGATCCATTTAGTGATGATTTTATGAATGGTGGTTTCTATTGCATAAAATCAGCATATTTTATGAATAAAAATACACCGGAAGTGTTTTCATTTGAAAAAGAATTTTTGGAGGAAAATTATAAATCTGATCCATTTTACGGATACAGATGCTATTCAACATTTTTAGATCTGGCAACAAGTATTGATTGTAAAAGAGCAGCAAATGAATTTAGTAAATTACCATATCGATAAAAGCTGGACCTTATTTTTGGATAGGGATGGGGTGATTAATCGTCGGATTAAAGATGATTATGTTAAATCAATTGCTGAATTTGTTTTTCTGGAAAAAGTGCCAGAATCTCTTGAAAAATTGACGAAATTATTTGGCAGAATTTTCATTGTAACAAACCAGCAAGGTGTTGGTAAAGGATTGATTAACTTGAGTGATCTGCAGATAATTCATACATTTATGTTGAATGAAATTGAAAAAGCAGGAGGCAAAATTGATCAGGTATTTTTTTGTCCGGAATTAAATGAAACTAATCATCCCGATCGTAAACCACAAATTGGGATGGCCTTGAAAGCTAAGGGTGAATTCCCTGAAATTGATTTTTCAAAATCAATAATGGTAGGCGATTCAATTTCGGATATTGAATTTGGAAAAAATGCAGGAATGAGAACGGTATTCGTTTCAGCAAAACATAAAAAAAATGATGAAATCGGTGTAGATGCTATATGCGTATCTTTATCAAATTTTACAGATTTAATAATAAATAAACATTCATCAATAATAAATAATCATTCATCTTGAATCCTCAACTAATTTTATACAGCTTTTTAACTTACACTTTTTTGCTGTTTGTTATATCATGGTTTACTTCCAGGAAATCAAATAATGAATCTTTCTTTGTAGGCAATCGAAAATCTCCCTGGTTTGTTGTCGCCTATGGAATGGTGGGTGCTTCCTTGTCGGGAGTAACTTTTATATCAGTTCCGGGTTGGGTTGGCGATACCCAATTCTCGTATATGATGGTTGTATTTGGTTATGTATTGGGATACATTGCCATTGCCACGATTTTATTACCCATGTACTATCGGTTAAGGTTGACTTCCATTTATTCTTATCTGGAGCAGCGTTTAGGGTTTTGGTCGCATAAAACCGGGGCATTTTATTTTTTAATTTCCAGAATTATAGGTGCATCTTTCAGAATGTTTTTGGTCATCAATGTGTTACAAATATTCGTATTCGATAATTATCATGTACCATTTGCCCTGACATCCGTCATATTTATGCTGCTAATTTTGCTGTATACTTTTAAAGGTGGAATAAAAACGATTGTTTGGACCGATACCCTTCAAACCACTTTCATGTTGGGAGCAGTGGTTTTTTCATTGGTGATCATAGTTCAGGGTTTGGGCTTAAGTTTTTCTGAAATTATCGGAAAAGTATTCGATTCGGATTATTCCCGCATTGTTTATACCGATTGGCAGGATCCAAAAAACTTCATTAAACAATTTTTTAGCGGTGCATTTATAGCCATTGTCATGACCGGACTCGATCAAGATATGATGCAGAAAAACCTGAGCTGTAAAAAATTGCCCGATGCCCAGAAAAACATGATCACATTGAGTATCGTCCTGGTTTTTGTTAATTTGATGTTCCTGTTTTTAGGGGCTGCTCTATTTATTTATGCAGGATCAAAAGGAATTACTATTCCTGCATTAACCGATAATTTATTCCCTACCATTGTGCTTCAGCATCTTGGTGCTGTTGCCGGAATTGTATTTATAATTGGCATAATTTCAGCGGCATATTCCAGTGCCGATGGGGCACTTACTGCACTAACAACGTCATTTAGTATTGATTTACTTCGACTTGATAAGCTTCCATATGATGAAGCAAAAAAGATCAGACTCAGGAAAATAGTCCATTTATCAATGGCAGCTCTCCTTATTCTCGTGATTGTTGCTTTTAGTGCCATAAATAACGAGGCCGTCATTTCAAAATTATTTACCATAGCTGGTTATACCTATGGTCCGTTGCTCGGATTGTTCACCTTTGGCTTATTTACACAACGAACACTGAAAGATAGATGGGTTCCTCTGATTGCCATTCTGTCGCCAATTATTTGTTATATTGTAAGCGAAAACTCCATTCAATGGTTTAATGGTTATCGTTTTGGTTTTGAATTACTTATTCTGAACGGAATGCTTACTTTTACGGGTTTATTTATCATGTCGAACAAGAAAAAATACTAATCTAATGAACAATTTACGTTTTAAAGCACTTGATTTTATCAACACTAGAACTGCTAAAAAGTCAACTCCACCTACAGGGAAATTGTCGGAATATTATGGGACATCGACCTTTAACAAAAGGGCGATGCGCGAATTTTTACCTGTTGACGCTTTTGCTAATATTATTAATGCCATTGAAAGCAATGAAAAAATTGATCGTAAAATGGCTGATCAAATTGCCGCATCGATGAAGGCATGGGCAATTAGTCATGGTGCATCTCATTATACCCATTGGTTTCACCCGTTAACCGGTTCTACTGCTGAAAAGCATGATTCATTTATGCATCCGATTGAAGAAGGAAGAGCAATTGAACGTTTCAACGGATCTGAGTTGATTCAGCAGGAGCCCGATGCTTCTTCTTTCCCGAGTGGAGGAATAAGAAGTACTTTTGAGGCCAGGGGCTATACAGCCTGGGATCCTTCATCACCGGCATTTATTATAGATGATACTTTATGCATTCCTACTATTTTTGTTTCATATACAGGTGAAGCGCTTGATTTTAAGACCCCGTTGCTGAAATCGCTAAACGTTATTGGAAAATCAGCTGTTGATTTTTGTAAACTTTTTGGAAATGAAGTTAAAAAAGTGACCCCCACACTTGGTATTGAGCAGGAGTATTTTTTGGTTGATTCAGCCTTACATGCTGCCCGACCTGATTTAGCATTAACCGGTAGAACGGTTTTCGGACATGCATCGGCAAAGGATCAGCAGCTATCAGATCACTACTTTGGTACCATTCAGGAACGTGCGCTGGAGTTCATGAAAGATGTTGAAATTGAATCTTATAAATTAGGTATTCCTTTAAAAACCAGGCATAATGAAGTTGCACCGAACCAATTTGAGTGCGCACCTGTTTTCGAAGAAGTAAACCTTGCAGTTGATCACAATCAAATGTTGATGCACCTAATGCAGCGAATTGCAAGGCATCATGACTTGGTTGTATTATTGCACGAAAAACCATTTGCCGGGGTTAACGGATCGGGTAAGCATAATAACTGGTCGATGGCGACTGATACCGGTGAAAATTTATTGTCTCCGGGAAAAACACCGAAAGCGAAATTACGTTTTATCGCATTTTTTGTGACAGTTTTAAAGGCCATCAGCAATAACCCTGATTTATTAAGGGCAAGTATTGCAGCTGCTGGTAACGATCACCGATTAGGAGGGCATGAAGCTCCACCTGCGATTATTTCAGCATTTATTGGTGAGCAGTTATCCAAAACACTCGACGAAATTGAAAAGACAGGTGGAATTACTAAAGCAACTGCCTCAGATCATAATATATTTATACCCAAAATCCCTGAAATTTTTCTGGATAATACCGATCGGAATCGTACTTCTCCATTTGCATTTACAGGCAATAAATTTGAATTCAGGGCCGTGGGCTCTTCAGCAACTTGTGCCAAACCAATGATTGTTCTAAATCTGATGGTGGCTGATCAACTCAAAAAATTCAAGAATGAAGTAGATGCCCTGATCAAGAAAAAATATAAGCGAAACGATGCTATTTTAAAAGTGATCAAACAATATATCATCGATTCGAAGAAGATAAGATTCGAAGGAAATAACTATAGTGATGAATGGATTGCTGAAGCCAAAAAGAGGGGCCTTGCAAATATCACTTCAACTCCTCCTGCTCTGAAAGCATACATCTCGAAGGAAACGATCGATTTATTCGAGCGAAATAATATTTTAACGGCAAAAGAACTTGAGGCCAGATATCAGATCAATCTTGAAAATTACACTAAGAAGATTCAGATAGAATCAAGGGTTATGGGTGATTTGGCAAAAAATCATATCATCCCGATTGCCATCAGATATCAAAATACTTTAATTGAGAATACCTTAGGATTGAAGCAGGTTTTAGATGAAAAAACTTATGTTGGATTATCAAGAAATCAAATTCAAACGATTAAAGATATTTCGGAGCATATATCTCAGGTTAAGATGAAAACCGATGAAATGCTGGAGGAAAGAAAAATTGCCAATAGAATAGAAGATTTTGAATTAAAAGCCAAAGCTTATAATGAAAAGGTTGTTCCTTATTTTGATGAAATCAGAGATCATGTTGATAAACTTGAACTTCTGGTGGATGACGAATTATGGCCCTTGCCAAAATATCGGGAATTATTATTCTTAAGATAGGTTCAAAATTCGTATTTTGGTATTCAAATTTGACTTAAAAATTAAGTTATGAGATACAAGTATGTTTTTTTATTCGTCATTATTCAGTTATTTTTTATTCAGGCATTTGCTCAAATAAAAGTTCACCGCATTGGAACTTCAAATACTTTGAATACTAAGGATGGACTGTTTTACTCACTTCCGAGAACACTATTAAAGGTTGATGTAATTGTTGAATTGAGGGAAAATATTCCCGGTCCGTTGCATGAATATGCTGAAAAATATCTGGGCCTTGGTAAGGTAATTCAGGAACAAAGTTCTCATTATGAAATCAAGGAAGTGCGAATAAGTACCTTCACTCAACCTGATCCCGAACAATCATTTTTTGTATATATCGATAAAAAATCGAAGGAAGATAAATCATTTAACTTAAGTTTAACAAAATCAGGGATTATTAAAGGGGTGAATTTGTCGAATACAGTAGGGCAGGTAAATTATGAACAAGTGAATGTAAATCTGGATTCTAACAACGAGAAATCTTTATTTAATTATTTCGCCGATCACAATTTTTATCAGCATATTGATACGATAGTCAGAAGAATAAGTATAGATACAGCTTCATTTGAGCAATATTTTTACAATACCACTTGGCTTGAGAAAAACCTGGAGCAAAAAGCAAAAGAAACATCTGAATTTATAGCTAAACTTCGTGAAAACCGATTTTTGTTGTTGACAGGCTATCAGGAAACAAATTATGCCGGAAGTATGGTCTATATGGATACCGAATTGAAAAAAATGGAAGCAGAATACCTTTCACTTTTTATAGGCAGAACTAAAAAGGAACTGATTTTAAAATCATTTGTTTATTTGCCTCAAAAGAATGCTACTGGTAACCAAATGGTTTTTAATTTTTCTGAAAAGGAGGGATTTATAAGTGGTCCATCTCGAGGTACCGGAGTGCAAATAAAAATCATTCCCCAGCAAAATTCATCTGCAATCGATCGGTTTGTACAAGCTGTTACTACAGTTGAAGCAAGCGATATAAGCGGCTTCTATTACTGTATCCCTGAGCAAACTAATATTCAACTCTTATATAACGGTGAAATTATTCATGAAACTCAAAAGTTGATCAACCAGTTTGGAATTGTTGTGCAAAGCCCATCATTAAAATCAGAAATTGAATTTGATACCGAAACCGGAATGATTAAAAACATTAAGGTGAGATAGCTAATTTGTGAAGGGGCAATCAGAAAAGTTTAGCGCGACCTATGCGACTATTTGAGAAGCATGATTTGTAGTCGTTTATTTAGGAAACCAAATATACTTTTATCGTTTATTTCTTCGAATATGCTATAGTTTGGTTGACACTCTCTTTATAGGACCTGCCAATAGGTATTTCCTTATCTTGTATTAGGATTGTTGTAGAAGTGAATGCATTGATTTTATTGATAGAAACTATGTAGGATTTATGTGTCCGGATAAAATGGTTTATATGTAAATTCGATTCATATTCATGCATCGTTTCTTTCGAAAGATAAGTCTTCTGAATCGTATGAATCTTTACATATTCGCCATATCCTTCAAAATACAGGATGTCATCCAAATTGATTTTATGAATCGTTTTTCCATCCTGAACATAAATAAAAGTCTTTTTAATTTCAGAGTCAGATACTGTTGTTTCTAGATTGATATTTTTAGCCAGACGTTCGCAGTATTTATTGATCGCTTTTAAAAATCTTTCGAATGAGATTGGTTTTAAGAGGTAATCGACAACATTGAGATCAAAGCCTTCAAGTGCATACTCCCGATATGCCGTAGTTATGATAACATAAGGTGGATGCGGCAGTGATTTAAGAAATTCCAAACCGGTTATTTTGGGCATATTAATATCGAGAAACATCAGATCGATATTTACAGTTCTTAAAACGTCAATCGCTTGTATGGCTGATTTGCATTCGCCCACTACCTCAATAAAATCAAATTTAGAGACATGTGATTTTATTAATTTGATAGCAAGGGGTTCATCATCAACAATAATGCATTTAGTTTTCATGGATATTATAGTTGAATTTCAAGTGTAACACTATAACTGTCAATTCTTTCTTCTATTACCAAAAGATGTCTTTCAGGATAGATAAGTTCGAGCCTTTTCTTTGTATTTTCAATGCCAATTCCTGAATTAGATAGTTCTGCTTCGTTTGGCTTACTGTTTTTTACCTTAAAATTAAGATTTCTTCCATCAACTTTCATAGATATATCAATCCAGGTGTTACCGGTGGTTTTGCTGGCACCATGTTTAAAGCTATTCTCTATAAAGGAATGCAGGATCATGGGTGCTATGAATTTACCATGAAAATCTCCAGAGATGGATACATTTAATTTTAAACTTTCATCATATCTTAATTTTTCGAGTTCAATATAACTATTGATAAATTCCAATTCCTTTTCCAATGATACCCTCTCGCTCCTGCAATCATAAATAATATAATTTAACAAATCAGCTACTTTAATGATAACTTCAGATGTTTTTTCAGATTTTTGAATGGAAAGAGAATATAAATTATTCAATGTATTAAATAAAAAGTGAGGATGAATCTGACCCTTGAGAAGTTTAAGTTCTGCTTCACGAAGCTTAAGTTCAGTCTCTAGTTTTTCATTTTTATTCATTTCACTCTGGACTGCTGTAATCCTAAGTTGTTTTAAAAATTTTACTCCTGCTAAAGGAACAATGTCGAATATAAGGATTAACAAAATTGACAGGAATTCATTATAAAAATTGTAAGAAGTATGTGTGTCATGAATAATGGGTGACACATAAAAAGTTACGATGGCATTTGAGAAAAACGGATAGACAAGTAATACCAATAGTTGCAGGAAAATATAGCTTCTGATTTTATTCTTGAAAAAATATTTGGGAATCAGGTAGTTGACACTAAAATAGGTAAAAAGCATTCCACCTGGCAGAAAGGCAGCATTCTCATGCAGCATGTCCAGAAAATCTGTGTAATTATTATTTGACCAAAATATCAGGGTAAAAAATAAAACATTTAATGTCCAGTATAACGCATGATAGTATATGTATTTATAATTAGAAAAATGAAGTATACCGAACCTTTTAGTTTTCATCTATAATCATGATTATTTAGACAAATGTATTATTTCTTAAGGTTATTTATTTCATCAATTTCAATATTATTTCCAAAATACAAGAATGGACCTATAAAATGCAATTTATCACGCATGAACGGGGTGGAAATTAGGTTTTTTACAAAATTAATTATTTAACTGTCATTGATATAGCTCTTTTTGTCATTGATAGATTATTAATTTTCAGAAACTACATTCATTCTATTTTTAGAAAAATTATAAAAAAATTATAAAATGAAAGTTGAAAAAAATATGCTGATCAGCTTATTGCTTGTGATGCTTTTTGCTTATTCCTGCAATAATTTAACACCCACTGTTGAAATCAACAAATCAGCCGAAATTGGGCTAATTGAAAAAGCCATTCATGGAGCCATTGGTTGGGCAAAGGATAAAGATTTTGAATTGCTCTATGGCATCATTGCAAATGATTCAAATTATTTGGAAGTTGGTCCTGGTGTGAGAATTACCCTAGGATTTAACGAGTTTAAAAAAGCAGAAACGTTTTGGGGCAGCCCAGATTTTAAAGCAATCAGTTATGAAATCAGGGATTTGAAGATATCTGTTTCTCAGTCTGGTACAGTTGCCTGGTACTATTGTGTCCTTGATGATGTGAACGAATGGAAGGGACAACCGGCAAGCTGGATGAATGCCCGTTGGACAGGCGTTCTGGAAAAGAGAGATGGGCGATGGGTCATTGTTCAGATGCATTTTTCATTTGCACAGAAGTGACAAGAATTTGTATGTGTTTTTTATCAAAAATGATAATTTATGTAATAAATCTGAAATCAATATTTAAACTAATGTTATAGTGACCAAAAGTGTTCAATATCATTCATCTAGTGAATCATTATCGTACAATTAATTTAAAATATCTGAAGGATTTTAAGGTCATCTTATTGATTTACAATATCAAAAAAAAATATGGTACTAAGATTGTGCATCATTATATTATAAATATTTTTTTCTAAGTCATTTATAAATAAATATTCTATGAAATCGAATTCCTGCAATTTATTATCGAAAGACAATCCTACCAGTAAAATAGGACTGATTATCCAAATTATTTATCATATAAAATCTTCTTAAAATTAAATCAATGAAAAGGAATAATCTAAAAATGATCATCATTGGATTTCTTTTAATCCTGTGTTCTCAATTATCTTTAGCCCAAGTCGGTAAAGTAAAATTGGCTGATGGCAAGCACATCCCTGCCGAATTATTTTTTAAACAGGAATTAAAGTCAGATTTCACCCTATCTCCAAACGGCAAGATGCTGGCATATATCACGCATGAAGAAAATCGTCATAATCTTGTTGTACAGACCATTGAAAATGGTAATCTTTTATCGGTTACATCCGATTCTGTGTCAAATTTTCCTGCCATCAACGGGTTCAGTAAAAGACCATATTATTGGATAAATGATGATCAACTGGTTTTTTGTAAGGACAGTTTAGGGAACAGAAGATACAAAGTTTTTATGGCCGATATTTCAAAAAATGTTGTGAAATGTCTGACTGATTTCGCTAATTCAAATTCTTCAATCATCACGATTCATTCCGGAACCGAAAATGAAATATTAATTGCTTCCAATAAAAGAGATCCAAGAGCAACAGATATCTATCGTCTGAATGTATTAACCGGTAGCCTAGAGCTAACCTTCCAGGATGAAGGTGGGTTGAAGATGTATTTTGCAGATAATGATGGAAAAATCAGAATAGCAAGAACACAAATGGGTATCATGAAGTTTAATGCAGACAAAAATAAATTTGATCTGGCTATTCCAACAACCTTAAATGAGTCCTTTTATCCTTTAGACTTTTCGGCTGATAACAAGTCAATTTATGCTTATTCAAATATTGGAAGAGAGCGAATGGCCATCCTTGAATATAATCTTGAGCTGATGAAAGAAGTAAGTGTAGTTTGCGAAAACCCGCAATACGATATCTGGAGTTTAGAGGAAAGTAATGATGTAATTTCTGAAACTGCACAACTCAATTATTCATGGGAATTCAAAAAACCGCTTTATGCTAATTATTATAGCGAAAAATACGAGCTGGTCTTTTTTGATAATGAAACCCAAAAAAGGTTTGATGCCATAAAACGAATTTTGGGAGATTATGAATATAAAATGATTTCCTATTCAAACGATTATAATAAAATTTTATTCAGAATTAGCAGTGGGGGCTTAAAGGGTGCCTATTATTATTTTGATTATCCGGCAAAAAAGGCAGAGCTTGTCTGGAGGCTGAGCAATTGGTTGCCTGAAAAGAACATCGCTGAAGTAAGAAATATCAGTTTTACTTCAAGAGACGGATTGACAATGAACGGCTATCTTACGGTTCCGTCCGGCTTAAAACTCAAGAGAGCACCTGTGATCATAAATGCTCATGGTGGTCCTCACCTGAGGGATATCCCGGGATACAATGATGTAAACCAGTTTTATGCTAATCTGGGTTATGTTGTAATGCAGATCAATTACAGGGGTTCAAAAGGATATGGAAGCGATTTTGAGAAAATGGGCTATAAGCAATGGGGCCTAAAGATGCAGGATGATATCATTGATGGCGTAAACTGGCTGATCAAAGAAGGAATTGCCGACAAAGAGAGAATTGCGATTTATGGATATAGTTCAGGTGGCTACAATGCACTCGCCGGACTTACATTTACTCCTGATCTGTTCGCCTGCGGGATCAGCGTGAGCGGAAATGTAAATCTATTCCCTTATTACAAATCCATTCCTAAAAACTATCAGGAAATATTTGGCGATCCGGTAAAGGACAGTATTCAGTTTGTGAATACTTCCCCCTTATTCCATGCCGCAAATTTGGTATATCCATTAATGATTGTCAATGGTGCCAGAGACCGTGGAAACCCAATCAATGAAGTGGATGACTTTGTTTCGCAGCTCAAAAAGAATGGAACGGAGGTTGAATATCTTAGGTTCGAGAATGCAGGCCATAATATTATGAATGATTTGAAATTAAAAATCGAAGTTTTTAAGACTGCAGAGGCATTTTTTGAGAAACATTTAGAAAAGGGAAAATGATGTGGTGTTACAATTAAAATCATACATTATCAGGTTGTTATAAATAGTTTTACAAATGAAAAAAAAGATTAAAAAATTATTGTTTTTACTTATTGCAGTGCTAATGCAAAATATGTCTGCCTTTTGCCAAACCAATCAAACAGATTTTCCGGTTTTAAAAGGTTCTTATCTTGGCCAGACTCAACTTGGGGATAAGAGCCAGGTTTTCGCTCCGGGATTTGTCTCGACCGAATATGGGGAATTAAATGCAGTATTTAACAGTGATGGGACGGAATTCTACTTTTCACGACGGGGTATACCCGGAACAAATACGATGCTTATGGTTACCAAGTTGATTGATAACGAGTGGACAAAACCTGAACCAGTCAACTTCTCCGGCACAAATGATGATATAGATCCATTTATTACTTCCGATGGAAATTCGATGATATACTGTTCTGGTAAGGTTCGGCACCTTGAAGGCAGGGCGTTTATGAATCACGATTTTTGGATTTCGGAACGCGAAGGGAATAAATGGGGTGAACCCGTTTTGTTTGCCAAAGAAGCTATCTCCGAATTCGAGGACTATTTTCCCATTGTAACAAAAAATGGGAATCTATACTTTAATTCCCAAAGGGGAGGGCAGGGAACCAATGATATTTTCTGTTCAAAATATGTGAATGGCCAATATACTGCTGCCGAAAAACTTCCCGAACCCATTAATTCACCACATCGTGAATTCGACGCTTTTTTATCCCAGGATGAAAAAATAATGATCTTTTCTTCAACCAAACCGGGAGGATTTGGAGCATCAGATATTTACATCAGCTGTAAAAAACCTGATAATTCCTGGTCGGAACCGACAAATCTGGGAAATGACATTAATTCAGCTGCGTCTGAATATGGCGCAACAATTACTCCCGATGGCAATTACTTTTTTTATACCAGTACACGGAATGGGAATGAGGATATCTTCTGGACCTCCGCAAAAAACATTAAAGAAATAGTTCGAAAATTTGAAAAACAGGAACTATAAATTCATAAGTATGATTACACCTAATATTTTATTGCAGATTGGATCGATACTGCATGTTTTAAGCAAAATGAAGTTCAATAATCTATTCAGGTAATTTGTATTAATTTATTTAACCAAAACAGATTGATAGTACTTTTTGAGCATCGATAGAATAATAAATACTTAATTTTTAACCAAATCTTATAAAAATGAAAAACTTAATCAACCTTTTAACAATGACCATCATGGTTATTGCATTACCTATTGCCTCACTTGCACAAGAAAATCAGGAAAATGAGAAAGAAGCCATCAAGAATGTTATCGTTACTGCATATGTCGATGGAATTTTTAACGAGGGGAATGTGAATAAGATTAAAGCCGGCTGGTATCCGGAGTGCGATATAAACATCTATAACGTACTGAATGATACTTGTACAAAATCAAAAGCTTTCAGGTTTATCCCAATGTTTGAAAGAAATCCTGTAGGGTTAACCCCGGGCACAACGTACAAAATACCTATGGTGCATATTACAGGATATGCTGCCATCGCAATTGTGGAAATATACCATAAAGAAAAGCAAATTTATACGGATTATATGAACCTGTACAAGTTTAGGGATGGATGGAAAATTGTAACCAAAACATTTTATGCATTTCCGAAATAGGTGATTATCCCAATACGATGGCTTTGATGTGATGGAAGGAGTAAATCTCTTTAAAATCTAATAAAAAATGAAAACACAAAAAATATTTTTTTTATTCGCTGTGCTGTTAATTTTTGTTATCAACACCCAAGCCCAGGAAATATTCGATGCCATTCGCAATGGCGACCTTACAAAGGTTAAAGAACTTGTCGAAAAAGACCCCCAACTTGTTTCAATCAGAAATGCTCGTCAGTCAACTCCTCTGCATGTTGCAGCAGCATATGATAATGATGAGATTGCTAGTTATTTAATAGACAAAGGTTCGGACATTAATCTCCCAAATGGAAATTTTTACTCCCCACTAATGTTTGCAGGAATTAAAGTTACAAAACTGCTTATTGAAAAAGGTGCTGATATTAACTACAAGTCACAATTTGGCTGGTCGGCAATGGCTGAAGCATTGTCGAGAGGTAGAATTGAAGTTGCAGAATATCTGATCGAAAGTGGGTTTAATATCCCTGATCCAAAGACTACAGAAGGTACAAATTTGCTAATTGCGGCTCTTAAAGTGGGATGTGTCGACTATTTTGAGAAATGTTTGCTGTTTGGATTAAACCCCACTTTTGAAAGCGAAGCCAAAAGTAACCTTATTCATTTTGCCGCCGAAAGCAATTCAACTGAATTGGTCGCAAAATTGATTGAATTCGGGGTCCTTGCAGATAAAACAAATATTTATGGTTGGAATCCTCTTCATATTGCAGCATATAATGGCAATAAATCTATTGTTGATCTGCTTATTAAAAAAGGGATAGATAAAAATATAAGAACAACGACAGGAAAAACCGCTTATAATCTTTCAAGTGAATCAAGGATGACATCCGTTGTTAATTACCTTGATTCAATTGGAGCAGATAAAAGTCCGCAGCAGTTTCCGGTAATTAAAGGCGATTATCTTGGACAGGATAAACCCGGTAAAAAGGCAGTTCCTTTTGCTCCCGGAATTCTGGCTGCTCAGTACAATTACCATAGTTCCATTGCATTTACTCCGGATGGAAATGAACTTTACGGGAAATCAATGGTGCCAATGAGCTTTTTGTTTTCTAAAAAAATTGATGGTAAATGGACAATTCCCGATACGCTCACAAACATGAACTATAGTGATGTACCATTCATTTCTCCAAATGGGAAGACATTTTATTATCTTTCTATGCAGCTGGTTCAAGGACAGCCTCCTATAGAATTAATTTATGCAATGGACAAAACGAATACAGGTTGGTCCGAACCATATCCTTTACCCGAAATAATCAACTCTATTCCTGGGATACACTGGCAGTCGTCTGTTGATAAAAATGGCAATTTATACTTTGGTGCCAGACAAAATGGAACTGTATCCTCAAGAATATACTGTTCTGAGTTCAAGAATGGCACATATACTGAACCCAAAATAATAGATAACCTGAAAGAAGTAGAAGCTCATTCACCATTTATTGCACCTGATGGCAGCTATTTAATTATCTCAACTTTAAAAGAATTACAGATCTTATTCAGGAAAAAAGATGGTAGTTGGACAAAAGAGAAGAGTTTAACGGATATTATTGGATGTGAAGGTCATTGCCCAATTGTAACGCATGATGGAAAATATATGTTTTTCGTTCATAATATCGGCGATAAATTTATTCCTTATTGGGTGTCTGCAAAATTTATTGAGGAGTTAAGACCGAAGGAATGAGTTAAATTATGAGTTATGAGTTAAAAGTTAAGAATAAAAAGAAAAAAATTATGAAAAAATTTCTGGTCAAAGCCGACTGGTGGTTTTATTTTATCCTTACATATTTTTTAAGTTGGACTATTTGGATATTGGGGGATAGTTTATTGCCAAAAGATTTAACCATAATTACAATGCTTTTAGGAGGATTTGGTCCATTTGGTTCAGCGATAATCATGGTTAGGTTCAGTAATGGTAAAACAGGTCTAAAAGATTGGTTTAAAAAAACATTCAATTTCAGAATTAATTACAAATGGTATATAATAGGTGCTATTATTCTACCATTTGTAATTGCGGTTACGCATCATGTTATTTATTTAGCTATTGGAGGTAAATCAGGTTTGATTTTTAGCTATAAATGGTTATTTTACTTTGTTGCCATTCTACCAACAGCATTGCTAACTGGCGGAAATGAAGAACCAGGTTGGCGAGGATATATTACTCCTGTATTAATGAACCGTTTCAATATCTACGTTGTTCATTTAATTGTTGGATTTGGTTGGGCTATTTGGCATTTACCTCTTTACTTTCTTGGAAATTGGGATGGGGGTGACCAATCTTTTATTTGGTTCATTCTTTATTGCATTCCGCTATCAATAATATTAACTTGGCTTTACTACAATTCAAAGAAAAGCATTATTCCAGTGATGTTACTACATGCAGGAACAAACGTAGTATTTAGATATTTCCCAATGGAAACTCATGTTTTCGATTTCGTGAAGGATGAATTTACCTTAATAAAAACAATTGTTTATTTCCTTATGGCAATCATTATATTAATAATATCAAAGGGAACCCTTGGATATACAAGTATTCAAAAGTAATAATAAAATAAAAATTTGTAAAAAAATGAAAATACGAATATTAATGATATTATTTGCAATCTTATTGCAAGTTTCAATTGCTTATTGCCAGAGCAACCTAAATGAATTTCCAGTATTGAAAGGCAAATACTTCGGACAAATCCCTCCGGGAGATACGGCTAAAATATTTGCCAAAGACCTAATCTCTGAAAAGGGACGGTTCGAATTTGGAGTAAGCTTTTCTCCCAATGGAAAAGAGTTGCTGGTTGGTACTCAGGAGCGTGATACTGCTTCAGTTATATACACCAAAAAAACAAAAAATGGTTGGGCTAAACCCAAAAAGACCTCTTTGTCGAATGGCAAGTTCACTAATGAAATGGAGCCTTTTTTTACTCCAGATGGGAAGCAAATATATTTTGCTCCGTTTAACCAATGGGACCGAATACGATTATGGAGTGTGGATATTTCTTCTCAAGGTTGGGTGAATCAAAGAATACTTGATACAGTTGTAGCTGCATTTCCAGCATTCTACCCTGTTTGTTCCTCAAATAAAACACTTTATTACAGCAATATTGATGATCGTAAAATTTATAAGTCTAAGTTCCAAAATGGAAGATATGCTAAACCTGAATTGGTAGGACTCCCGTTCGGTTTTCATTGTTTTATAGCCCCCGATGAGAGTTTTGCACTGATTGACGGCGACTTAAATGGTTTAGGCGAAAGTGATATTTGTGTCGTTTTTAAAAATAAAGCTGATCAATGGGGAAAGCCTATAAATTTAGGCAAACGTGTAAATAGTGAGTACAGTGAAACCTGTCCGGCCCTTTCACATGATGGTAAATACATTTTCTTTAGCCGCTATAATGAGGTGAACGAATTATCAGATATTTATTGGGTCTCTGCAAAAATTATTGAAGAGTTAAGGTTAAAGCAATAATAAATGTTAAAACAAAAAATTAAAGCAAAATGAAAAAATTACTATTCCTTATTCTTATTGGGCTAACAATAAAATTGAACTTGTTTTCTCAGCAAAACGGTAAAATTAATCTTGCAAAGGCCTTGTATGATGATATTCAGAATGTTGGATTTGAGATAGCAATTAATAAGTGGGATCAACTTAAATCAGATACAACCCATTATTTAATCAATGTTAATGAACTGATTTGTTTAGGTAATAATCTATTAAAAGAGAACAAAACAATTGAGTCTCTTAAAATATTTGATATTTGTACAGAATCCTTTCCAAATTCATATTGGGCATTTTATCAGGCTGGCAGAGCCTATATGACTGCAGGCAACTTCGAAACTGCAATTGAATTATTCAAAAAATCTAATGTAATTAAGGATTGGTTTGTAACTCAAAGATTCGTTTACACATTAAAAAATTACACAAAAACAGTTGTTGATATTCCCATGCGTGATGGAATTAAGCTGAAAACAATTATTTATAGTCCTAAAAGTACAACAGAAAAATTTCCTTTTCTGTTAGTAAGATCCCCTTATGGTATTGGGCCTTACGAAAAAAATACTTATAGAAGTTTGCCTGGACCAATGTGGTCTTTCGTTACAGAGGGCTACAACTTTGTTTTTCAAGATGTTCGCGGCAAAAGAATGTCGGAAGGCGAATTTGTTGAAGTCAGACCCTATAATCCTGAAAAGAAGTCAAATAAAGATATTGACGAAAGCACCGATGCCTTCGATACTTTTGAGTGGTTGCTAAATAATATTCCCAACAATAATGGAAAAATTGGTATGGTAGGCGGTTCATATCATGCATTTTACAGTCTGATGGCCTTGCTGTCGAAACATCCTGCATTGGTGGCCGTTTTGTCTGAAGCACCAATCACCGACTGGTTTATTGGTGATGATTTTCACCGGAATGGGGCATTTCATTTGTTACAAGCAGTTAATTTTTTTAAAACGAATGGCGTTCCTCGTTCAAATCTAATCTCTGAATCACCTGAAAGCATTTTAAAATATTCTTCACCTGATCTCTATTCATTTTTCTTAGGTGTTGGACCACTTAAGAATTGGAATGAAAAGTATTTTAACGATAGACTTCCATTCTGGAATGAAATGATGTCTCATGGCAACTATGATCAGTTTTGGAAAGAAAGAAACATCAGGCAATATCTCAGAAATATCAATACAGCCGTTTTGAATGTTGGGGGGTGGTATGATGCCGAAAATCTTTTTGGAACGCTAAATGCATATAAAACCATTGAAAAAAACAGTCCAGATAATAAAAATACAATAGTTATGGGGCCTTGGTTTCATACGGATTCTTCCCCGTTTGGCGAAGAAAGATATTCTGAGATTCTGGTTAACAAACAAACAACAAGGCAATTTTACGATGATTCAGTGATAGTGCCCTTTTTCAATTACCATCTGAAGGGAAAAGGGAAATTAAATTATACCGAAGCTCTAACATTTGATGTAGGTAAGTTAGAATGGCACCAATTTCAATCGTGGCCTCCAAAAAACACCTACGAAAAAGCATTATATTTCTCAGACAACAACAAACTTTCGGATGTGAAAAATGAAGTGGCTAAAACTAGCTTTGATGAGTATATAAGCGATCCTAAAAAGCCTGTTCCGCATAGCTATAAAATTGAAAATGGATGGGATTCGCACTTTATGATAACTGATCAACGATTTGCAGCGCGAAGACCAGATGTTGTTTGTTACGAAACAACAATACTTGAAAATGATCTGACTTTACTTGGTGAAATCGATGTTGAACTATACGTTTCGACAACAGGAACTGATGCCGACTGGTTTGTGAAAATTATTGACGTATACCCTTGTAATGAACCAGATTTCAAAGGAATTTCTGAAAAAACTCATATGGGAGAATACCAATCATTAGTTCGTATGGGAGTTATGCGGGGAAAGTTCAGGAATGGTTTTGAGAATCCTGAGCCATTTGTTCCAGGAAAAATAACAAAAGTGAAATTTAAACTCAACGATGTCTGCTATACTTTCAAAAAAGGACATAAACTAATGGTTCAAGTTCAAAGTTCATGTTTTCCATTGTTTGATATTAACCCACAAAACTTTATTAATATTTATGATGCTAACGAAGATGATTTTCATAAATCCACGCATTGTATTTTTCGTTCTGTTAAGTATCCATCTTGTATAAAATTTCGGGTTATTAATGATTAGCATTTAAAGGATAAAATCAATATTGGTTAATTAAATCTTTTTAAGTAAAGAATGAAATCTGATGATAATTCAAGAAGATAATGATTAAAAAAAATAAATAGAATAGAATTAAACAGAAGAAATAGTTTATTAAATAGACATAATATGAGAAAAGCAGCATTTACCCTGATTCTAATACTATTGCATATATTGCAAGCAATTTGCCAAACCAGCCAAAAAGATTTCCCTGTTTTAAAAGGTGCCTATCTTGGTCAAAAAACACCAGGATCAATACCTGAATTGTTTGCTCCTTACCTAATGACCTCACCCCAGGGTTACCATACTCCAATTATTTTCTCACCAGATTTAAACGAAGCTATTTGGCGGCCTATGAACAGAGAAATAAATCAATTGTATTACTCAAAAATTGCTAACGGTATTTGGACAGAGCCGGTAATCTTAAATTTTGGTGAAGGATTCGATCCATTGGATCCTTTCTTCTCATACGATGGCAAAAGAATCTATTTCCTCTCTTTTCACCCGGATATAACTGGTGGAGTAGAGAGGGAAAGGATTTGGTTTGTAGAGCGACAAAAACTTGGATGGTCGAAACCAAAACTTATTGATGATGTAATATGCCAGCATCCAACCCACTGGGCTTTTTCGCTTGCCCGAAACGGGAATCTTTATTTTACTTCAGAAATAAGTGGCAGTAGCAATCAGGATATTTATATCTCTGAATATAATGGTGGTAAATACCAGGAACCTAAAAAACTCGATGCCAACATTAATAGTGATGGCAAGGATTTTACCCCTTATATTGCGCAAGATGAAAGTTACCTGATTTTTGCAAGAAATGGAGTTGATACCAAAAAATCAGATTTGTATATAAGCTTTAAAAACAAGGACGGAAGCTGGTCAAAGGCAATTAGTTTAGGGAATTATATAAACTCAGACAAACACGATCTGGCACCTTATGTAACTCCCGATGGAAAATACCTTTTCTATATCAGTCAAAAGGAAGTTATGAATGGGATGCACTGGGTTTCAACAAAAATTATTAATGAGTTAAAGTTTTAATTAAGAGAACAATAAGATTTGATAAGTCCAAAAAAACAATTAATAGTGAGTATTTTATTAAAAAATTATAAAACAGTTGTTAACATTTAAAATAAGTATTATGAATATTTTAGCTAAAATTCCAAGAACCTGGCAACGTGTTGGGTTGTTTGTTGTCCTAACTTATGTAATAAGCACTCCATTTATGTTTTTGGCAATAATAAATGGAAGTATGAATGCAGCGCATGGGCTATATGCTTTGGGTGGGATGTCTAGTCCTTCAGTTGCAGCGCTTATAACTGTACTTATATTCAAGAAAGAAGTTGGCAGCTTTGGTTGGCATTGGGGAAAATGGAAATATCAAATATGGAGCATTTTAATCCCATTTTTTTACTGTCTTATTGGGTACAGTCTTGTGTGGCTTCTTGGATTAGGCAATTTACTACCTGAAAAAGTTGTCTCTAGGCTTGTTCCTCTCGCAATTTCTTTAACAATGGGTTGTATATTTGCACTCGGTGAAGAAATTGGATGGACTGGATTTCTAATTCCACAAGTTGCGAAGGAATACGGATTTACCACAGCGGCTTTTACAAGAGGAATAGTATGGTCAGTGTGGCATTATCCGATGATTATTTATGGGATCTATGGCAATCAATCAACTCCATTATGGTTCAACCTGTTTTGCTTTACAATTTTTCTAACCGGGATTAGCTTCATATTCACATGGCTTCGATTGAAGTCAGGAAGTCTTTGGACTGGTATGTTTATCCATGCAAGCCACAACGGTTTTATTCAGTCATTCTTTACACCAATCACAGGTACCTCTTTAATTACGGGATATTTTATTGGCGAGTTTGGAGTAGCACTCACGTTAATATCTATAGTATTAGCATTTCTTTTCTGGAGAAAAAGAACCAATCTGCCAACTGAAGTAGTATAATGGTAAAACCCTTTGAATATATCAATTAAAGATAATGCAATTACTATAAATTGAAAATTGATAGAGCCTTAGTTGACATAACTAGAATTGTCTAGCCATAAGTTCTTTCTTATGTTTTGGATTAAATCTATTGAAAACTCAAGCTATATTAATTTAAGAACAATTTGAAATGGAAAAAATAATAGTTTTATTGGTAATGCTTATGGTTGTTTCGATTGCAAATTGCCAAACAACTCCAAAAGAATTCCCTGTTTTGAAAGGGCCATACCTTGGCCAAAAACCTCCAGGAATAGTTCCGGAATTATTTGCACCTGATATTGTATCTCGTTCTGAGTATTTTGAGCATAGTGCTGCAATTTTTACTCCCGATGGTAATGAGGTTTACTGGGCGGCAAAACCAAATAGTGAGAGGTTTTATAGAATTTATTGCATGAAAATGGTTGATGGAAAATGGTCAAAACCTGAAGTAGCCAGCTTCTGTAAGGAGAATGAATATTATCAACAATTTACGCTATCGCCGGATGGGAAAAAACTCTA
>Ga0180007_10000928_pt1 | contig 43374 bp, 36 predicted proteins | sample MM_PC_MetaG_FD_121122 | JGI IMG/M metagenome (GOLD analysis project Ga0180007, IMG submission 121122) | Groundwater microbial communities from the Aspo Hard Rock Laboratory (HRL) deep subsurface site, Sweden - MM_PC_MetaG | ecosystem: Environmental > Aquatic > Deep subsurface > Groundwater... | reverse complement strand
CTGATGTACGCGGCCTCCAGCTTGCGGCGCTTGTCCTCGTCCTTCATGTGCAGATACGAGGTGTTGGGATCTGCCCAATCCAGGGTGTTCGGGTGCCGGAGGTAGGAGCGCAGACGCTTCTCGCTTGCGATGCTGTCGACCATGGCCACGCGCACAGGATCGGACAAGGTGCCCGTGAAGCAGACGTCGAAGAGGATCTTGTCGAAGTCGAAGCTCGGGGCGGCCTTGAGCACGTGCGGAGCGGGAAAGTGCGGATAGCAGTAGACGTTCGGGTCGTCCACGTTGCTTCTGCGGGGGTCGTCGGTGATGATCAGGGCGGTGGTCAGCAGCGGCTGGCCCCGGTCGTGGAAGTTGAAGAACACATGCTTGTTTTCATGCTCGTAGAAATACGGCAGGCGTCGCATGAAGTCATGCACATGCAGCGCGCGCTCGATACTGATGTGCGGCTCCATAACATAGGGATACACGATGTAGTCAGCGGCATCCGGCGTGGTCACGCGCACAAAGCTGCCGTCCAGGCTGTTGCCTTGGCCATCAACCTGCTGCAGCAACGGAATGACGGGAGAGGCTCCACGTTTGTCAAGAACTTGGGCGGGGACTTTGAAGTCCAGACCATCCTGATAGACGAAGAGCTTCATGGGTTCAGCGTGCATGTACGTTTCCTCCCGGTATTGACGCGGCCACGGACAAGGGCCGGACGCCTCGAAAATTACAACCATCATGCACGTTATATGCCAGCCGAATTCAGTGCGGTTCACCCGCCAGCCTTGCCCTGCCTAGCCACAGGCCTTGCGTATGTTTGTGCAACTTCATGCGATGCCTGGCCCTTCTATTCAGCCCGGGATAGAGGTCTCCACCTATACGCAATGCTGCGCGACCGACATCTGCGTAGCCTGCGTCAACCTTCAAACATCAAAGAAACACATGAACATCCGTCCCGAGACTTTCGCCGACCACGCCGCAATCCGTAAGATCAACAACGCAGCCTTTGCGGTCCACCTTTTCAGCAGGCAGACCGCGCACCTCATCGTCGACGCCCTGCGCGCCGAGGGCGCTCTGACCGTCTCGCTGGTGGCGGAAGACGTCCTGGCTGGTGATGTACGCATCGTGGGCCACATCGCCTTTTCCAAGGAGCCTGTGGATGGCCGCGACCTGGGCTGGTACCTGCTTGGCCCGGTGGCCGTATTGCCCGACCTGCAACGCAAGGGCATCGGCTCGAAGCTGGTGCTGGCCGGCCTGGCCAAACTTCGTAAGCGCAACGCCGCGGGCTGCGCCTTGGTGGGCGACCCGGCGTTATATGCGCGCTTGGGCTTCCGGCAGGCCGTTGGCCTTTCCTGGCCCGGCGTGCCGGCCAAGTTCGTGCTCTACCAGCCTCTCTGCGGAGATGAGCCCAACGGGGCGATCTCGCACCATCCGGCCTTCAACATCGAAGCCTAGCCCGTCCCCCCTTCGCCCCTTTCAGGGGTTTCTTGGGTGCTGAGTCATGTTTCCGGTTGTGGCTCACCATTTCAGCCTATCCACGTTTTGCCATTGCTTCCCCAAAGAAAGCCGAAAGCCCTGTTTCAGGTTCCTCCTGAGACAGAGCTTTCGGCGCTATGGGGAGTCCAGAGGGCCTCAGGCCCTTTGGCGGGGGTCCAGGGGCAGCGCCCCTGGACTCTTGTCTGCTATTTGTAGTTGAAGCGAACCATGCTGCGTTTTTCCTCGTTGATGCCACGCGCGTCGATGAAGTGCGTGGAGCAGCTGATGCAAGGGTCGTAGGCGCGCACCAGCATGGACAGGCGCAGTTCCATCTCCTTTTCCGACAGGCCGGAGATGAGCGGCACCAGGGCGTCCATGTCCTTCTGGATGTTGGCATGGTTCTGGTTGGTGGGGATGACGCAATCGGCCTGGAAGATGCGGCCATGCTCGTCGTACTCGTAGGCGTGAAACAAGAGGCCGCGCGGCACTTCAACGGCGCCGGCGCCGCGACCGGCGGCGATGCTGGCCTTGGCCGGGGCCTCATCGCGGATGCCGCGGGCGAGCAATTCGTCGACGAGCTGCAGGGAATCCTCGACGGTGTGCACGCACTCGACCAACTGGGCGATGGTGATCATGTAGGGGTTGGTGCAGCCCTTCTTAAGGCCGAGCTTCTTGGCTGCGGCGACGGCTCCGGGGGTCAGGTGCTCGGCGTTCAGGTTGAAGCGCGCCAGGGCGCCCACCATGTAGGACTCGTCCAGGTTCTTGGTCCACTTGGCGGTGGAGGTGGGAATCAGGTACTCGCGGGTCATGTTGCGATACTGGCGCACGGGCCTGCGCTCGTCCATGCTGGAGCCGATCTCGCCCCAGTACATGGCGTATTCCGAGGGCGAGACCAAGCCGATGTACTCGGTCTTGCGGTCAAACTGCGGGACCTTGTCGATGATGCTGGCGAAGAGGTCCACGGCAAAGGCGAGATTGGGCAGCGTGTCCGTGAGCATGGTGCGCAGGTTTTCCAGCTGCTCGGTGGTGGGAAACATGGTGAACCCGCCGGGAACCAGGCGCTGGGGGTGCGTGGTGCGTCCGCAGATGAGGCGGCTGAACTCGTTTGACACGCGCCGCGCGGCGATGAACTTGAGCACCGCGTCCTTGTGGGTCGAGGCCAGGGGCAGGATGGAGTCCACGCCCATCAGGTCCGGCAGGACGAGGTAGGCGATGTGCAGCAGGTGGCTCTGGAGGTTCTCGGCGTGCAGGGCCAGGCGGCGCAGGGTGTGCGTCTGGTCGCTGACGTTGATGTTCAGCGCGTCCTCGGTGGCCTGCAGGCTGGCCAGCTGGTGGCCGATGGCGCAGATGCCGCAGATGCGCGAAACGATGTGGTGCACGTCCTTGTAGTCGCGGCCGATGAGCATGGCCTCGAAGAAGCGCGGAGCCTCGGGCACTTCCCAGCGGCAGGTGGACACGCGGCCGTCGGCCTCAACGTCCACCACGATGTTGCCGTGGCCTTCCACGCGGGTCAGGTAGTGCACATGGACCTTCTTGGGTCCGCTGACCTTTTCCGGCACGGAGATGGGGGTGGCCGGAGAGCCCTTGGCCCCCTTGGGTGCCTTGACGGTCTTGGCGGCTTTCTTGGCGGGTGCGGTCTTGGCCATGGTCGTATCCTCTCGGCGGCCCGGATTCTGGGCCGGTGGTCTACTTTGCGGCGATTGTCGCGGCTACAGGGCGGCGCCGGTGTCGCCCAGGAAGAAGCGCAGCAGATCCTGGGTGGCCTTGCGGTCGCTTCCCGCGCGGTCCATGACGATGCGGGCGGCATCGAGGTTGGCCCCGGGCACCAGGCCCCGGCAACCCCAGCAGTGCGCGCCCTCGCTCACGCAGGCGGCCTTGCAGCCGGCGCGGGTGATGATCCCCAGGCACATGCGGCCCATCTCGTAGCGGCAGACGTTGCCGGCCTGCTTGCATTCCACGCAGACCGGGAAGTCGGGAATCCAGGGCGCGCGGCCCTGGAGCAGCTCCTTGGTGATGCGCGCGAACTCCGTCGGGTCGATGGGGCAACCGGGCACCTCGGCGTCGACGTGGACCACGCTTTTCAGCGGCCTGGCGGCGTAGGTGGAGAACCAGCGGGCCTGGCCGCCGTAAACTTCCTCGCGGTAGACGTTCTCGGCCATGAAGTTTTTCAGGCAGTTGATGCCGCCGATGCAGGCGCAGGCCCCCAGGGCCACCAGGACCTTGGCGTTCTTGCGTATCTCCTTCAGGCGGATCTCGTCCTCGGGCCGGGTGATGGAGCCTTCCACAAAGGCCACGTCGTAGTCATCGGAATGTCCGGTGGCGACCTCGCGGAAGCTCACCACCTCGACGTGTCCCAGGATGTCGAGCAGGCGCTCTTCGAGGTTGGCTATCTGGAGCTGGTCGCCCTCGCAGCCAGCGAAGTCGAAGAAGGCGATTTTTGGTTTTGCCATGGTGTCCCCTCCCCGCCAGAGCGCCTAGATGGCTTCCTGGTAGGCCTCGATGTCCGTGTAGCAGAACACGGGCCCGTCGATGCAGGTGTTGAGCTCGTTGATCTGACAGTGGCCGCACTTGCCCAGACCGCATTTCATCTTACGCTCAAGCGAGACGAAGATCTGTTCCGAGGCGATGCCCTTCTTGCGGCACTCGGCGATGACGAAGCGGTACATGATTGGGGGCCCGACCATGGCCACGAAGGTGTTGCCCGGATCAAGCTCGGCCTTGGGCAAAAGCGTGGTGATGACGCCGACGTTGCCCTTCCAGGTGCTGTCGGGCATGTCCACGGTCTCCATGACCTCGACCTCGCCGCTCTTGGCCAGGTCCGCGATCTCGTCGACGAAGATGCGCTCCTTGGGGTCGCGGGTGCCGACCATGAGCACGATGCGCCCGAACTCGTCGCGGTGGCGCAGCTGGTAGAACAGAAGCGAGCGCAAAGGGATGTAGCCCAGGCCGCCAGCCACGATGAGCACGTCCTTGCCCACGAACTTCATCACCGGGAACGACGACCCGTAGGGTCCGCGGAGGCCGACCTTGGCGCCGGGCTCAAGGGCGTGCAGCGCGCCTGTGACTGCGCCGATGCGCCGCACGGCGATCTCGAAGGTGATGTTGGTGCGCCTAGGCGGCGAGCTGATGGAGAATGGCGCCTCGCCGATGCCGTAGATGGACAGGTTCACGAACTGGCCGGGCTTGTGGGCCAAGGGCTTGCCGTTGTCCTGCTCAAAGGTGAAGCGCGTGACGAAGTCCGACAGCGGGGTCTTCTCCACCAGCGTGACCGGACGCGGCACGTAGGGCGAGAAGAGTTTAGTATTCATGTGCGGTCTCCTCCCACAATTCGTTGAACACCTTGAGCGGGTTGGCGATGCCTGCGGTGCAGGCGCGCACGCAGCGTCCGCAGCCCACGCAGCCAAGCTCGCCGATCTTGTCGTAGATGTATTTGCCCTTGCGGAAGTACCGGTGGCGGTAGCGGTCCTGGGCCTTGGGCCGGAAGTTGTGGTTGCCCGCCACCTTGGCGAAGCCCTCCAGCATGCAGCCGTCCCACTCGCGTGAGCGCACGCCCGTCTCCAGCTTGTCGTCGGTCTCCTCGCGGATGTCGAAACAGTAGCAGGTGGGACAGACGAGGTTGCAGGAGCCGCAGGCCAGGCACATCTGCGAGTAGCGCCGCCACAGGGGCGAGTCCCAGCACTTGGCGAGCAGGCGCGGGGTCTCCTCCCAGTTGTAGCGCAGGGCGTTCTTGCGGGCCTTGGCCAGCACGCGCGCCTTGGCCCGGCGTGCGCCTTCCTTGTCCCCGGCGGTGGAGGAAAGAAGCGGGCCGTTCATGCCGAGCAGCTCCTCGCCCTTGGCCGAGCCCACCTCGACGGTGAAGGCGGCGGGACCGATCTTGGTCCAGTAGAGGTCGAAGCCGTGGGCCACGCTGGCCGCGCCCACGCTGGCCCAGAAGGCCGAAGACGAAACCGTGAGCGGCTCAAAGACCATGACCACGGTGGCCTCGCGGCGGCGAAGATAATTCTGGTCCGGGCTGCCGCCCTCCATGAGCTGATCCAGCTGGTTTAGGGCCTTCACGTCATAGGGGTGCACGCCGAAGAGTATCTGCTTCGGTGCCTCGAAGACCGGCTGGGCCTCGCAGGTGCGGCGGTCGTAGGTGATGAGCGCCTCATGCGGGGGCATGACGAAACGCTTGGGCGAGTTGTAGGCAACATCATAGTCCCAGGCGATCTCCAGGTCCTTTTTCCAGGGCACGAGGTCGTAAAAACCTTCGCGCAGCCGGGCCGGGACGTGGAGCGCGTACTGCTTGCTCCACTTCTCGAACAGCCCGGGCAGCTGCTCCTTGTAGACGGTGTACGTCGTCATGTTTCCCCTCCGGGATCGGATGCGGTGACTCTGCTCCTTTGGAGGCTATGAACAAAAACTCAAAGAAGCGCAACCCATGTTCAAAAATGCACATGGTTTTCTTGGATAAAAAAAGGGACGCCCGCATGGAGCGCCCCCAGTCCAACACTATTGCCGAACAATCTTCAGCGGATGCCCGCCAGCCAGGCCCGCAGCGCCACAATCTGCCCCGCACAGGACTCCGGTCCGGTGCCGCCAGCAAGGTTCCGGCGCGCCACGGCGGCCTCGAACTCCAGCACGGCGAAGACATCCTGCTCCACCAGGGGCGAGAAGGCGCGCAGCTCCTCCAGGTTCAAGTCCTCCAGGCCCACGCCCTTTTTCTCGGCCAGGGCCACGGCGGCCCCGGTGGCGTGGTGCGCCTCGCGGAAGGGCAACCCCTTGGCCGCCAGATAGTCGGCCAGCTCCGTGGCGTTGAGGAAGCCCTTGGCGAGCGCCCGGCGCATGGCCTCGGGCACGAACTCCAGCACGCCGAGCATGTCGGCCATGATGGCCACGGACGAGGAAACGGTCCTGTCGGCGTCGAAGAACGGCTCCTTGTCCTCCTGCATGTCGCGGTTGTAGGTCAGCGGCAGGCCCTTCATGAGGGTAAGCAGCGAGGTCAGCGCGCCATACACCCTGCCCGTCTTGCCGCGCATGAGCTCGCAGACGTCGGGGTTCTTCTTCTGCGGCATGATGGACGAGCCCGTGGAATACGCGTCGGGCAGGCGCACGTAGCCGAAATTCGGGTTGGCCCAAAGGATGAGCTCCTCGCACAGGCGGCTTAGATGCATCATGATGACGCTGCCGCAGAACAGCGCCTCCAGGGCGAAGTCGCGGTCGCTTACGGCGTCCATGCTGTTGGCGAAGGTGGACAAAAAGCCCACGTCCTCAGCCACCTGGGCCGGGTCGATGGGGTGCGTGGTGCCTGCCAGGGCCGCAGCGCCCAGGGGCGACACGCGCACGCGCTTGAGGCAGTCCTGCAGGCGCTCGAAGTCGCGCCGGAACATCTGGGCGTAGGCCAGCAGGTGCTGGGCCAGACTCACGGGCTGGGCGGGCTGCAGGTGCGTGCAGCCGGGCAGAAGCGTTGCGCCGTGCTCCTCGGCGCGCTCGCAAAGGACATTCACCAGCCGCGCCAGCTCGGCGGACCAGCGGCCCAGCCGCGCGTCGACATGCAGGCGGAAGTCCAGGCAGACCTGATCGTTGCGGCTGCGCGCGGTGTGCAGCTTGCCGCCCACGGGCCCGACGATCTCGGTGAGCCGGCGCTCGATGTTCATGTGCACGTCTTCCAGCTCGCGCCGCCAAACAAACGTCCCGGCCTCGATCTCGGCGAGCACCTGGTCCAGGCCATGGCCAAGGGACAAGGCCTCCTCGGGGCTGATGATGCCAACCTTTCCGAGCATCCTGGCGTGGGCCTTGGAGCCCAGGATGTCCTCGCGGCAGAGGGCCCGGTCAAAGCTCTCGGACTGGGTGTACTCCTCCACCGAGGCTGCTGCGGCCTCGGCAAAACGCCCGCCCCACATCTTCTTGGTCATGTCTCAAGCCCTCCCGGCGCAGTTCGATATCCCTTGACGCCCCACTGAACTAGCGGAAAAGCCGCAACTTGAAAAGGGCTCCCTGCCCCAAGGTTAACCGGGGCGCATACGCAAACCGTGCTCGGCTATGCGCAGGAACTGGCAGAAGAATCTTGTACAAGAATACGAATTGTGTGCTAACGGGTTTACGGCAGGTCCTTACCCTTGCGCTGAAGACAATACTCGCAACCGGCGTGTCGGCAGAACGATTAATTTTCTCGCCCCAAGGCCAAGCTGCCAGGCTGCCAATTAAAACATCTTAATTTTCAATATGGTTATGTAAAACTTAAGCATGAAAATATTATGTTCAAATTTGTCCCCAACCCCCTTGACACTGGTACCCCGTATGGGTATCTATGAGCCATATGATCATCAACAAACGTGGAAGCCATTCGGGCCGCCACGAAGACCGGAACGCAAAACCAAGGAGAGTCCCATGAAGCGCAGCAGCATTGGCATCATCGCCGCCCTGGTCCTGGCTCTGGCCGTCGCCAGCCTGGCTTTCGCCGAAGGCAACGCCCGCAAGGGCAAGTTCCTGTACCGCCAGAAGTGCCGCACCTGTCACGGCGCCACCGCCTCCGACCTTTCGCCCAACTCCAAGACCCAGGCCGACTGGAAGAAGACCTTCGCCAAGTGGGAAGGCATCAAGTGCGCCAAGGACTGGAAGGGAGTGTCCGATGCCGACCGTGGCGACATCTACTCCTACCTGCACGACTACGCCAAGGACTCCCCTTCTCCGGCCAAGTGCAACTAGACGTATGCGCGACCGCGCGGCGGGCCGGGGCAACGTGACCTCGGCCCGCCGCCACACCCTCAAGGGGGGGCTTTCATGAACGACAACAGCACCAGACAGATTTCCCGGCGCGACTTCCTGCGCCTGGCGGGGACCGCTGCCACTGCGGTGGCGGCCACGGCCGTCACGGCGGCCACGGCGCCCGAGGCCAAGGCCGCGCCAGCCGTCCAGGCGCCCAAGTGGGAGTCGAAGTACAGCGTGTGCGACATGTGCTTCAACCGTTGCGGGCTCATCGCCCGGGTGGAGCGCGGCGTCATCACCAAGCTTGACCCCAACCCCAAGTTCACCAAGTCGCGCGGGATGCTCTGCGCGCGGGGCAACGCGGGCGTAGCCCAGGTCTACGACCCGGACCGCCTGAAGACGCCCCTCCTGCGCGTGGGCGCGCGCGGCGAAGGCAAGTGGAAGGCCATCTCCTGGGACGAAGCCCTGGAGCTCGCCGCCACGAAGATGAAGGACATCGGCGAGAAGTACACCAGATGTGGCATGCTCTTCAGCGCCGGGGCGGACATGCAAAGCGGCTTCGTCAACCGCTTTGCCGAGGCCTTCGGCTCCTTCAACGTCACCAGCCACGAGTCCCTGTGCCTGCTCTCCGGCAACCGCGCCTTCCTGGACACCTTCGGCGACGTGCCCCTGCCGGACGTCAAGAACTCCAAGTACGTCATCCTGGCCGGTGCCAACCGTTTGGAGGCCCTGGTCACGCCCGACAGCATGGACCTCATCTCCATCATGAAGGAAGGCGCCAAGGTCGTGGTGCTGGACCCGCGCTACACCAAGAGCGCGGCCCTGGCCTCGGAATGGCATCCCATCCGCCCCGGCACGGACATGGCCTTCATGCTGGCCCTGGCGAATGTCATCATCACCGAGAAGCTCTACGACGCCAAGTACATGGCCGAGCGCACCAGCGGCCTGGACAAGCTGGCCGACCACGTGGCGGACATGACCCCGGAGTGGGCCGAAAAGGAGACCGGCATCCCGGCGGCGGACATCCGGCGCATGGCCCGCGACCTGGCCGCAGCGGCCCCGTCCTCCATGGTCTACCCTGGTCGCCGCACCTCGGACTACGAGAACTCCACCCAGATCCGCCGCAGCTTCGCCATCGTCAACGCGCTGCTCGGCAACTACGACCGCCCCGGCGGCCTGGTTCCGGCGCGGCCAGCGGGGCTGAAGAAGGTCCCGGGCGAGCCGCCCTGGTACGACGACAACCCGCCCGGCCGCGTGGACGCCAAGAGCGTGCCGCTGCTGTTTGACGAGGAAGGCTCCTTTGTGCTCACCCGCGAGGCTGTCATCAAGGGCGCGCCCTACCCCATCAAGGGCTGGTTCGTGTACAAGACCAACCCCATGGCCACCGCGCCCGAACGCGCGAAGACCCGCGAGATGATCGACAAGCTGGACTTCATGATCGTGGTGGACATCACCATGAGCGACACGGCCTGGATGGCCGACCTGGTGCTGCCCGCGCCCAGCGCCATGGAGCGCACGGACCCGGTGCAGGCGCTCCAGTCCGGGGCCGAGGGCGCGTGCCTGGTCTGGCGCGACGCGGTTATCCCCCCCCTCTACCAGAGCCGGCCGGTGTTCGACATCCTGAAGATCCTGGCGGGCAAGCTCGGCCTGGGCGAGTTCTTCGACTTCGACATCGAGAGCTACCGCTTAAAGCAGCTGGCCGCCTTCCCCGAGGCAGCGGAAATCATCAAGCGCGATGGCGTGTTCTACCCGCCCAACCCGCCCCTGGGCGGCACGGACGGCGCGGCCTTCAAAACCCCGAGCCAGAAGATCGAGCTGTTCTGCTCGCGCTACGCGGAGATGGGCCTGGACCCGCTGCCGGTGTACACGCCCCCCAAGCCCTCACCGGACACGGCCCGCAAGTTCCGCCTCGTGGTGGGCCGCAGCGCCTGCATCACCCAGGCCAGCAGCACCAACAATGCGCTCCTGTCCGAGTTTGAGCCGGAGAACATGCTCTGGCTGAACGACGAGGCGGCCAAGGAGCTTGGCGTCAAGCAGGGCGACGTGGTCCAGGTGGAAAGCCCGGTCGGCAAGGGTGAGCTCAAGGCCCTGGTGACGCCGAAGATCCGCCGCGATACCGTGTACATGCTCAGCGGCTTCGGCAGCATCTCCGGCGGCTTGTCGCACACCAAGGGAGTTGGCGCGAGCATCGTGGAACTCATGGAGACCCGTTACGACTCCATCTGCGGCAACTCGGCCATCCATGAAACCTTCCTCAGCGTGAAGAAGAAGGGGGCCGCATGAGCACCCAGAAGCTCGCAATGGTCATCGACTCGGCCAAGTGCATCGACTGCAAGGGCTGCATGGCGTCCTGCAAGCAGGCCAACAACGTCTCGCGCGGGGTCTGGCGCAACTGGATCAAGGAGGCCGTGCCCCCTGTCGTGGACGGCCTTGATGGGGCAAAGAAATTGGGCCACGGGCACTTCCAGCCCGGCGCGTGCATGCACTGCGACGAGCCCACCTGCATCCAGGCCTGCCCCACCGGCGCAACCTACAAGAACGCGGCTGACGGCACGGTGGTCATCGACCCCAAGCTGTGCATCGGCTGCGGCAACTGCATCAAGGCCTGCCCCTACGGCGCGCGCTTCCGCGATCCGGTGAAGCGCATCGCCGACAAGTGCAACTACTGCCCGGAGCGCCGGGCCGCCGGGCTGGCCCCGGCCTGCGTGGACACCTGCCCCACCAAGGCCCGCGTGTTCGGCGACATCAACGATCCGAGCAGCGAGGCGGCGAAGCTGCTGGCGGCCAACCAGGGCAAGGTGGTGCGCGTGGTGGCCAAGAACAAGGACACCAAGCCCAACATGTACTACATCGCCAGCACCGCGCCCGATGGCTGGACCGTGCAGCCGGTGGACCCGACGAGCTTCGACTTCCTGGCCGGGGTTGTGGCCCCGGCGGTGAAGCTGGCGGTGGGTCTGTCCGGCCTGGGCGTGCTGGCCATGCTCGGCCGCCAGCTCTTTGCCGGAGCCGGAACACACGGGCCAGACAATTCACACGGGCCAGACAATTCACGCGGGCCAGACAATTCACACGAAACAGACAGCAAGCCAAATACCGAGAAGAAGGAGGAGGACGGTCATGCGTAACCTCAAGCGCCACGATACCTCCGACATCCTCATCCACTGGTTCAACGCGGCCTCCTGGCTCGTGCTGCTCATCACCGGGCTCGGGCTCATCAAGAACGATCGCTTGAACCCCCTGGGGGCGTGGTTCCCCGACGCCCTGCGCGCCCTCTTTGGCGGCGGCAGCGCCGGCGGGGCCGTGCTGCTCGTCATCCACGAGGTGGCGGGCGTGCTCTGGGTGCTGGGCATCCTGGCCTACGTCCTGGTGAACGCCCGCGGCGCCAAGTTCTTCCTGAAGGAGATCTTCAGCGTCCGCCCCGGCGATTTCCTCTGGCTCATCCGCAAGATGGGCCGCATGACGTTGGGCATCGGCGGCGAGCTGCCGCCCCAAGGCTACTACAACATGGGCCAGAAGGCCTTTGCCCAGGCCTCTGTGGCGGGCGGCGCGGCCATCGTGCTCACCGGCGCGGTGCTGCTCTTGTCCGACAAGATGCTTCCGGCCTCGGCCACCGTGTTCGTCGGCTGGGCCGTGACCCTGCACTATCTGGCCGTGGGCCTGGTCTTCGCGGGGCTGCTGGTCCACATCTACATGGCGGCCATCTCGCCCGAGGAGAAGCCCGGCTTCCGCAGCATGTTCACGGGCGTGGTGCCCGAGGACTACGCCCGCCACCACCACGGCATCTGGGTTGAGAGCCTGGGCGAGGGCGACAAGGCCGACCCCGGCGCACCCTAGCGTGTTCATCCCGGTGCGGGGGGAGCCTCCCACACCTGACGGCTTGGCAATGAAGACAACGGCAGTAACCCTCGAAACACAGGAGTCAACCATGCGTCACATTCATAAGTTCAGAATCGGCCAGGTATTCCTGGCGGCAGTGCTGGCCCTGGCCTTCACGGTGCAGGCCCAGGCCGCCAATCCCGACTGGTTCTACAAGCACCTCGTCGGCATCGACTACGTGAAGCCCCTGGTGAAGGTCCCGCACCCGGCCGGCGTCATGCTCATCGACTCGCGTCCCTACAAGGGCAAGTTCATGCAGGGCTACATCCCCACGGCCACGAGCATCCCGGACAGCGAGTTCGACAAGCATCTCGACCTGCTGCCCAAGGACAAGAACACCACCCTGGTCTATTATTGCGAAGGCCCGGAGTGCAAGCTCTCGCACTCCTCCGCCAAGAAGGCCGAAAAGCTCGGCTACAAGAACGTCAAGGTCTTCCCCGGCGGCTACCCGGAATGGGTAAAGGCTGGCAACGCCCCGGCCATCACCGTGGAAGTGGTCAAGGAGAAGATCAGCAAGGGCGAGAACTTCCTGCTGGTGGACTCCCGCCCGCTGGTGAAGTTCCTGGAGGGCAGCATCCCCTCGGCCGTCAGCATTCCCGACTCCGCCTTTGAGAAGAAGACCGGCCTGCTGCCCGCCGACAAGGCCGTTGAGCTGGTGTTCTTCTGCGGCGGCTACGACTGCCCCCTGAGCCACAAGAGCGCGGCCAAGGCCATGGCCCTGGGCTACACCAACGTCAAGCTCTTCGAGGGCGGCGAGCCTGCCTGGACCAAGATGTTCGGCGCCTCCGGCGGCGGTCTCAAGGTCGAGACCGGCGGCGTCGAGGGCGCCATCAGCACCGAGCAGTTCAAGAAGACCCTGGCCGAAAAGCCGGAGAGCCTCATGATCATCGACGTGCGTGACGCCGACGAGTACAACGCCGGGCACATGAAGGGCGCGGTGAACATGAGCGTCAACGAGCTGGAGAAGAAGCTGCCGGGCATGAAGTTCGACAAGCCCGTCGTGTTCGTCTGCGCCACCGGCGCGCGCAGCGGCGAGGCCTACTACATGACCCGCGAAATGCGTAAGGACGTCAAGGACGTGTACTACCTGGAAGCCACCAGCAAGTGCACCAAGGACGGCAACTGCGAGATCATCGACAACAAGAAGAAGTAAGTCCGCCACAGGGCCGGGGACGAGCCAATGACACGCCAGTGTTCGTCCCCGGCCCTGCCTGGCCCGCGCATTTCAAGCCCAATGCCTTGTCGCATTGCTGAGAGTGCGGCGCGCGCCCACGGGTGAGTGAACAGGCAGGAGGGAGCCATGGCCAAGGTCATCAAGGATCAGGAAGCCCTCAAGAAGGATGTCGCGGCGCGCATGAAGCGCATCGAAGGTCAGGTGCGCGGCATCCAGCGAATGATCGAGGAAGGCAAGGAGTGCGAGGACATCCTGGTGCAGGTGCGCGCGGTGCGCGCGGCCCTGCGCTCCGCCACGGAGCAGATCATGCGCCGCTACCTCATGCGCTGCCAGGAGCAGGCCAGCACCAAGGGCAACCCCGTGGACCAGTACGAAAAGCTCGTCAAGCTCATCTCTAACTACATCGACGGCTAGTGAGCTGGGGACCCTCTGGGCGAGTGCCCCTTTCCGCCCCTGCCAGCGCCACCCCTCTAAGCCCCTTGAAGCGCCCGCCCCTCACAGCACGGTATCAGCGCAGCACAGCGCCTCATAATCCGCACGCACAAGCCGCATAAGTTCCTGCACCTCAGCGCTCAGCAACTGCGGCGCGTCGAAGTCCGGGCGGCCCGCCAGCTTTTGCAGCAGCAGCACGTCGGTGTCGTTCCACAGCGGCAGCAAGCCGCCCAGCCAGAATCCATGCGCCCGCGCCAGCTCCACGGCCCAGGGCAGGCCCGGATCTGCCAAAGGCAGCTGCAGGTGCAGGGCGTAGGCGGTGTCCAGCTGCGCGGTCTGGCGCAGCACCGCGTCCAGGTCCGTCCCGATCTCCGTCACCTGAAACTTCGCCAGGTTGGCTATGGGCATCTCCACCCGCTCCCAGCGTGTGCCGCCTGCGGGCTCCTGTCCGGGCAAATAGCGCCGCGTCAGCCCGTGGGCAGCGTACTGGCTGCGGAGGAGTTCGGCGTAGCGCTGCGGCAGGTAAACATCATGGGGAACATCGCGCAGGACGATGAACTCGTCGAGCAGGGTGACGCGCCCGCCTGAGCCGTCGGGCCTGGGCCCCATGGCCTCGATCTCCAGGCCCAGCCCCCTGGCCCCAAAGCGCTCGTTCATCTTCTGCGGAGTAATATGGTCAGTGACGGTCTGCGTATACTCAGCGTTCAGCCAGGGCAGACCACGGGCGATCTTCTGCGTCAGGTCGTAGAGCCGATACAGCAGGAGCCCCTTGCGATACTCCGGCAGGATCATCAGTCCGCCCGATTCCAGGATGCCCTTTCCCGGCGCGGCGCGGAACATGGCCATGACCCCGACGACGTCACCCGACTCCGTTCTGCCCACAATCTGGTACAGGTCCTGCCTGCGGTTGGCCTCGCGGATGCGGTCCGGGTCGTACACATAGTCTATGGGGAAGCTGTTGCCGTAGATCGCGTAATAGAGGCGGGCAATCCCCTCGGCGTCTTCGGGGCGAAACGTGTCCGTGCGCACCTTCTGCCCGGGCGCGACTTCGCAGGCTTCGGCCTTCAGCCGGTCGAGGCAATCCTGCCGAGTCATCTGCCGAGTCATTTGCCGAGCCACGAGTCCTCCCTGTCGAAAGCGCCGTACAAGCAACGGCTCAACGCGGAGCATCACGCCCATGTCCACCCGTCGCCCATACACGCCGAAACCTATCTGGCACAAACATGCCAGCCTGACAACAAAACAGCCCCCGCCTGGGACGTTTGGTCCGAGGCGGGGGCCGTGGTGCAATTATCTGGAATAAATGCTACTTCCCGGCCATGCGCCCCAGGAGGCGCAGGCCCACCAGCTTGATGAACCCGGCGGCATCGGCCTGGTTGTAGACCATGTCCTCCTCGAAGGTGGCCAGGTCCATGCGGTACATGGAAAACGGCGACTTGCGACCCACGGGCACGCAGTTGCCCTTGTAGAGCTTCAGGCGCACCGTGCCGGTGACCTTCTCCTGGGTCTTGTCCACCAGGGTCTGCAGGGCCTCGCGCTCGGGCGCGAACCAGTAGCCGTAGTAGACCATTTCGGCGTAGCGCGGGATGAGCGAGTCACGCAGGTGCATGACCTCGCGGTCCAGGCACAGCCCTTCCAGGTCGCGCTTGGCGATGTGCAGCACCGTGCCGCCCGGAGTCTCGTAGACCCCGCGCGACTTCATGCCCACGAAGCGGTTCTCCACCATGTCCACCCGGCCGATGCCGTGGCGACCGGCGATCTGGTTCAGGGTCAGCACCATCTGCGCGGGCGAGAGCGGCTTGCCGTTCAGGGCCACGGGATCGCCGGCCTCGAAGTCCAGGGTGATTTCCTCAGCCTTGTCCGGGGCCTCTTCGATGGGCGTGCAGTAACGGTGGCAGCCGGGGTCCGGCGCGTTCCAGGGATCCTCCAGCTCGCCGCCCTCAAAGGAGACGTGCAGCAGGTTGGCGTCCTGGCTCCAGGGATTCTTCTTGGTCACGGGCACGGGGATGCCGTGCTGTTCGGCGTAGGCCACCAGGTCCGTGCGGGACTTCATGTCCCAGTCGCGCCAGGGGGCTATCGTCTTGAGTTTCGGAGCCAGCGCCATGGTGGTCAGCTCAAAGCGCACCTGGTCGTTGCCCTTTCCTGTGGCGCCGTGGGCCACGGCCTGGGCGCCCTCGGCCTCGGCGATCTCGCACATGCGCTTGGCGATGAGCGGCCGCGCGATGGAGGTGCCCAGCAGGTAGCGGCCCTCGTACAGGGCGGCGGCGCGCAGCATGGGGAACACGAAGTCTTTGGCATATTCCTCGCGGATGTCCTCGACAAAGGCCTTGGTCGCGCCGGTGGCCAGCGCCTTGGCCTCCACGCCGTCGAGCTCCTCGCCCTGGCCCAGGTCGGCGGTGAAGGTGATGACCTCGCAATTGTAGGTGTTCTTGATCCACTTGAGGATGATGGAGGTGTCCAGGCCGCCGGAATAGGCCAGGACGACTTTCTTGATGGAACTCATGCTGCGTGCTCCCTTGGGTGCGCTGGAAATGGTTACAGGGCCTCGAAAACCCATTCGAGGATGGCCTTCTGCATGTGCAGCCGGTTCTCGGCCTCGTCAAAAATCATATCCGCGTTGGCCTCGAAGATGTCGTCGGTGATTTCCTCGCCCCGGTGCGCGGGCAGGCAGTGCATGACCTTGCAGCCGGGCCGGGCCAGGGACAACAGGGCGTCGTTGAGCTGGTAGCCCTCGAAGGCCGCCTCGCGCCGCAGCTGTTCGGCCTCCTGGCCCATGGAGGCCCAGACGTCGGTGTTCAGGTAGTGGGCGTCGCGCGCGGCCAGCTCCGGGTCCTCGGTGAGCACGATGCGCGCGCCCTCCTCCCTGGCCTTGGCCAGGATGGAGAGGTCCGGGGTGTAGCCCGAGGGGCAGGCCAGGGTCAGCTCGAAGTTGAAGCGCGCCGCGGCCTCGATCCAGGAATGGGCCATGTTGTTGCCGTCGCCGATCCAGCCCACCTTGAGGCCGCAAAGGTCCGGGGTGCGCTCATACATGGTCAGCACGTCGCTCATGACCTGGCAGGGGTGGTGCTCGTCGGTGAGCGCGTTGACCACCGGAATGTTTCCCCACTGGACAAGGGTGTCCAGCTTCTCCTGCCCGAAGGTGCGCACCACCAATGCATCGGCGTAGCGCGAGAGCACGCGGGCGGTGTCCTTCAGGGGCTCGTTGCGGCCCAGCTGGGATTCGTGCGGGGTCAAAAACACGGTGCTGCCGCCCAGGTGGCGCACGGCGACCTCAAAGGACACGCGGGTGCGTGTGGAGGCCTTCTCGAAGATCAGGATGACGGTCTTGCCGTCCAGCAGCCTGGTGCGGACGTCGCCGTCCTTCAGGGCCTTGGCCCGCTTGAGCACCTTGAAGGCATCGGCCTTGGGCATATCCAGAATGTTCAAGAAATGTCTGGGCATTGTTGACTCTCCTCGCAAGAACCCTGGGGGGCGTTCGTAAAAAGGGATATTTTGCCCAACCGCGCCCTGATTGTAAAGAGCTGCGGGGCAGGGGCTGAATCATGTGGAAAATCGGTGGGAAATTCAAGCCGAAAACGTGGCGATACTCAGGCGGACCAGGGCTCCTCCGGACGAACCGCGTCCACGGCCAGCTCGGTCAGCGCCTCCATGTCCGGGCCGTGGTCGTGGCCGCAGAGGTGCAGGATGCCGTGGCTGAGCAGCCGCGCCAGGTGCCGCTCCGGCTCCTGGCCATAAAGGAAAGCCTCACGCGCCAGCGTATCCACGGACAAGAACAGCGCGCCCAACTTCTGCGGGTGCTTGGGGTCGGCCTCGGGAAAGCTCAGGATGTTGGTGGGGCCCTGGCAGTCCAGGTACTTGGCGTTTATGAGCGCAATGCCCGGGTCGTCCAGGAGCGTCAGGGACAGGGCCGCACCGGAAAGGCCCAGGGTCTCAAGGATGGTCTGCACCACGCCTGTGAGTTCGCGCCGGGACAGCGGGAAGCGCGGGTCCAGCGGACTTGCGCCGGTGCGGATGTCCAGGGTGAGGCTCACGCCTTGGCCTTTCCGGGCGCTTTGTCGTGCCTGTCCCGATCATGACGTTCATAGGCCTGGACGATGCGGCCCACCAGGGGGTGGCGGATGACGTCTTCCTCGTGGAAAGCCACAAAGCCGATACCCTTGACCCCGGCCAGGATGCCGCGCGCCTCCACCAGGCCGGAGCGCGTCTGGGCAGGCAGGTCGATCTGGGTCACGTCGCCGGTGACCACGCAGCGCGAGCCGAAGCCCAGGCGCGTGAGAAACATCTTCATCTGCTCGGGCGTGGTGTTCTGGGCCTCGTCCAGGATGACGAAGGCGTCATTGAGCGTACGACCGCGCATGAAGGCCAGGGGCGCGACCTCGATGACCCCGGTGGCCAGCATGTCCTGCACGCGGGCGAAGTCCAGCATGTCGTGCAGGGCGTCGTAGAGCGGGCGCAGGTAGGGGTTGACCTTCTCGGCCAGGTCGCCGGGCAGGAAGCCCAGCTTCTCGCCCGCCTCCACCGCCGGGCGCGCCAGGATGATGCGCTTGACCTCGCGCTTCATGAGCGCGCTGACGGCCAGCGCCACGGCCAGATACGTCTTGCCCGTGCCCGCCGGGCCCACGGCGAAGACCAGGTCGTTCTCGCGGATGGACATGAGGTAGTCGCGCTGGCTGATGGTCTTGGCGGCGATGGTCTTGCGCGGGGAGGCCACGTACACCGTGTCCAGGAAGATGCGCCGGATGTCCGCGCCGGGCTCGCGCAGGAGGATGCGGCAGGCGCAGTCCACATCCTGCGGGTGCACGGCCTTGCCCTCCTGGATCAGGCCGTAGAGCTGCGTCAGCACGCTCGCGGCAAGGTCCACGGCCTCGGGCTCGCCGGTGAGCGTGGCCGTGGAGCCGCGCGTGTCGATGGCCACGCCGGTCTTCTCGGCCAGCAGGGCCAGGTTGCCCGCCTGCGGGCCAAAGAGCTTGTTGGCCAGCTCGGAGTCCTTGAACTCCAGCTTGCGGCCCGGTGTACCCTTCTCTGCCATATCCCTCGCGTCCTCCCGGCGGAAATTACGTCAGCAATGCGCTACCGCAATCCGCCCAGGCCCGCAAGGCCACCGCGAGCCGCCCTAGTGCTCGGCCACGCCATGGGCGCAGCCCTCGTGGCTGTGGCGCGAGGCGAGCAGCGCGCGCAGGATCAGCACCACAAGCAGCACCGAAGCGGCGACCTCGACCCAGGCGGGCAGAGTCTCGGCCACGCTGCCGAGCACAGCATGGATGTCGAACCCCAGAGCCGTGTAGATGCGGTTGGCCATGAACCCGGAGACAAGTGAGCAGACCACGATGGAGGCCACGTAGATCCCGGTGAGGCCCGCGCCAAAGGTGCGGGCCATGACCGTGAGGGTGGTGACGTTGGTGGCCGGGCCGGTGAGCAGAAACACCAGCGCCGCGCCGGGCGACAGGCCCTTGAGCAGCAGCGAGGCCGCGATGGGCGTGGAGCTGGACGCGCAGACGTACATGGGCAGGCCGATGACGAGCATGGCCAGCATGGAGGTGAGTTCGCCGCCCGGCAGATCAGCAAACAGCGTCGGCGGCAGAAAGGCCGAGATTGCCCCGGCCGCCAGCACGCCGAGGACCAGCCAGACCCCGACGTCGGCCAGCATCTCGCCAAAGGCGTGGCCCAGGCCTTCGCGCAGACGATCAGAAAGGCTTGCCTGGCCAGCAGGGTTCGAAGCAGCGCTGCCTGACGAGGATGCGGAACAGCCGCCGGAGCAGCAACCCGTCACGCAGCCAGTGGCCTCGCCCTTTGGCTGTGGTTCAACGCTGGGGAGATAACGCTCCGGCAAAAGATTGGCCGACAGCCCGGCCACCAGGGCCGTGAAAATCGCGGACAAGGGCCGCAGCACGGTCATGAGCGGGTCGATGAGGGCGTACGTCACGGCCATGGAGTCCACGCCCGTCTCCGGTGTGGCGATCATGAAGGCCGTGGTGGCCCCGGCACCTGCTCCCTGCCGCCGCAGGGCCATGGCGGCGGGCAGCACACCGCAGGAGCACAGCGGCAGCGGCGCACCCAAGAGCGCTCCCTTGAGCACCGAGAGAAATCCCCGCCCCCCGAAATGCCGCACCAGCAGATCGGCGGGAACCAGAGCTTTGAGCAGGCCAGCCACGAAAAAGCCGAAGAGCAGGAATGGCGCGGCCTGGCGGAACACGTGCCAACTTTCGGTCAAGAGCAACAGGAGAGCATCCATGGGGTTTCCTTTTTATTCGCACAAACAATTGCGCACTTGTTCATCTGTTTGGTCAAAAAAATTAACGCTCCAGCACATGCTCCAGGCCCTGGGCAAAGAGCTGGCGCACATGCTCGTCATCCAGGGTGTAGAAGACGTTCTTGCCTTCCTTGCGGGCCCTGACAAGCTTGGCCGTGCGCAACAGCCGCAACTGATGCGACACCGCCGAAGAGGTCATGCCGAGCACGGCGGAGATGTCGCACACGCACAGCTCGCCCAGGGTCAGGGCATGCAGGATGCGCACCCGCGTCAGGTCGCCCAGCAGGCCGAAGATCTCAGCCAGGCCCACTGCCGCATTGTCAGCAAGCATGTCCCCACGCACCCGCTCGATGCGGTCCGTGTGCAGGCACTGCTTCTCGCAGGCATCCAGGTTTGTATCTTTATTCATATGAACATGTGCTCACTTGTTTTCAAGGTATGCGTGGCGCCCTGCCCTGTCAAGGAATTTCACCCTGCAGTTTTGCGGTTTTGTCTACTGATTCTCCGTGGCCTTGGTCAGCAGGGTCACGTTGCTCTTGGTGAAGAATCCGTCGAAGCCCTCGTAACGCTTGATGTATTCATTGACCATGAGGGTGTTGGCAAGAGGCTTGCTGAAGGTCTGGCGAAGACCTTCCTCGGGCGAGCCCACCAGCTCCACCAGAAAATCCATGCCCGCGGCCTTGAGCCCGGCAAAGGTCTGCTGGATGTGCTCGGTGCGGAAGGCCAGGTGGTGGATGCGCCGCCCGTAGTTCTCGATGAACTTCTCGGTGGGGCCCACCTGCCCGCCCACGGCGTCGCCCAGGCCGGAGGTGATGACCATGGCGTAGGGCTCGCCCGGGAGCCGCGCCACGTTGGTGATGGAGTTCAGATTGTCCACGTACACGGACATGGAATACTCGTAGTTGGTGAGCTCCAGGAACTCCACGATGGCGTTGTCGCGCTCGCGCGCGCGCACCCGCACCGAGGCGTGGTCAAAGATGCCGATGTTGCGCAGGTGCGCCCGGTCCGGCTTGGCCAGGGACCACTCGGCCTGGCGGAAATGCCCGCCATGGTACTGCCGCCCGCAGCCCAGCCACTGCACGTACCCGTACGACAAGGCGCTGTGCGCCGAGGGCTCGGTCTGGATGAACAGCGAACTGTCGGAACGGATGATGGGCGAGAGGAAGCGCACCCCGCGCGCCTGTTGCAGAGCCACGAAGCGCTCCAGGTCGTGGCACAAGAAGACCATGGTCTCCACCCTGGTGTGCGGCAGGTGCGCGGACTTCGGCCCCTTGGGCTCGGCATCGAAGGGGTTGGGGCCGGGCTTGCGTGCACGCATGAGGAAATCCGCCGAGCCGGGCAGCTCAAGCACGCAGGCCTCGGCATCCGGGCTGTCGTAGCCCGCGCCGAAGAAGTAGCCGGTGGTGCCCAGGAATTCCGCAGCGGCCTCTTTCAGGCGGTCCGGCTCGACATTGAAGACCACGGTCTCCAGGCCGCCCACCAGCCCTTCCAGGCCCAGGCTGCGCCGCTCTTGCAGAACATTCTCGACCCTGGCCACAAGGACGCTGTCGTCATTTCGAAAGTCGGCGGTCATGACATCCCCCAAAATTCTGAAAAATTCTTTTTCTTGTTTTACAAGTGCATCCGGTAACGGAAACAGTCAAGTGGACAAAACATGCGTACTGCTCCCTTGCTTTTCCTTGCACTAAGGTTACACTCTATGGTAGATGTAAACCATGAAGTTACTTAACTAATAATTTCAGTAGGATACCTTATATGTTAGATAAAAAGCAGCTGCCAATGGACTTTTCAAGGCAGCTAAACGATCTCATAGAGGCATCCTCCACCGCCTGCTTCCTCAATCAGGACCAGTGGGCAGCCCTTGCGCGGGAATGCGGAGACGAGATCTACACCGAGGCCCTCTACCGCCTAAGCCGCCTTGAGCTGACCCCGGATGAGGCCAGGAAGACCGTCGAGTCCATCCTCCACCACCAGGATGGCCTCTGCCAGGCTCTGGGACGCAACGTCAGCATGGTCACGGCCATGTGCGACTACTTCATGCAGGTGAATCCCATGCTGCGCGACCCTGTCCTGGTGGAGGTGAACCTCCTGCGCCAGAGAGAGGAGAACGCCTACCGGGACGAGCTCACCGGGCTCTACAACCGCCGCGCCTTCAATCAGGAAATACCCAAGGAGATGGAGCGGTTCCGGCGCTTCGGGCACCCCTTCACCCTGCTCATGCTCGACCTCGACCATTTCAAGGACTTCAATGACACCCATGGACACTCCGCAGGCGACCAGGCCCTGCGCGACATCGCCCAAATCCTGAGCGAAACGGCCCGCCTGCTGGACAGCGTCGTGCGCTACGGGGGCGAGGAGTTCGCCGTCATACTGCCCCAGACAACCAGGGAGGAGGGCGTGAGCGTGGCCGAGCGCATCCGCTCGGTGGTGCAGAAGCAGCGCCTGAACTTCGCCGGGCAGGACCTGCCCCCCATCACCATCAGCATCGGCCTGGCCTGTTTCCCCACGGACGCGCTGGACATGGCCTCCCTGGTGCAGCGGGCCGATCAGGCCCTGTACCAGGCCAAGGCCACGCGCAACTGCGTGCGCCCGTATAGCGACCACCAGCGCAGCCACACGCGCTACGTCCTGTCCGACCCGCTTCCGTTGCGCCTGGGCAGCAAGAAGGACAAGATCTTCGCCGTTGCGCGCGACATCAGCTTCGGCGGCCTGCTCTGCGAGTCCGACAAGCCCGTGCCCCGCGCCACCAACATCGATCTCGTGCTCACGGACAGCGTGCTCGGCATCCGTCTGCCAGTCAGCGCCCAGGTCAGCCGGGTGATCTCCACAGCGGACGGCGGCTATCAGCTTGGCTTGTCCTTTCAGCTGCCCTCCCTGGAGGACCAGAAGACCCTCATGGCCCTCATCGAAGGACGCACCGAACCTGCGGGCTACTGCTTCCGCGCCGAGCAACGCCCCGCCGCCAGCACCTAGGGCCCGCTTTCCCGCTCCAGACCCGGCTCATACGCCTGCCAGCAGTTCCTGAAGCTGCGTCAGGCGGCGCTCCATGTCGCGCTCCAGCAGCGCCTCGCCGCCAAGGCAGAGGCTCGCCAGGGCGTCCGGCGCGTGTTTGGTCAAAAGCTTGTGCGTGTTGGCCGTGGCGTTGCCGATGTCCGCCGCGCTGCGCTCGGCCAATTGCCCGCTGCTGCGCTTGTGCCCCACCACCAGGTGCCCCTGGTACACGGCGTGCCCGCCGCCCAAATAGACGCGCAGATCGCGCTCAAGGTCGTCGTACTGCGAGGGCGAGAAGCGGATGTCAAAACCGCCCGTGCGCTCGATGTCCGCGGTGCGCAGCAGGTGGCAGCAACCGGTGACGCTGACGCAGGGGCGCAGATACGCGAACTGGCCCAGGTCCGGCTGGCCCTGATGCAGCGTGGGCAGCGACATGGGCTGGCCGCCGTCCTGGTCCGCTCTGGCCGCCTGGGGCGTGTAGTCCACGCTTTGGACCACCAGCGGGTTGGCCTCATCCACCACGCGGCAGCCCCAGACCGAGGCCTCCGGGAAGCGCGCGGCAGCGGCGCTGAGCCGCCCCAGCCAATCAGCAGGCAGCATCACGTCGTCGTCGAGGAACACCAGGAACTCGTGGCCGCGCACCTCCGGCAGGGACAAGAGCCAGTTGCGCGCCGCCGGGGCGCCGATGTTCACGGGCAGGCGCAGTACGTTCAAGGCCTCGCCCAGCCGTGCCTGCCAGGCCTCAAGGACCTGGGGCGTGGCATCGGTGCTGCCGTTGTCCAGCACCCAGAGCCGCACGCCCTGCCCTGGCCCGAAGATGTCCGAAGCAGCGAGGGACACCATGGTCTCGTCCAGCTCGCGGGCCTTGTTCCAGGTGTACAGCAAGACGGCCACGCTGCCGGGCGCTGGCAAGACCTCCGCCGCAGCTCCGCTCACGAGGTCGGACAGGCGCAGCACCTCGCTGGTGCGCCAGGGCGCGCGGGCCACGCTGGCCGCCAGCACGTCCACGGCCTCGGCCTCGCGCCCCAGGCGCAGCAGGCACTCGGCGCGCAGGCCAGGGCTGCCGTCCGGAAAGAACGCCCCCACATTGTACAAGGCGCTCAGGGCGTCAGCCGCCTCGCCACGGGCCAGCAGGGCCTGGGCCTGGGCCTGCAGCCGCACCGGCTCCAGGGTCCGGGGCCAGGACTCTGGACGCAGGGCCGCGTCCGCCAGCGCCCAGTCAGCGCGCGGCCAGGCAAAACTCCAGGCCTCGGACTTCCAGAACAGGTTCCTGGGCTCGGCCTCCAGGCGCGCCTGGAGTACGGCCCGGCGCTTGTCGTTGCCCACCGCATCTCCCGGCATCGTCCACCAGGGATCAGAGGCCACGGGCGGCCGCCAGAAGTTGGCGTAGGCCTTCAGGGTGTCGGCCACGTTCTGAGGCAGCCGCGGCCAGCCGGGCCAGGGCTGGCCGGAGCAGAGATGGGCGAGATCGCCGTCCAGGGGGCTCCCGGCCCAGGCCAAGCCCAGCAGGTCCTGGATCAGCGCGGCCAGCGCGGCGCGGCCTGCCGGATCGGACGCGGCGGCCAGAGACAGCAGCTCCGCCGCCAACCCCACCAGATGGTCCCGGCCCACGGACCCACGCGCCAGATCGCGGCGGGCCAAGGCGGGCATGTCGTTCCAGGCGCCCATGGCGCTAGCTGCATTCACGGCGGGCATGGGGCCTCCGGGGGGTTCAGGCCAACGTCATGGCCAATTTTGTAGCCCATTTCATGGGCTATTTCATTGGGATAATGCGCGTGTTCACGCCGGGCACATCCTTCAGGCGGGCGGCCAGCTCAGCCATGTTCGTGTCGCCGGTATGGTAGGGATACAGAATTTTCGGCTGAATCATCCCGGCCGCGTCCACGAGCATGGAAATGGTCATGGTGTAGGGCAGGTTCACGGGCAGGAAGGCTGCGTCCACGCCCTTGAGCGCCGCCATCTCCGGGATGACCTCGGTATCGCCCGCGACGTACACGCGGGTAGCGCCGAAGTGCACCACGTAGCCGTTGCCCTGGCCCTGCGGATGGTACGGGGTTCCGGGCGAGCGCATGTGCTCGCGGTTGTAGGCGGGCACGGCGTCCACCACGATTCCGGCCAGCTCCCTGGTGTCGCCGTTCTTCAGCACCACCGCCCCCTCCAGCGTAGCCGAGGCCTTGGCCGAGGAGCCGATGACCGTGCCGGACTTGGTGGCGGCCTTGATGGCCCCGACGTCCAGGTGGTCGCCATGCTCATGGGTCACCAGGACGAGATCGGCTTGGGCAGGGCTGCGTAGTCGGCCTGCTTGGACCAGGGGTCCACGTGCACCACCTTGCCGTTCCACTGGAACATGAGCGTGCCGTGCCCGAGAAAGGTGATGACAAGGTTGCCCTTGTCCGTGGGGATGGTGTCCGTTGGTTTGGCGGCTTGCGCGAGGGCGAAGGCTGGCAGGCCGAGGGCCAGGACACAGAGGGACAGTGACAGCAGGCTCTTGCGCATAAGTTCACCCCACCTTGCATGTTGCGTTTGACCGTGAGGGCCGCAGAATGTCCGGGCAGCGCCAGGAAGCGGCTTAGTGCTTGTGGCATACCCCACTCTCCCGCCGCGCTCAAGAATAAAGGCCCACCCTGTGGATCAGGATGGGCCTTTCAGGCGGAGGCATGCGCGGTGCGCGCTAGCGGGTCAGGTGGCGGTACTTGATGCGGTGCGGCTGGTCGGCGGCGGTTCCCAGACGGGCCTTGCGGTCGGCCTCGTACTCGCTCCAGTTGCCGTCGAACAGGCTGACCTGGGAGTCGCCCTCAAAGGCCAGGATGTGCGTGGCGATGCGGTCCAGAAACCAGCGATCGTGGCTGATGACCAGCACGCAGCCCGCGAAGTTGACCAGCGCGTCTTCCAGGGCGCGCATGGTGTTCACGTCCAGGTCGTTGGTGGGCTCGTCGAGCAGGAGGACGTTGGCGCCCTCTTTCAACAAAGCCGCCAGGTGCACGCGGTTGCGCTCGCCGCCGGAGAGCAGGCCGACCTTCTTCTGCTGGTCGCTGCCGGTGATGTTGAACTTGCCGATGTAGGCCCGGGCGTTCATCTCGCGGTTGCCGAGCTTGATGAAGTCCGCCCCGCCGGAGATGGCCTCGTACACGGTCTTCTCCGGGTCCAGCGAGCGGTCCTGGTCCACGTAGGCCAGCTTCACGGTCTCACCAATCTTGAGGCTGCCCTCGTCGGGCTGCTCCTTCCCGGTGATCATGCGGAACAGCGTGGTCTTGCCCGCGCCGTTGGGGCCGATGATGCCGACGATGGCGCCGGGAGGCATGATGAAGCTGATACCGTCCACGAGCAGGTTGTCGCCAAAGGCCTTCTTGAGCCCCTTGGCCTCGATGACCACGTTGCCCAGGCGCGGGCCAGCGGGCACGAAGATCTCAAGCTCGGGTCCGAGCTTCTCGTTCTCCTGCGCCAGCAGGTTCTCGTACGCGCTGATGCGCGCCTTGCCCTTGGCGTGGCGGCCGCGCGGGGACATGCGGATCCATTCGAGCTCACGCGCCAGCGTCTTCTGGCGGTCGGTCTCGCTCTTCTCCTCGTTGGCCAGGCGGTTCTGCTTCTGCTCCAGCCAGGAGGAGTAGTTTCCCTGCCAGGGGATGCCCCGGCCACGGTCCAGTTCCAGGATCCAGCCGGCCACGTTGTCCAGGAAGTAGCGGTCGTGGGTCACGGCGATGACCGTGCCCGCGTACTGCTGCAGGTGGTGCTCCAGCCAGGCCACGGATTCGGCGTCCAGGTGGTTGGTGGGCTCGTCGAGCAGCAGAATGTCCGGCTTCTGAAGCAGCAGGCGGCACAGAGCCACGCGGCGCTTCTCACCACCGGAGATGACCTTCACCAGGGTATCGGCCGGGGGACAGCGCAGGGCGTCCATGGCCATCTCCAGGCGGCTGTCCAGGTCCCAGGCGTCGCAGGCGTCGAGCTTCTCCTGCACGGCCGCCTGGCGGTCGATGAGCTTCTGCATGGCGTCGTCGTCCATGGGCTCGGCAAATTTCTCGTTGATGCGCTCGAACTCGGCCAGCAGATCCACGGTCTCCTGCGCGGCCTCGGCCACGACCTCGCGGCAGGTCTTGGTCTCGTCGAGGTGCGGCTCCTGCTCCAGGAAGCCGATGGTGTATCCGGGCGACAGAGCGATCTTGCCCTGAAAGTCCGTGTCCACCCCGGCCAGGATCTTCAGAAGCGAACTCTTGCCGCTTCCGTTCAGGCCCAGCACGCCGATCTTTGCGCCGTAAAAGTAGGACAGGGAGATGTCCTTCAGAACCTGGCGCTTGTCGAAATACTTGCTCACGCCCATCATGGAATAAATGATCTTGTTGGTCGGCTCAGCCATGTGTGTCCTCTAAATCAGTCGGGGCGGATTGGCCGCCCCGTTTCGTTACATACTTGAATCGTTGAGTTTCTACTTTTTGCTCTTCTGGGCCTTGGCCTGGGCCAGCATGTCGCCCAGGTTGCCCATGCCGCCGCCCCCGGAGGACGCGGACTTCTCGGCGGGCTTGGCGGCCTTGTAGCCCTTCCAGTCCTCGTTCTCGCGACCATTGCCACCCTCGTTGCGGGTGTTCTCGCGCACTTCAAGGGGCGAAAGCGCGATGCGGCGCTCGCCCGCGCGCAGGTCCTCGACCACCAGGGTCACGGAGTCGCCGCGGTTGAGCTTGTCGAACTGCTTGGTGTCCACAGCCACGGCCATGCGCGACTTGGGCAGAAGCGCGGTGATGCCGGGCTCCAGGGTGACGAAGATGCCGAAGGTCTCGCGCTTTTCCACGATGCCGGTGACCTGGGTGCCGGGCGCGTACTTGGCGGCGACCTCCAGCCAGGGGTCGCCCTCGGCTTCCTTCATGGACAGGGAGATGCGGCGCTTGGACAGGTCGATCTCCTTCAGGACAACCGAGACCTCGTCGCCCACCTGGACCATCTCGCTCGGCTTGTTCACACGCTTGGTGTAGCTCATCTCGCTCACGTGGATGAGTCCGTCCACGCCGGGCAGGATTTCCACGAAGGCGCCGAAGTCGGCCAGGCGCACCACCTTGCCGGTGAGCTTCTCGCCTTCCTTGAGCTTGCCTTCCACGCCGTCCCAGGGATCGCTCATGGTCTGCTTGCGCGAGAGCGAGATCTTGAGCTGGCCGGGCTTCTTGCCGGGCTCCACGCCAAGCACCTTGACGCGGATCTTCTCGCCCATGCTCACGGCCTCGTCGGGCTTGGCGATGCGGGCAAAGCCCAGCTCGCTCACGTGGACCATGCCTTCCAGGCCCGGGGCGATCTCGACGAAGGCGCCGAAGTCGGCCAGGCGGACGACGGTGCCGTCGATCTCCTCGCCGGGCTTCATGGCGGCCAGGAATTCCTCGGTGGCGGCCTGGCGCTCGCGCTCGATGAGCACGCGGCGGGACACCACGATGTTGCGGCCGCGTTCCTCAAGCTTGGTGATGAGGAAGGGGAAGGTCTTGCCGACGTATTCCTCGGGGTTCTCCACGTAGCGCGCGTCGATCTGGCTCACGGGGCAGAAGGCTCGGCGGTTCATGACCTCCACCGAGAAGCCGCCCTTGCAGGTCTCCTTCACGCGGCCGTCAACGGGCAGCTCGGCGTCCTTGGCGCTCTGGAGCATCTCCATGCCGCCGGCTCCGGCCAGCGCGCGGGAGAGGACGATCTCGCTGGCGGTCTTGGAGACGACATAGAGATCGATGCTCTCGCCTTCCTTGAAGGGGAAGTTGCCCTCGGCGTCGAGGAGCTCCTTCTTGTCGGCCACGCCGTCGATCTTGGTGCCGGTGTCGAAATACACGCTGTCCGCGCCGATGCTGATGATGCGGGCGGAAATCTTATCTCCAAGGTTCAGGGGCTCGCCCTGTCCGGCATAGCTGGCCTCGAATAGTTCCGCGAAGCTCTGCTCCTGATCCCCGTTGCTCTGCGCCTGGTCGGTCATCTTCTGCTCCTGTGCGATTGAACGCAAATATATTGGCGGTACGCATCCGCCTGGGGCGTGTATTAACGAAGGGACGACACTTGTCAAACATAGCCTGCAAGATTTTTTGCCCGGCCCTAAAGTTTTTTAAGGAAATACCGATAGGAAGCGAAGAAGGCGTTATCTTTGCTTTCGGCCAAAAGGGGGTCAAACATGACAATTGAGCCCATCGGCGGGTACTCGATCCAAACCCAGAACCAGAGCACCGGAAACGATTCCTTTGCCCTGGCGCAGAGCTTGCGGGCGCAGGAGTCCGCCCCCATGGACAAACAGACCTTCGGGGCTGCCGTGGTCACAAAAACAATGGACTACCTAAACGGCCAGGGCTCGTCCGGCACGGACGCCGCACCCATGGACAAACAGACCTTCGGGGCTGCGGTGGTCTCAAAGACCCTGGACTACATGAATTCAGGACAAGGCCATGACAGCGGCATGGCCCAAAGCTATGACTTCCAGAAAAGCGTCCTCGGCGGCCATGCCGACGAAATCGGGGCGCTCACCAACATCAAGATTTGACCGCCGAAACCGCCCGGGATGACGCCAACGCCGAAGGCCCCGCCCCTCACCGGGCGGGGTTTTTCTTTTCCCCCCCAGCCGCCGGGCCATGAGCCGCCCAGTCTCCCCCGACTTGCCAATGCGCCCAAGAACGGCTAAAGGCGCTGTGCAACTGCCGCCACAATAGCGAGGGAACAAAAGCACGTGACCAGGGACAAGCAAAAGGTACTCATAGCCAACCGGGGCGAGATCGCCGTGCGCATCATGCAGGCCTGCGCCGATCTGGGCGTCGGCTTTGTCTGCGTGTATACAAAGGAAGACGCCGACTCCGGCCACGTCTCCCTGGCCAGAAGCCTGGGCGGGGAAGAGGCGCTTGTGCGCATCCAGAACTACCTGGACGCGGGCGACATCCTCGCCGCAGCCGACGCCACCGGCGCCACGGCTGTGCATCCGGGCTACGGATTCTTCTCGGAGAACTACCGCTTCGCCCGCCGCGTGGTGGAGCGCTCCCGGCCCATGATGTTCATCGGACCCTCCTGGCGCGTCATCCGCGACCTGGGCGACAAGATCAACACCAAGCGCCTGGCCAGAAGCCTGGGCGTGCCCACCGTTCCGGGCAGCGACCGCGCCATCTACGACGAGATGGAGGCCGAGACCATCGGCCAGCAGCTTTTCGACTACCAGGATAAGCAGGGCGTGTCCCGGCCCATGGTGCTGGTCAAGGCCTCGGCCGGGGGCGGCGGCATGGGCATCGACGAAGTGCACAGCATGAACCACTTCCGCCAGACCTACCGGCGCATCCGCAACTACTCCCAGCGCCAGTTCAACGACCCTGGCGTGCTCATCGAGCAGCGCATCTTCAATTACAACCACCTGGAAGTGCAGATCGTCTCCGCGCGCGGCGGGCTTGATCCCATCCACTTCGGCACGCGCAACTGCTCCGTGCAGAGCCCGGGCAGGCAAAAACGCATCGAGACCGCGCCGGGCTTCGTGCCCGAGAGCCTGAGCTACGCATTCGACGCCCGCAAGGTCATGGACGACATCGTGCGCCACTCCCTTTCCATCGCGCGCGAAATCAACTACGATAACGTGGGCACCTGGGAATGGATCGTGACGCCCAAGGGCGAGCCCTTCCTCATGGAAGTGAACACGCGCATCCAGGTGGAGAACGGCGTTTCCGCCGCCATCTCGCGCATTAAGGGCCAGGGCGAGGTCAACCTCATCCGCGAGCAGATCCGCCTGGGCCTGGGCGAGGCGCAGGGCTACAGCCAAAGCGACGTCAGCTTCGAGGGCGTGGGCATCGAATACCGCATCATCGCCGAGGACACGTTCAATCGCTTCGCCCCCTGGACAGGCCGCATCGAGACCATCGCCTGGACGGACCAGCCCTGGCTCAAGCTGCACACCCACGTGCCCCGGGACCGTGCCTACCAGATCCCCACGGAATACGATCCCAACCTGGCCCTGGCCATCATCTGGGGCAAGGATCTGGACGAGGCCAAGGCCCGCGGCCTGGCCTTCCTGGACGACTTCAAGCTTGCCGGGGCCGATGCCCAGGGCACGGAACTCAAAAGCAACATCGCCTTCCTGCGCGAGAAAACCAAGGACCTGCTGGAGTTCTAACTCCGGAGACCACACATCCTATGGATATCGAAAAAAATCTCGACACTCTCTCGCAGCGCGTGGCCTACGCCCGCGACATCATGGTGCCCAGAACCAGCGAACGCCTGGAGGCCATCGGCCAGGACATCAGCGACCTTGCGCCCAGGCTCGACAGCCTGGACATTGACGTCGCCCTGGACAAGATCGCGGACATCTCGCGGCGCCTCTCCGTGCTGGAGGAGGACCTCGACCACCTGCTCACGCCCATGGACAAGGTGCGCGTGGTGCGCCACCCGCAGCGCGTGTGCCTGAAGGACATCCTGGAGAACGTCTACGACAACTACACCGAAATCGGCGGGCGCGACGAGGTCTCCATCGACCCCGGCATGCTCATCGCGCGGGCGTACATCACCCGCCGCGTGGGCAAGCGCGTCATCCACCACTCGGTCATGGTCGTGGGCCAGGAAAAGGGCCACGGCCAGGAGTTCCGCAACGGCGGCTCCATCAAGCCCTGGGGCAATGCCAAGGCCTTGAAGTACATGAAGGTCGCCGCGCTGGAGAACATCCCCATCCACGCCTACGTGTCCACGCCGGGCTCCTACCCCATCGAGGACTACCCGGGCGCGGCCCAGCAGATAGCCGAGAACATCTACGAAATGGCCGGGCTCGACGTGCCCATCGTGGCCGTGTTCTCCGAGGGCGGCAGCGGCGGGGCCGAGGCCATCGCCCTGGCCGACCAGCGCCTGATGTTCTCCCACGGCTACTACTCGGTCATCTCCCCCGAGGGTGCAGCGGCCATCGAGGGCAAGGTCTTCGGCCAGATGCGCGCCACCCCAGAGCTCATCGAGAAGTGCGCCAAGCACCAGATGATCACCGCCCAGGACAATCTGAAGAACGGCTACATCGACTCCATCATCGAGGAGCCGCCCCTGGGCGCGCGCAACGAACATTTCGACTTCTTCAAAAGGCTGCGTGCGGACGTCATCCGCGCCACCGACGAGGTCGTGCTCTCGGTTCAGGGCGTGAGCGTGCTGCGCAAGCTGGCCCGCCGCCGCGCCCACAAGCCGGAAAACGTCGAGGACGTGCTCATCCGCTGGGAGCTCAACCCCAAGGCCCGCGAAGAGCTGGTCTGGAAGCGCTACCAGAAGTACCGGCGCATGGCCCGCCACGCATACATCGACAAGCGCGGCATCCTGGAGAAGCTGGCGGCCAAGCACATGGAGTTCTACTACTCCATCTACACGACGCTGCGCTACGAAATCATCAAACGCTACCAGAAGAAGATTCTGCGCGTGGCCACGGACGTCACCGACGAGATCCACGTGGTCACCAGCCGCATGGACCGCCTCACCTGCCAGGCCCTGGAGAAGCTGGGCCTGCTCCAGCTCGGCCGGGGCAACGAGAAGGCCCTGACCAGCCTCTCCGAGCCCGCCTGCGACGCGCGCACCAACGAGACCAACTACATCAGCCCCAAGTCTCTGGAAGATCGCGAGTTGACCTGTCCGCACGCCGCCGAACGCGGCTGCCTGGACATCTGGGCGCGCGACCTGTTCGGCGAGTTTGGCGGCGTGTGCCCCAACTGTGGCTACCACTTCCCCATGGAGTACAAGTGGTACATGGCCAACGTGTTCGACCGCGGCAGCGTGCGCGAGTTCAACCAGTCCATCGCCGCAGGCAACCCCACGGGCTTCCCCAAGTTCGACGAGCGCATCAAGCAGGCCAAGGAGAAGACCCACCTGCAGTCCTCCTGCGTGACCTTCAATGCCAGCATCCTGGGCCTGCGCCTGACCTGCGCCATGCTCGTGGCCGACTTCCGGGGCGGCAGCGTGGGCTCGGCAGAAGGCGAAAAGTTCATCCGCGCGCTGGACCTGGCACGCAAGCGCCACCAGCCCTTCCTGGCCTATGTGCACGGCACCGCGGGCATCCGCATCCAGGAGGGCGTCAACGGCCTGATCCAGATGCCGCGCGTGACGCTGGCCGTGCGCCGCTACATCGAGGAAGGCGGCCTGTACATCGTGCTCTACGACACCAACTCCTACGCCGGTCCCGTGGCCAGCTTCCTGGGCTGCTCGCCCTACCAGTACGCCGTGCGCAGCGCGCGCATCGGCTTCGCCGGACCCGGCGTCATCCGCGAGACCACGGGCATGGACATCCCGCCCGACTATCACAGCGCGTACAAGGCCCTGTCACGCGGGCACATCCAGGACATCTGGGACCGCCGCGACATCCGGGCCAACCTGCACCAGGCCTTCCTGACCATGGGCGGACGCAACCTGTACTACCGCTAACGCGCGGGCAGCCGCCCGTACTGCGCCTCATCTATCGCGGAGCCGAGGCGCAACGAGATGCAGCCGGGGAGCTTCAGCATGGACATTCCACGGATATTCAACATTACCGAAAGCGCTCATCGCATCCATAACCCGTTATCGCAAGACAAACTCGCCACCCTCGGCGCGGCATTGCGTCTTGAGCCGGAGACCCGCGTGCTCGACCTCGGCAGCGGTTCGGGCGAGATGCTGTGCACCTGGGCGCGCGATCAAGGCATCCGCGGCACGGGCATCGACATGAGCCAGTTGTTCGCCGAACAGGCGAAACTCCGCGCTGTTGAACTGGGCGTCGCCGATCGGGTCGAGTTCATCCACGGAGACGCTGCCGGTTATGTCGCCAACGAAAAGGCCGATGTGGCGGCCTGTCTTGGCGCCACGTGGATCGGCGGGGGTGTCGCCGGCAGCATCGAGCTTCTGGCGAAGAGCCTCCGCACGGGGGGGATCATCCTCATCGGCGAACCATACTGGCTGCGCTTGCCGCCGACAGATGAGGTCGCCCAGGGATGCCGCGCCGGTTCCATCTCGGACTATCATTTGCTGCCAGACCTTCTCGCCTCTTTTGACAGCCTCGGCTACGATGTCGTGGAAATGGTCCTGGCAGACCAGGACAGCTGGGACAGATACGAGGCAGCCAAATGGCTCACCATGCGCCGATGGCTTGAAACGAATTCCGACGATGACTTCGCCAAAGAAGTTCGAACAGAACTGACCTCGGCGGCCGAACGCTACGCCACCTACACCCGTGAATACCTGGGCTGGGGCGTATTCGCGCTCATGTCGCGGTGAGCTGAGACAACAGCCGCGCACCAACTGGTGAGGAGTTCCGCCTGCATGCAGGCTGAGGCCAGGGCGGATTCATCATCAGAACGCAACACCATCGGCATTTTGGAAATTCCATGCCGTGCCGCGTGATGATTTCGCCCTCCTGAGCCGCATACATTTGCACCATCCTGGCGGACGTAAATCCGCCTCCACAAATACCGCCCGGAAGAACACGCGTCTTCCTGGCGTTTTTTGCGTAGTCCGCAGACGAATCCTCACCAGTCTGTCACGCGCGCGTCACCTGACCGTTGCCGCGCCACACTACTTTCACGTCCAGACGCGGGCGCGCTTCGTCCCCGCCACAACCCCACCAAGGACTCATAGGCCCAAAATGATAAGCACCATCATGCACAAACTCCGCAACGGCAGGCAGGCGTTCGCCACCGATGCGTCAAGGCCGGAGCTGCCCGCCAACCGCTTGCGGGAGCTGGTGCGCACCGGCCAGGACTTCGACATCCTGCTCATCAACGTGCGCGACTTCCCGCTCTTGCGCGAACTCTACGGCAAGGAGCTTTCGCAGGAGGTCGAATCCCAGCTGACCAACGTGCTCAAGCGCGCCGTGTACGAACGGCTCCACGTCACCCCCTTCTGCATGACGCTCGAGCCCGGCGAATATCTGCTGGGCTGGCCGACGCAGGGCGGCGGCACCACCGTCCAGCACGACGCGGCCTACGAGATCAAGCTCTCAGCCCAACGCGAGGCCAACCTGCACCTGCTGCGTTGGGCCGGGCGCGAGCTGGACCTGGGCTTCGGCTGCTCCCGTTACGAGGCCGCCAACTGTCAGGACCGCGAGGCCCAGCTCTTCCAGGCCGTCAACGAGGCCCGGCTGCGCGCCAAGATGCGCCTGGACTTGAGCCAACTTTCCCTGTCCACGGAGTTCAACAACATTCTGCACGGCAGAAACGTGCGCGCGGTGTTCCAGCCCATCGCCGATTTCACCACCGGTACCATCCTGGCCTGGGAGGCGCTGACGCGCGGCCCCGAGGGCACCACCTTCCACTCCCCGGCCATGCTATTTGACTTCGCCGAGCAGAGCGGCAAGCTCTTCGCCCTGGAGCGCCTGTGCCGAGAGAAGGCCATCAGCAGCTTCGGGGCCATTGGCCCTGGGCAGAAGCTCTTCTTGAACATCCACCCCAAGACCATGGCCGACCCGGAGTTCACCCACGGCATGACCCTGGAGCTGCTCCAGGCCGCGGGCCTGACCCCGCAGAACATCGTCTTCGAGATCACCGAGCGCCACAGCATCACCGAGTTCGCCCTGTTCCACCGCACGCTGGACCACTACCGCAGCCAGGGCTACCTGGTGGCCGTGGACGACGCCGGCGCCGGATACTCGGGCCTCACCTCCATCGCCCAGATCCGCCCGGAGTTCATCAAGATCGACATGAGCCTCATCCAGGGCATCGACAAGGACCCGGTGAAACGCGCCCTCATCGAGACCCTGGTCACCTTCGCCGACAAGATCGGCTCCAAGATCATCGCCGAGGGCATCGAATCACAGTCCCAGGCGGCCTGCCTGGTAGACATCGGGGTGCACTACGGCCAGGGCTTCTACCTGGCCAGGCCGGCCTCGCCCAAGCCTCCCCTGTCGCTGGACACCACCTACCTGCGCAGCCAGCAGGAGCAGACCAGGCTGACCACCTCCTGCCTCATGCCCATCGGCAACCTGGTGGAGGCCGCCCAGGTGCGTCCGGCCGGAATGCTCGTGCCCGACGCCCAGCACTGCTTTGAGACCTCCCGCCAGCACGCCAGCATCGTGGTGGTCGACGGCCACCGGCCCATCGGCCTGGTCATGGAGTACCAGCTCAACCGCCAGCTTTCCGGGCAGTTCGGCTCGGCCCTGTACGCCAAGCGCCCGGTAGAGGCCATCATGGACCGCGGACCGCTCATCGTGGACGAGGCCACCCCCGTGGAGCAGACGGCCAAGGCGGCCATGCAGCGCGAAAAGATCAAGGCCTACGATGACGTCATCGTCACGCGCCAGGGACATGTGCTGGGCATCGTCACGGTGCAGCGCCTCTTGAACACCCTGGCCAGCGTGCAGGTGGAGATGGCCAAGGGCACAAACCCGCTCACCGGCCTGCCCGGCAACGTGACCCTGGAACAGGAGGTGGAGGCCAGCATCGCCTCGGGCAAGCGCTTCTCCATGGCCTACGCCGACCTGGACAACTTCAAGGTCTACAACGACACTTACGGGTTCAAGAACGGCGACCGGGTCATCAAGCTGGCCGCAGACATCCTGGACCACAGCGTGCGCCGCCACGGCGACGCCACGGCCAAGCTCTTCCACATCGGCGGCGACGACTTCGTGCTGGTGTGCAGGCCGGAGCATGTGGAACGCATCTGCAAGGCCACCACACGCAGCTTTAAAAGGCTCATCCGGGGCTGCTACTGCCTGGAGGACCGCGTGCGCGGCGAGGTGCTGGCCAATGGCCGCGACGGCGTGGAGCGCACCTATCCGCTGGTGTCCCTCAGCATCGGCATCATGGAGATCGGCGGGCCCTGCAACCTGCTGGAGATAGGCGAGCGCGCCGCCTATGTGAAGAAATACGCCAAGTCCATACCCGGCAACGTCTACGCCTGGGACCGCAGGCAGCCGCTGGGCAGCGAGCATGACGCAGGCGGCCAGGCCGAGCAGGCCACTTGCGCCGAGCCCGAGGCCCTGGCAGAGAGCGCTGCGGTCTAGAGCCCCCCGCAACGAAAAGGGGGGGCCAAGCCCCCCCACTCATCGATATTGCTGCTTGCGCCAGTCGGCTATTTGCCGATCACGGACGGGACGAACACGCGGGTGGCCAGCTCGCGGTCGAGCATGAACAGCCCGCCGCCATCGCCCACCAGCTTGAGCTTGTTCACGGTATCGCCGAAGTTGGCCTCCTCCTCCACCTGCTCGGTGACGAACCACTGCAGGAAGATGCCCGAGGCGTGGTCTTTTTCCTTCTGCGCCAGGTCCATCAGGTCGTTGATGCGCTTGGTGACGGCGTACTCGTGGTTGAGTGCGAACTCAAAGGCCGCCAGCGGCGATTTCCAGGTATGCTGCGGGGCCTCGATGCCCTGCAACTGGACCTTGCTGCCCTTCTCCAAGACGTAGTCGAACATTCTGCGGGCGTGGAACTGCTCCTCCTGAAACTGCACGTCCATCCAGTTGGCGAAGCCGGGCAGGCCCATGCCGTGGAAGTAGGACGACAGGGACAGGTACAGATACGCGGAGTAGTATTCCCATTTGATCTGGTCGTTGAAGGCCTTCTCCATCTTCTTGCTCAACATGGCGGGACTCCTTGGCTGTGGTGGTTGCCGGATTTCACAAGGTACGAAGGAATCATATACGCATGAATCTGCGGTTGTGAAGAGGCGCTAGCCGAAGATGTTCCCGCCGAAGACCGTGCGGATGCGGTGCTTGAGATGCGTCATGCGGTTGTCTGAGGTGACGTTGTTCAGACCCATGGCCAGCGCCTTCTCGCTGCCGATGAACACCGCCAGCCTGCGCGCGCGGGTCAGCGCCGTGTACAAGAGGTTGCGCTGCAGGAGCAGGTAGTGCTGCGTGACCACCGGCACCACGATGGCCGGGTACTCGCAGCCCTGGGACTTGTGCACGGAGACCGCGTAGGCCAGGGTCAGCTCGTCGAGCTCGGTGGAGTCGAAAGTCACGAGGTGGCCGTCGAAGTCCACCACAAGGGCTCCCTCCTCCGGGTCCACCTCGAAGACCCAGCCCAGGTCGCCGTTGAACACTTCCTTGTCGTAATTGTTGCGCAACTGGAGCACGCGGTCACCTTTCCGGAACGTCGCGAAGCCGCGCTTGAGCTCAAGTCCGCGCTTGGGGTTCAGGCGCGCCTGCAACAGGCTGTTCAGCGTGCCCGTGCCCACGTCGCCCTTGTGCATGGGGGTCAGCACCTGGATGTCGCGCAGGGGGTCCAGGCCGTAGCGCTCCGGGATGCGCGTGGTGACCATCTCCAGGATGCGCTCCTGGACCTTGCCCGGATCGTCCTGGGGCATCCAGAAGAAGTCGGCCTCGGGCGGCTCCTTGGGGCTGGGGATGGGGGGCTGCCCGGCATTGAAGCGGTGGGCGTTGATGACGATGGAGCTCTCCTGGGCCTGGCGGAAGATGTGCGTCAGCACCGCCTTGGGCACCTCGCCGCTGTTGATCAGGTCGGCCAGGACGTTGCCCGCGCCCACGCTCGGCAGCTGGTTCACGTCGCCCACCAGGATCAGCCGGCAGGTGACGGGCAGGGCCCGCAGCACGGCCAGAAACAGCTGGGCGTCGAGCATGGACACCTCGTCCACCAGCAGCACCTCGGCGGCCAGCTTCTGGTCCTCGCAGTGGTAGAAGCCGTGCTCCGGTGAGTACATGAGCAGGCGGTGCAGTGTCTGGGCGCTCTCGCCCGTGGCCTCGGAAAGGCGCTTGGCGGCGCGGCCCGTGGGCGCGGCCAGGCGCACCGTGAGCTTGAGCTCGCCCAGGGCGGCCACGATGGCCCGGGTGATGGTGGTCTTGCCCGTGCCTGGCCCGCCGGTGATGATGAAGACCTTGTGCACGCAGGCCATGAGCACGGCCTTGCGCTGCTCCTCGGAAAGCTTGAAGCCCAGGTTGCCCTCGATGATGGGCAGGGTCTGGCGGACCTTGGCCTCGGACACGGGCGCAGGGTGGTTCACCAGGCCGAACAGGCGCTGGCTGATCTCGCGCTCGGCCCGGTAGGAGGTCATGAGGAACACGGCCTGCACGACGCCCTGCTCCGGCAGGTCCTCGATGTGCACGCGCTTCTTGCCCTCCAGGGTGGCCAGGCCCTCCTCCAGGCGTTCTGGGTCGTGCACGTCGAGCAGCTTGGCGGCCTCGGCGAGCAACTTATCCTTGGGGCAGAACATGTGCCCGCCCCGCTCGCCCTGGCTCACCAAGATGTAGGCGATGGCCGCTTCGATGCGCTGGGGCGAGTCCTCGGCAAAGCCGAGCTTGAGCGCCATGTTGTCCGCCGTGCGGAAGCCGATGCCCCGGATGAGGTAGGCCAGCTCGTAGGGGTTCTCGCGCAGCTTGGCCTCGCTCTGGGCGCCGTAGATCTTGAAGATGCGCGAGGCGTAGGTGGGCGGCACCTCGTGGCTGTGCAAGAAGACGATGAGGCTCTTGACCTCGCGCTGGCCCTGCCAGGACTCCAGCATGCCCGCCAGCTTCTTCTTGCTGATGCCCTTGCCCAAGAGCTTGTCGGGGTCGTTGTCGAGCAGGTCCAGCACGGCCACGCCGAAACGCTCCACAAGTTCCTTGGCGGTCTTTTCGCCCACGCCCTTGAGCGAGGATTTGAGGAAGCGCACCACGCCGTGCTCGGTGGCCGGGTAGGTCTGCTTGAAGCTTATGGCCTCCATCTGCCGCCCGAACTTGGGGTGGTTCTTCCACTCCCCGGTGATCTCCAGGTACTCGCCAGGCTGCATCTGGCCCAGGCAGCCCACAACGGTGAGCATGCCGGGCTCGTCCTTGGCGCGCACCCGGATCACGGCATAGCCGTTGTCCGGGTTGTGGTAGACCACGGCGTGGACTTCGGCTTTGATGGTGGCGGGCATGGGGCTCCTTGGCCGGATAAAGGGAGGGGGGGCTACACGGATTGGCGGTGCAGCAAGGATTGGCGCAGGGTCTCGCGGTCCATGTACTTGACCTCCGCGCCCATGGGAATGCCCTGGGCCAGGCGCGACACGGTCACCTGCGGAAAGCCCTGGGCCACGATGTTCTTCACGTGCGAGGCGGTGTTCTCGGCGTCCAGCGTGGCCCCCAGGGCCAGGATCAGCTCGCGAACCTCGCCGGATTCCAGGCGGCGGCGCAAGAGATCGAACTCCAGGCCCGACGGGCCCACGCCATCCAGCGGCGAGAGCAACCCACCCAGCACCAGGTACGTGCCCCGGAACAGGTTCATCTCCTCCAGCGCCAGCAGCGAATCCCACTCGGCCACGAGGCAGAGCTGCTCGCGGTTGCGGGCGGGATCGGCGCAGATGGGACAGGGATTCTGCTCGGCCAGGCTGGCGCAGGTGCCGCAAAGGCACAGGCGCTCGCGCAGGTGCAAAACGGACTGGCCCACGGCCGCGGCCTGCTCGCGCGGCATCTTGAGCAGGGCCAGGGCCGCGCGCAGGGCGCTCTTGGGCCCCAGGCCCGGCAGGCGGGAGAGATGCTCGGCGACCTCGCGCAGGGGGCCCGGCAGGCGGTCGCCCGGCGTGCGGGAAGCGGACATGCCTAGAACATGCCGGGAATTTTCATGCCCCCGGTGATCTTGCTCATCTCTTCCTCAGTCATGGTCTTGGCCTTCTTCATGGCATCGCGCACGGCCGCCAGCACCAGGTCCTGGAGCATTTCCACGTCCCCAGCCTCGACCACGCTCTTGTCGATGGTCACGGACAATACCTCCTGGCCGCCGGTGACCTTCACCGTGACCATGCCGCCGCCGCTGGTGGCCTCGACCTCGCGGGTCTTGAGCTCTTCCTGTATGGTGGCCATTTTCTTCTGCATCAGCTGGGCCTGGCGCAACATATCCTGCATTCCACGCATGGGGGTGTCCTCCGGTCGATTCGTATTTTTGATGTGGCGCGCTTCATTTTGCACGTGAATGCGCACCGGAATAACGTCTTGGGCCAGTTTCTCAAAGATGGATGTTGTTCCCTGGCGAGGAGCGAGCCGATTTTGGGCCAGGGAGAGTACTCATGTGGTACAGCCCTGATCCGGAATTGGCTCGTGACGACGACCAGGGGGCAAAAGACACTTTGCGAGACTGGCCCTAGCGCCGCTCCCGCAGCGTCACCAGCCCGGGGCCCTTGACCTCAAAGGCCTCGCGCACCCGCTGGACCGCCGGGTTGGCCTGGACCTCGCGGTCCACCTCGGACCCGCTGCGCTGGGGTTCGCGCTCCTCGAAGCTGAACTCCAGCCGGGCCTCGGAGCCGAAGTACTCCAGCACAAGGCGCTGCAGGCGCGTATGGTTGTCGCCCTGGGAAAGCATGTTGCAGTGGGTGCCGTTGTGGCAGCCAAGGGTCAGCACGCCATCGGTCCAGTCGCCCTGGGCCTGGGCCAGCCCGGTGATGATGCCGCTGCCGTTCTTGGAGGCAACGAAGTCATGGAAGCCCTCCCAGGAGCGCGGCCCGCCGGTGGCGGCAGGCGCGGCAGGCGCAGGGGTCGGTTCCACGGCGGACGGGGCAGCGGTCGGCGTTGCCGTTTCCGTGGCGGGCGGCGTTGAGCTGGGCGTTGAACCAGGCGTCGTACTCGTCGTTGAACTGGACGTTGAACTGGACGTTGAAATTGGCATTGACGACAGCGTGGCTGCAGCGGCGGCATAAGCGGCCTGGGCCGGGGCCTGCGCCGTTGGCGGAGGCGTTGCCGTGGCCATGGATGAAGCCGTGGATGAAGCCGTGGATGAAACCGTAGACGAAGCCGTGGAAGACATCGTTGCTGAACCCATGGACGATGACGTCGGCGAACCCGAGGCCGCACCAACAGGCCCCCGGTCCGCAGCGCCGCCGCCCGACGGGGCCGAGCCCTTGCCGCCCAGGGCCTCCAGCGGGATCAGGTCCGGCAGGCAGGCCAGGTTCAGCAGCAGAAGCTCCAGCGCCTGCGCGGGCTCCAGGCTCTTGATGACGCGCTGCTGGCCGTCCAGCGTCATCTGCCAGCAGGCGTGGATGTGCGCGGGCGTGAAGCGCGCGGCCCAGTCCTGCCATTGCGCGGCCTCCTCGGCGGGCAGGCCCAGCTCCGGCAGAATGGCCTCCCCGGCCTGGCGCAGCAGGAACATGTTGCGCCAGCACGAGGACAGCTCGCGCAGGAAGAAGCCCAGGTCCAGGCCCTGGTCCAGCACCAGGCGCAGCGTGCGCGACAAAAGCGGCAGATCGCGGCTCTGGATGGCCTCCATGAGGGCGAAAAAGACTTCCTGCCCGGCCAGGCCGAGACAGCCGCGCACCTCGCTCTCCAAGAGCTTGCCGGAGCTGTAGGCCAGGGCCTGGCCCAAAAGCGACATGCTGTCGCGCACGCTGCCCGCTCCGCGCCGGGCGATGATGCGCACCGCCGCAGGCTCGTACTCCAACCCCTCGCGGACGAGCAGCCCCTCCAGATGCGCGGCCAGGTCGGCCTGGGGCAGCATCTTGAAGACATAATGCTGGCAGCGCGAGAGGATGGTGGCCGGAAATTTGTGGGCCTCGGTGGAAGCCAGGATGAAGGTCACGCGAGCGGGCGGCTCCTCGAGCGTCTTCAAGAGCGCGTTGAAGGCCGCGGTGGAGAGCATGTGCGCTTCGTCGATGATGAAGACCTTGTAGCGACCCTCCAGCGGCGCGTAGCCCACGTCCTCCTTGAGGGCGCGGACGTCGCCCACGCCGCCGTGGCTGGCCGCGTCGATCTCGATGATGTCCACCGCCGTGCCTGCCGTGGCCTGGCGGCACATCTGGCATTCGTTGCAGGGCTCGGCAGCGGGGCCCTTCTCGCAGTTCAGCGCCTTGGCGAAGATGCGGGCGATGGTGGTCTTGCCCACGCCGCGCGTGCCGCTGAACATGTAGGCCGGGGCGATCTTGCCCGTGGCCGAGGCGCGCGAGAGGATGGCCTTGACCGCGTCCTGGCCTGCGACGTCGGCAAAGCGGCGGGGCCTGTATTTTGCGGTGAGGCTGGCCATGTGCGGGCTCCGGGCGATGCTGCGGAAATTCGCCGATGCTTGAACGTTTGCGCCGCTGGCGCAGGCTTTAAAAAAAGGCCCGGAGGGAGCGATTGCGGCGCTCCCCCCCGGACGTAACGGACGCTAGATGGTGTACTCGTGCAGCCAGTGCGAATAGTCCGGGTTCTCGCCCTTGACGATCTTGAAGTACTCCTTCTGGAGCAGGAGCGAGAGGGGCCCGGCCTTGCCCGCGCCGATCTGGCGGCGGTCGACCTCGCGGATGGGCGTGATCTCGGCGGCGGTGCCGGTGAAGAAGGCCTCGTCGGCGCAGTAGAGCTCGTCGCGGGTGAAGAGCTGCTCCACGACCTCGTACCCAAGGTCGCGCGCCAGGATCATGATGCTGTCGCGGGTGATGCCGGGCAGGATGGAGGTCAGCGGCGTGGTCTTGAGGACCTCGTTCTTGACGATGAAGATGTTCTCGCCGGTGGCCTCGGACACATAGCCCTGGGTGTCGAGCATCAGCGCCTCGTGGAAGCCGTCGGCCACGGCCTCGGTCTTGGCCAGCACGGAGTTCACGTAGTTGCCGCAGGCCTTGGCCTTGGTCATCATGGCGTTGACATGGTGGCGGGTGAAGCTGGAGGTCTTGATGCTGATGCCCTTTTCCAGTGCGCCGTCGCCCAGGTAGGCGCCCCAGGGCCAGGTGG
>Ga0180007_10000927_pt1 | contig 43403 bp, 42 predicted proteins | sample MM_PC_MetaG_FD_121122 | JGI IMG/M metagenome (GOLD analysis project Ga0180007, IMG submission 121122) | Groundwater microbial communities from the Aspo Hard Rock Laboratory (HRL) deep subsurface site, Sweden - MM_PC_MetaG | ecosystem: Environmental > Aquatic > Deep subsurface > Groundwater... | reverse complement strand
TTTTTTTTTCTTGATAGCAAAAATCAAAGTGACGACCTTTCTTTTCTTGACTTTCTCAATCGTTCCATGGAAAACGAAGAGGAATTATTTAAAATTAAGAATGAATACAATAAATATACTCTTATGAGCATGAAAGATATAATCGACCAATTTAGTGAAATCAAAGATAAATACTCAAGCCAATTACGAGAACTAAAGAATTATAGACGGAAAATGATAGCTCATATGACAAACAAAAAATATAGCATTTTCTTTGAGTCATTGGAACCAATCATAATTGATTTAAAATCTCTCATTGATGTTTTCATTGCAAAGTACAAGAATTGCAATGCATCATTTTCTATGAGTTCTTACAATGACTTGAGCTTCTTATTTAAAACTGCCAAAAATTCACAAAGAGCGAAGAATAGTGAGGAAAAACCATGATACAGATTATCAGATATACGACTCAATCTAATAAAGACATTTTTCTTGAAGACAAGCCTGACAGATTGTTTTCATCTTTTGCTAGCCCAAAATCTCTTGATGAATTTGATGTGAATATTCTCGATCTTACAAATGAAAAAATTTGGATGTCTCCATCCCAAGACAGAACTAATCTCTATGTAAAAAAGGATTTGCAAAGCATCAAAAACATGATAGTTAACTCAAAAAAGTCAAAAATTGTTGTTATTTTACCGTCTAACATAATGTGGAAATCATATTTAAAGATTGTGACAAGAAATGGTCGAAGCTCTGAAGAATTTGGAGTGAGCGAACCAATTAAAAATATTTTGCCTAGTTTCATATCAATATTATCTGATTTTATTCCTGAAATAAAATTTTCATTAATGTATGAAAACACTACAAGCAAAATTAATGATGTGGAGTATAATGCCGCTTTTTATTTTAATTTACCTAACAGTTCAAATTTTGTTCCTCTTCTTGTGTCTGAATCGAGCGAGAAAGTAGTTTTGATAGCTAATAAATTTTCGAATATATATATTTGTACTATTGACATTTTAAAATCAGATTCTCATTTTTTAAACTTCATATACCAGTACATTGTTGAAAAAGAAGTGCAAACACCAATTCCGCAATGGATTGATACGATTTCCATACTAGATGATGTTGAAAGTTCAGAAAAAATTATTGAATTAAAGAAAAAAGAAGCTGAAATTCTCTCAGAAATTGATAAACAAGCTCTCGCAATCAATGGCAACAATATTATTAAGTCAATTTTGTATGAGAAGGGGGACACGCTAGTAAAAATCGTTAAAACACTTATCTCCGAAATGATGAATATTGATATGTCTTCATTTGTAGATAAAAAAGGAGAAGACTTTCTGGCTGAGACAGAAGAAGTGATTTTTCTTGGAGAAGTGAAGGGAACAAAAAATTATGTTAAAACTTCTTTTTTATCACAACTAGATAATCATATAGAGTTATATAGGGAATCTCAATGTGATAATTCGTTATCAGAAAAGGCAGTTAAAGGGCTTTTAATTGTTAATTATCAAAATGAATTGGAGCCTAAAGAAAGAAGCCCTATTCAAGATTCTCAAGTCAGCAAAGCATATAGAAATGACTTATTGATAATTGATACAGTGGATTTATTAGATTTGTATTGTGCTTTTAAAACGAACAAAATATCCTCCGCAAAAATTATTTCACTCCTTTCAAGTTCAAAAGGATTATTAAATGTTTAAACCCCGTTTGATGTTGTTATGCTTAAATATATGACTTTTCGCACTCATTCATGAGTGCTTTTTCTTTGCCTTGAAAGAGAAGAATTCAAGAATAAAAAGATGCTTCATTAACTTACAATACATTCAGAGAGAAAATAATAAGAAAGTATAGTACATTATATATTGAAATCCATTGATATTTAGACGTTATTCTTGAAAACACTGTCTTCTTAAGTACAGGTAAACGACCCATTGTAATTTTTACTATGCCCTTTTCATTATTCATCTTGATAAAATCCCCAATATTTAGTAACCTATTGGAGAAGAGGGTGACAAAATGAAAAGAAACCAGTATTTGGTTAAAAATGATTTTGAAAAGAAAGTACAAGATCAATTTGTTTCTGCAGAAGAAAATAGTTCGAAAATAGAGTCTAAACTTACAGAATTAAGAGAGATGATTCCTGAAATTGTAAGAAATGAAATTGAAGAGCATCACAAAAAAACTGAAGAAAGAAATCCAATTTATAAATTAGCTAAAATATTATTTGTTTCAATTTATCTGTTGTCAATTCTTATACTGGTTTATGCAGCGATAATGATACCAATGAGTATATACGATCCGTCTCTAGAGTACTGGATAGCCTTATCTGTTATTGAGATATTTTTACTGGTACTAATCATTTTTAGTGCCATTGCAATAAAAACAATGATCAAAGATAGTAGAGTTGCTATATATGGATACTTAATTACAGCATTCATTACAGTTGGAACCTTTATTTCTATTTTTTGGGATTTAGTAAAACTTATGAGCCAAATTTCTGGTTAACTAAATATAAAATAAACCGCCCACAATTGTGAGCGGTTTTTCTTTTTAGGAAACAAGAGGAGGATGCTGCGGATCACGCGATCCTTACAGGAGCTGAACTCAGTATCATAAGTGCCTTAAACAGCCACTTCATGATAATCACCTCCCCTTGGTGCGGTGACTACCACGAGGGTAGTCGACTATATTATATCACTTTTGACAAAATGTCACTCACGGATTTGTGATTTTAATAAAATTCTTTTCTCTTCTTAGACCCAACTCGTTTGTTATAAGCTGCCTTTATCCTTTGATTCTGTTTTCCGAATAAGACCATGTAAAGCCATAGCCAAACATCATGGAATAAGAATTTGAGTATAATCATGAGTCCTCTAAATAGATCTACGATCATAATATGCTTGCTCCTTTCTTCTGAGTCTCATATCAGATGGAATGAATAACCAGTATAGTGCTTTTCCAATTCCCTTTGGAATCATAAAGAAGATGAAATAGAATGTATAAGCAATCGCTAGGAAGAAGTATTTTAGTATGAGCCATCCTCCTTTTAAGATAAGTTTCAGTATGTCCATGACAACCTTGATTGCGGATAATACCTTCCCCACAATGATGACTGCTGCCACGACTGCTAGACCCTTCAAAACTAACTGCCAATTTGCGACGACCCACTCTAAGAGATTGCCCCAACCATTGTCAATCACTGTTGTTGTTCCTGGAATAACTGGAACGATATCTTCAGAGTCATAAGGTTCATCTATGACATCGATGTCTTCATAGAATACTCCCTCATAATAGTAGCTTATGGATAAAATTGTCGTTTGATCCACAGTAATATTGGATCCAATAAGCCCTGGCGCAGTGAACGTCCCAATCGTAACCATCCAATCATAATCTTCGTTTCCAACGATGTTGTCATCCCTTCCATAATAAGATTCCTGAATGTTATTAATGACTGTGGCCGGATAAATATAAGGCCATATGGTTGCGTTCCTGGTCTCAGTCGCTTTAATGTCTTTTACGACATGATTCTTTGTCTTGAGTAATCCAAAGAGCGAGGATGAAATGACATCAAATTCCGCCTTCAAAGAATGAATATGATCAATTGGAATCGTTTCTCCCAAGGCATCATCGACAATGAAATGCATCCTGAATTTGTATGTCAATCCTACTTCTGAATAGACAGGTTCTTTTGTAATGTAGTCTTCAGTAATATAGACTGTTTTTATCCTGGTTTCCACATCAGAGATTGTATATCCGGATATTACAAACTCATTCGCTCCTATGGTCGATTTAATGTAGTCTGATCCATCAATCACTCTCCAAACTTTATAAGAGAGTGCATTCTCTGGGAGAGTGACTTCATACCGGTACGCTGTACCGATGGTATTGGATCCATTTTGAGTTAGATCCATCTCAAGTAGCGATGAGAAGAGTATTTCATTGCTGACAAAGGAATACTCAATGATTGCGCCGGTATATCCATCTGCGGGTAGATAAAAATAGCCCATGGACCCGGTTTTTCCTATCGAGATAACATTGACTCCACTGTCCGCATTAACGAGCGATGCGGCAGGGAAGATTATCCCTGCCGACATGACCAGTGTTAAAAGTATTGTGACGAGTGCTTTTTTCATGATGCAGCACTCCTTTCAATTATAGATTTTGTGCCGGTGAAGTGGTTGTTGTAGAATATGGAAGTGTTGAAGTTGTTGATGCAGATGTGGTTGTGATAAGTTGAGTCGTGACGACCGTATCCGGAATCGTATCTGTGTCTTTCACAAAGAAGAAATCCCATGCAGGTTTTATGGCGTTATCATATACCCATACTCCTGCATTTTTTACTGTGTTCACTGCGCCTTTAATCCAATCCCAGGAACTCACAAAGAATGTCTTTATATTTAACCAGGCTTGTTGGAATCCAGTTAAGACGACTTCAGGTTCTACGACAATAATGTCTCCTTCGGATACATCTTCAGGAACAGACAACTGTACTGAAATTTCATCTTCAGATCCATCTTCATATGTCACTCTCATCACGACAGAGTAAACTCCTTCAATCGATTCAGATCCTGAATATTCATCCGTTAAGAATGTGACTGTATAAGAGATATCATTCGCAAGCATTCCTGAAGCTTGAAGTAGTGCTACAAGTTCAGTTCTTGTCATAGACTCATTTAAACCTAGGTTAATGAAATAATCATCCACAACCCAGACTGGAGCCACATTGTCGACTACCCAGATGCGTACATCATGGAAAGTAACGTTTCCTGCAGAGTCTGTTGCTTGATACCGGACTAGATAGGATCCAATTGTTGTCGCATGACCTGTATATCCATCTTGTGCAATCGACACTGATAGAGTTCCATCCACATTATCAATTGCACTTAATTGTACAGTTACTTCAGATAAGGTGAGTGTTGCGGTTTTACCTTTGACAATCTTGATTGGACCATTAATGACTGGCGCAATGTCATCCTCAACAATGACAGTCAAGATTAGTGTAGCTGTGCTTCCTGATGCATCTGTGACTGTAATCGTCATGTCTGTTGATCCTGGTGTTGTGAAGTTAGGATAAGCAGGAATCACAAGTGAAGATGTAATGTTGCCATAATATGCATCTGAAGCCGTTATGGTCCCAATTAATGTAGCTAGAGATGCAGTATTGCTCATGAGTACAGTATGAGTGTAGGTTGTTGAAGCGATTCCACCAACCTTGATCACTGGTACTGTTGTGTCTACGATATGAATTGTCACAGACTTAATGGTCTCAATTCCAAAGGAATCAACTGAAGATAAATACAAAGTATGATCTCCAATTGTATGAGCTGCAGTCCAGACATTAGAATACGTTACTGAATCTAGTGGAGAAGCTGTTACTGTGACAGTTCCGTCTTCCGTATCTGTCGCGCTGTAATTAGTAAGGATGTTTGCTAGACTAAATGTTGTAGCTTCTACAGTAAGTTCTGAAGGACCGGTAATGACCGGAGAATCATTGTTGAGAACAGTAAAGGTTGCGGAAAATGTTGCACTGTTTCCTGATGGATCTGTATAGGTTACTGTTTGATGATAAACTCCTGGGACTACTTGCCATGGGCCTTGTCCATAGTCTTCTGGATAATCATTGAATTCCTCAACTGTCCAGGATGGCATGTCGTTATAAATCGGACCATAATACTCATCTGTCGCAACTAAATTGTTTAAGGATTCAACTTCGGCCATTCCTGCATCTGGTTCATCATCATACCAACTGAAAGAGAATGTTGCGCCATCGTTATAGATTGCGTTTCCGTTCACTGGATCCACAAAGTAAGGTTTGATATTGTCAATCACTTCGATGTCGACTCTTAGGTATGCATAGTTTCCAGATAAATCAGAAACACGATACATGATGTAGTAATCTCCACCCACAACTTTTGTTTTAGAAGTATATTGATCATCATAAACTTCTATGCGTGAAGAGACGTCTCCATCTTCGTCATCTGTTGCGTGAAGTTGTGCTTTTACTTCAGCTGCAGTAACTAAATCATTGTATACAGTATCAACACTCAAGTTCGAATATGTGAATTCAGGTTCAATCACATCTCCTGGATCTGATGCATACATTGAGAATGTTTGATCTGGAATGAAATCCGTATCCATATCTTGCATATCAAATGGAGCTAAATCATTTCCCCAGAAGATTTCCAAACTCTGTACGCTTCCTGAGTTCGCAATCGGAATCTGCACTACATTCGCGCTGACATAGATGTAATCAGGGAATGCATCAGAAAATTCTTGGCTCTGGTCGAAGTTTGAGAGATTATATAATGTATTTTCATACATTCTGGATCCAAAGTACAAATCAATTTCATCATTTGACTGATCATCCATGTACTGCAAATATTGAGTTTTTAAATAGGAAAAGTCAATTTGAAAGACAAAATCTCCGGAGTTTGCCGGAACGGTATAATTCCAGGCAAAGTAGTTTGCCGTGAAGGTTCCGTCTGCTTGACTGAAAAAGTCTTGTGAGGTATCCACATCAGCGAAGACTTGTGTAGCTGAAAAACCTAAAACCATTGTGATGAGTAATGCTAGACTTACTAAAATCTTTTTCATTTTGTTTCTCTCCTTTTAATAGTGGCTTATGCCAATTTGTTGTAAATAGTTATGAATAACGCTGACCGGGATTGAATAGCTTTCTCCATTCAATGCCCAGGCGTTAATTCCAATCAATTCTCCTTCTAGATTCGTCATGGCTCCGCCACTGAATCCGGATGGAAGGTATGCATTTGTTTGGATTACTAACCGGGATAGATCAAGTTCTAATAGTGTTGTCTCTCCTAGGTAGGATCCAATTGTTAAATAATTGTAATTTCCTAATGGATTTCCAATTGAAAGAATTGTTTCGTTTATTGATGGCTCTCCTCCATGGAAGAGCAGAGGGAATAAGTTGATCCTGGATTCTTTACTAAATTTGATAACAGCGAGATCTAAATCACTGTCACTGGCCACGACCTCAAAATCTGTAATCACTTCATCAATTGTCATGACCTGTTTAGAGACAATCGTCTCGACGTCTCCATCGATGACGTGTTCACAAGTAAGAGCGTAATAGTACTCTTCATCAGAAAAAATAATTGTTCCGGATCCAATCTTGATTTCTCCTTCAAGATTAATCTGCAGATAAACATTTGCTTGAGACAAGATACGCCTGGAAGCGTTCAGTAAATCATCAAAGGATTCTGTTGAAACTGTTGTGATTGAAGTAGTAGTTATTTGAGTCTGTTGGGAACGAATATAGTCCGATGCCATGTTTCCAATCACTGTGATAAAAAACAAGGCAATTCCAGTGAGGAGAAGCGTACCTAGGTAATGAACGAATTTAAACTCATGACTCTTGGGGGTCTTCTTGTGTTTTCTCAAGTGCATCACGCTCCTTTTTCTTTTCACGCTCTTGTTTCTTTCGTTTCTTTTCAATATCATCTAGAATTTTCTGTATGCCAAGGATCTCATTTAAGACTGGATAGTTCATTGTGACTGCGTGCTTGATTTTCATTGTTAGATCCATATCCCAACGCTCTAAGTGTTGCCACTGAGATTTCGTCTTTTTAGAAAGCTTGTCCGCAATCATTTCGAGGTAATGTGAATTATATCTTCCAAACGAATCCCGTATCCGGAAACAGAGCTTGACCGTATAGTTTTCATAGATTGGTTTATCGTATCTAAGGATTTGTTTCAAACTCATCTGTTTTGGAGTCGTAAACTCATCGCTCCTGGATACTTTAATATCGAAGTATAAATAACCTTTGTTCTGAAGTCTTTTGATCCGCTGAATCCCTTTTGACTTTCTCCTGGATTGTCTCTCCTTGGATTTGTTAAAAAGCGATCGTTTCTCCCAAAACTCTTGCCAGGCAATTGCTTTCTTCTGAAAGAAGATTCGTTTCTCTCCTCCATAGACCTTTGTCATCTCAATAATAGATACAAAGGAATCATCTAGCTCACGTAGAGTCTTCTGAGTTCGTTTAGCTTTCTGACCAATTCCAATCCAGATAGCTTCCTCTCCCAGGAGATGTCTGAAGAATGCTTTAAAGTTACGCATCCCAGTTTTCATTGCGGATTCTTTGCCACCCACATTGGGATAGAATGCATCTGTTTCTGTTTCAATGATGATGACTCCACCAACGAGTGGCCAGACCCAATCTGCATTTGTTTTTTGGATGTTAATATAGTTCGTTGAAAACACAATTGCAGGAAGTGTTTCAGTCTCCTTGTAAGGCTGATTTGTAATGATATAGTTATCTAAGTAGTGATATCTTATAAAGAGCAGAGAATAGCGTATAAGTAGTGTTAGAAAGTGTTTTTTTGAGATGCCATCATCATACTTAAATTTGTACTTGAGCGCATCTCCTGAAGATGGATCCTTTTTCATTGTATAGAGTTCCTGGATGTGTTCTTCAGTATTAAAATCCTTAGCGTAAAACTGCTTAATAAAACAGTCATGTTCTCGGACAATTTCAATGAATTCCAGAAAGAATTCTCCTTTGTTATTTGTCATGAGTGCCTCATGATTATCATCAAGGCAGCTGTTTAGCTGTTTAAAATTATAGGGATAACAGATTGTCTCAATCAGATCCATTTCATCTTCAATCTGTTCGATTAAATAGGTTCTGAGGGTTGTGACCATCCCGGAAATATTCGCGTCTTTTCCTGCTCCTCTAGACCCTTCGACTTTCATGGACCGTGGTATCTTTTCAGAGACGTACATTTTAGTAAGCTCCACGTTGTTTTCATGAATATGCCACTTACCAAATAGCCTATGATAAAGTAATCCGGTAACGACTACTAGAGCTACTTTGAGTAGAAAGAAGATTTCTTTCCTGACAAAGTAATTTAGATCATAATTGAGATAAGAATCTATCAGGAAGAATATTGCCATGATTGTGATAATAACCAGAATAAGTATTCGAAGTGTTTTACTGTGTTCTACAATCGATGTATAAAAGGATCTAAATTTCTTTTTTAGTTCTTTCATCAAGTACCTCTAAGCTTCTGATCAAGTTGTTTGAGTAAGAATTCCGGTGAATCTAAGAACGATAGAAGACTGTCAATTCTTGTACTTCGTTCAGCTGCGATAATCTCTGGATTGAATTTCTTTGGATTGAGCGAAATCTTCCTGGAAGAGGTACGCCATTCCCTTGTATAAAAGTCCTGAGTACGTTCTGAAGACCTTACAATCAAATCTAGATCATCAAAGAATTTCAGATATTTCTCGACAGTTGATTCCGGAATATCTGTTTTAGTTGAGATGTCCTTATTAGACTGAGTCACATGATAGTTATTAATACATTCGTTGTAGATCCAGGAGATAAGCTTCAGTTGATTTCGATTGAGTTGAGTCAAAATATCATTTGTTAGCACGTTTCCACCTCCAAAACGCAAAAAAAGGCGTGATTTCTCACACCTTTGAACGTAGTTATACTTATATTTTGCCGTCTTTTATTATATCAAAGATATAATAAGTTGTCAATAGTGAAAATATTATCCGAAACAATATTTATTTTATTCATTAATTACTATATAATCAACTAGGGGTAATAATATGAAAAAACAAGTAAAAAACAATGATAATGAAGGATTAAATGCTTTTCCTCGTTTAGGGATTAAGGTTGCGATTTCGCTTTTATTAGCAATGATTTTAGGACTGTTACTATTCTCTATTCTTGTTGAGGAAGGGACGCATACTAATTTCATTACTTCATATTCAGGGATTATCAGCGGATTTTCTACGCTAGTGATTGGCCTCTATGCAATTGATTTACAGAGGGGAATCATCAGCGAACAAAAAAAAACAGAAAGAAGAATTAATAAACCAGTTATAGTCATGGCTGGAGGAAAAACTTTACCATCTGTCGAGGAATTAACAGATTTAGTAAAAGAAAAACAAGACTACTATTCAAATATAGAAACTTATGAATTAGAGTGTAAAGATAGAACTAAAAAACCTAATTTTTACTTGATTCTCTCTATCAATAACAGAGGCTCGGAAGTATCTACTTTTAAAGTAATGGAAAGTCACTTTACATTACATAATGGAGATAAAGAAAATATTAATTACTCCATCGCTATTAATGGAGCTTCAAGACATAGATTTACTGGTCTTCTCCTCAAGTCTATTATTATATTTTTATTCGTTCCAATTTATGCAGATATAATCTCAAATGATCTTACAGTCACTTTTTCCTTTTTGAATCAAACTCATCTGCATTACAAAAAATCAATTACTTTCTATAATGTTAACGAAGTAGATCATGTAAAAAATGAATCCTCCGATTGTGAAGAACTTAAATAAAAATATACATGTATGACCAATAGTAAATCTATTTTATATCCATACAAAATCTTTCATTGATGAAAATTATATTGAGGGGCTATATGAAGTGTTTAAACCATTCATCTTGTATTTCCGCTTTTATTGAGTATACCAATTCAGTAAATTCATATTGGCAGATTAGATCAGGTTCTGCTGAAGAAAGAGCATCTGCGTGCAAAAGTGCAGGATATTTTGTTGAACTTAGCAATACTTTTACGAATTTTGTTCAAAATAAAACTAACGATGGCCAAGTAATTTCATGGTTAGATTCATTGTCTTTGATGAGACGTGTTGCAATAAGGCTCTATGAGGAACAACTAAAAAACATAAATGTTATTACAGAGTATGTTATTCCATATGCTAACAATAAGAGACCAGATTATTTGATGTGTTTTAAAAATACTGTATTGCTAATTGAGTTTGGTCATTATACTTCGTACGATATTAAGTTGGCTCAAGCAATGCAATATCAAGTCCTATTGGCTAAGCATTTTAATAAAATCATTAACATTGTACCTTATGTATTTATATATAACGTTGAATACGACCATGAAAATAAAGAAAGAGAATCGTTAGTAGCTAAGAATCAAAACCATATCGAAGAGTTAGTCAGTCTTATAAATAAACTATACTTCCAAGATACAAGTGCTATAGAGGAAGTCATTAGGCTGGATTTCGATAGAATCTAGCTTGTATAACATTTTCCTATAGAACTCCAATTTGCGAGTGTACAAATAAATTAACATTAATAATAAACAGTAACAATAAAAGTAATTTATTTGAACTGGATTGCCCTTGAATGGCAGTATTGCGCTGAAGAGTAGAACTCTATACTAATTTGCATAAAAAAAATCGACCTCAAACAACTTGACAAATACAAACGAAGAATATATTATTATTAATAGAGGGATAATCCTTTTTTTTTTGGAGTTAGAGGCCTGAATTTATAGGTCTGGACATAAAAAAAATCATAAAGGTTGCAGCCTTTATGATTGGTGGCATGGAGACCATACCTAGAACAATTTTGAATTATACCATTTTTGATAAACTTATGTCAAGAAGAGTCATAATTAAAATGGTATTCGCCATGTCAATCCAACTAACTTAATCTTATGAGAGGAGGAAATGAGCATGGCAAAAAACGTAAAAGCTATTCAGCAAACGCCATCCGGTAAGAATACAAAATTTATGAACACTACCAACGGAACGGTAATGAATAGAACTGAATTTATTCGTAGAATTAAAAGCGGGCCATATGAGAATGATTACCATATTCGAAATACCAAACATGGACCTGTTATCGCGAGTAATCCAGACAAATCAAAAAAAGACAATTTAGAGTAATGGGAAGAGAAGTAGTTGTTCGCTACTTCTCTTTATATTTTAAATATTTTTCATGTATGCTGTTCATTTTTATAATAATATTATATAATAAAAATATATTATCGAAAAGCGAGATGAGTATATGGGAAACACTTCAGAAAACTTAATTGATCAATTCTGGGCCACAATATTTCATAGCAAATTTTATATTGAGTATATTGAGTTGCTAATGAAACGCTATTCTAGAATTACAAGATGGATGAATATTTTTGCTGCTTTTGTAGCTTCGAGTTCCGTTGCAGCTTGGACAATTTGGAGTCAACTTTCCCTTTTATGGACAATCTTAATTGTCGCTGCAGAAGCGTTACATATTATTAGATCTTATCTTCCTTTTGACACAAGAATTAAAGTTATAAAAGAGCTCAGTCACGAACTCAGTATTCTGGATTTGAATTTTGAAAGAAATTGGAAGGATGTTTCCATTGAAAAGAAGTCTGATGATGAAGTCAATTCTATGATATTTGATTTTAGAATCGAGAGAGAAAGAATTATGTTTAAATACATTCAAGAAGATGTCCTTCCGGATGTTAATCGGCTAATAAATAAAGCAACAAAACATATCGAAAAAGAACTAAACTATTATTATAATATTTCGGAGGAAAAACATGAAGACTAAAACAAATCCTTCAACTCTAGTTAGGGAGAAACCTATCAATTCTTCTGTCAGAAAAGTTGATGCTAGAGGCAACGCTGGAATAGTAGCTGGGCATAGTCCTGTTCCAACGCACAGACTTTCGACAGTCAAAGTAAAAAATGGAGTAGTTGTAAATTTACCTGAAGGTAAGCATTCACCGGTACCTTCATCTCGCCCGGTTCCTCCAACAAGACCTAAGAATACTCCGAAAAAAACATAATAATTACTGGATATTTGAAAGAATTATACATTTGATAAGAATATTATTTACATTAAAGCAACACATCAATATGTTGCTTTTTTAATTTTAAGTATCAAACTAGTTTATTTGTTTCACTAATTATCATTGTCATTTGTTGGGCAGGCATAGACATACAGTCCGAGAGGCAATATACATATTTTTGAAGGCTTATGTGTAAGAATACCGAAATAAATCAAATCAAAAAAAAAGACAATCTCTATAATGGAAATTGTCTTTTAAATTGAACAATTAAAAGATGATTCTCTCACAACTATCTTAAAAAACAAATTATCAAAAATATGATAATGAGTATGAAAATAATATACTATTTGTCTTTTTTAACAATCAGCACCCCAAAAATGATAATATAGAGGATCGCAGAAATAATCCCCATTAAGTTTTGGCTCTCGAATCTTGGTATAAATATTTTATCAATATATACTTTATCATATTACGCCTCTATATCAATATTATATACTATTTCATTTGAATTGCTGTAATTTGATTTCAACTATTGAACGTAGTTTTATCCAAAAAAAACTAAATAGAAAAATACTATGCATAATATTGCGGCGAATACTCCTGAAATAATGTTGAAATATTTATTTGTTATATTCGATTCTATTGGAATTTCAGAGCCATCTTCATAAAACGCTTTTAGTTTTCCTCTTCCTCTTTCAAAGCCAAAAAAGATAGTTTCTTCATGTTTAAGGTCACAATTAATTACAGTTTTTTGTATTCTAGTACATGCAGTAATCAACGTAAATCCAGAATCAATATCAACTGAAAGAGTATTTCCATATTTCAAGATATATAATTTTTCATTAATATTAATTTGTAATTTAGGATGAAATAGGTAAAACTGTTTTTTTTGTTTGATATTTAATTTCATTCATTCAGCCTTCTTTCATTATATAAGAATATAGTTCTATTATAATTGGAATTTGATTTGGTGTAAAGGTATTTATAAGATATGGTCAGCAGCTCATAAATACTTTATAAATTAAGTTAACCTATTACCTAGTCCTTGATTTAATTAAGGTGTTTGGAAAGTGCCTCTTTCCCTTGGATAGCCTATCAATGTATTTCCAACAAAAGGTTCATAAATGTAACTTCTAACTTCAAGTGTTGGATATATTGAATATGTAATATTCTCCGTTACTTTCAGTCCCTTGGTAAAATAGGTAAGATTCATTCCATTTACTATTACATCGTATCCTCCGCACATGTCGTATATTTGTGCCCTAGTAATATTAGCTGTTTCTGGAGTTATGAAGTACCCAATAATAGCAGCTACAAAACCTATCGTTAAAGCTGAGGGCAATGTTACTTCAGGGAATAAATAATAGCTTATTAATGCCATTACCGCCCCTTCGCCTCCTGAAATTAAGGCATCTATGACTTGGTATCTAAAATTTTCATCAAGAAACGCATAAAACATTGCAGTCTGTTCTGGGGTATAATATGTAATTGAGTCTACATAATGAAAAATTGATACATTAGGAGGATTAACTCGTGAGACTGCATCTGAGGCCCAAATTCCGCCATAAGTCGAAGTTGTTACATCTAAATTTTCTTTAAAGTATAGAGTAGTATATTTAGTATAAGTAACATCTCTTTCAGATACCTTAACGTAGTAAAATGTTTTGTTTGTTTCTAGTTCTATTCGAAAATTAGTCCCGGCACCACTATTATCATCTGTCTGAACGAAATCATAATAGGTCCACCAAAGAACTTTTCTCTCACTATATACCGACCCTATTAGATCTGCACTTGAATTAGAGTAAATGTTAAACGCAGGATAACCATTGAAGACGCCTTGATTTGTCGGAATAATCTCGTATTTATAGTAGTCGATATCGCCTGCTGTTATTGTTCCAATTGCGTTAATCCCTACTGTAGCAGAATAGGCAGTTTGAAAAGAATCATTGCCATCAAGTGCAAGTACTGAAACTGAAAAACCTAAAACCAGTGATATTGAAAAACAAAACAAAATAATAAATTTCTTCATTTTTTCTCCTTTCTTTTATGTCTGCTGACCATATCAAAATTAATAGCGACTTTATTTAAATATAATTAACATATTATCACTTACAAATAAATAAGTCTATACACATTTCAGTTTTGAATTCTATTTTTCTTAGTAGTGTATCAACTAAATAATTATGTACCTTTAGGTATCAATGTCATCTATTAAACAGATATAGACCTACAGACTTCTTAAACCACTTACTGAGATTAGAAACTGTTTTCAGAACCATATACAGTATTTAATCAAATCATAATAAAAGCAGCGATTCTTGATAGAATTCGCTGCTTTTGTATATAGAGAAGAAACTCTATTGCTAGAGTTTATCTTCTAAAATTGTGGCACGATGGTTAGATGGATGTTGAAATCTTTCTGAAGGACTTCAGATAAGATGATCTTAGATGCTTTTTGAATGGTATCGAATAACTCTTCATCTTTGACATAAAGAGTCATGTTTGGATGATTATAGTCCGGTACCAGGTCTTCTGGAGACTTGTTCTTGAATGGAGTGATCTGATGCCACTGTTTATCATAATGATCCATAATAAACTTGAACCAGAATCTCGACTCTCTAAAGTTTTCTAAATCCATCGTGGTTATAGCTGATAAATATTTGTCCTTTTGTTTCTTCATTAAATCTCTAAGACCTTGTGAGAAGCTCTTAGCTGCCTTGTGTAACAATGAGATGATTCTGTACCTGATTCCCTTGCGTTCCCGGATTGTCATTGTTTTATCCGGATTATAGGAGCGGTATAAAGGTATAATCACAAACCAGTTAGGTGTGATTCTATGATAGGATCCATTGTTTCCAGAGCGATGTAGATGTTCTACCTGGATGGTCCCTCTAATGTTCTTAAGAATGGATAATGCTTCAGTCACTCTCCTGGATGCTTTAGATATGGTTCCTTTATTCTCTTCAAAGCGAGAAAGCCATCCCATATTGATGGCTATTCTTATATTGGAGATATAACTCTCTGATTTCTTATTATTGTGTCTAATCGCGTAAAAATGACTGATTAGGTAATGTTCTACTTTCAACCAATCAAAATGCTTGTCCATGTCATAGAATTTTTGATATGGATCCTTTCCAATATTATGAAATTGGATCCTGAATGAATTTAGTAATTTTAGATTGAGCTTGTCAAAGAGATCCCCATCAGTAACTATATCAGAGGAGGAGGAAAAGAAAGGAGCTAAACCCACACCGAGATTATAAGCTTGTTCGAATAGATCCATCGCATATGGACTATATGAGACATGTCTTCCATTTGATACTTGACTGATGTAGGCATCAAAGCTTAATTTCTCTTTCATGGATTCAACTCCTTTCTTTATGAAGAAAATATAGACAATATACGCAAACGCGTATATTTCAACTGTTCTAGATACGCATACGCGTATATAAGACCATTAACTTACTGCCAATTCATTCCATCTGGATCTTCGAATGCAGTTAATTTGATGTGTTACTATCTCGAGATTATAGATTGAATTGTGTTTCTTGTTTCGATTGAGATGATCTATCGATAATCCATTTTCAACTAGAGATGTAATCTCATCCAAGTCGACACCATTGATGTCCCCAAAGAACTCGACCACTTTTATATGAGTGAAGATCTGTTTCTTACCAATTTTCACTCTGAAATATCCGCTCGAATTCGGAAATTGTTTCATGATCCTTTTACTAACTTCTGAATACCATCTTCCATAACTAGATAGAAGATGCTTTTCATCAAATCGTTTCCAGGTTTCATCTTTCCGATTCCGGATATAGAGAGGTTTCTTAACAATTTCAACTTCAAAAGACTTCATTCATCAATCAACTCCGATATTTGAATATACGCATACGCGTTAATATTGACTACTTCAGATACGCATACGCGTACTTATGACACTTTGAGATACGCGTTCGCGTATATCTCAACACTTTCCCTCTCCAGGAGACTGTTTGTATGGAATGTCATGATGAAGTAATAAAACATTCATTTCATCTAACACTTTCCCCTTGGAGTTTATTCCAGATTGAAGTAATAAGTTTCTCCAGTGAATAATCATATCTATGAGAGGTGTTTTAGCATTTCGAGTCTTTTCATCATTCATATTAAAAATCCTCCAGATTGTTTGATGAGTTTGCACGATAGTGCATCAAGTATTTGCTTTTAAGCCCAAGCCACCCCGGTGGCGCTTGACTTATACAACAGAAACCATTTAGATAAAATATCCGAATGAAGAAATTTATTCGTGAGAATAAATATTAATCCGAATAATCATTGATACGAACCGCCAACGGCGGTTCTTAGCCGCCATTTTTGAAAATGGAGGTGTGGATGTTGGATCCAATTAAGATTCCATTGAAGCCTATACTTTGTTTAGATTCTGGCAAAATATAAACATACATTCAGGGGGTGTGAAGGCGTATAAGCTTCAATCGAAACTCAATTGAGCTTCGTAAATCCTTTTTGTCTGGTTGACTGTGGTAGGCGTAACCAATTGAAATAGAGATCCATCTGATGATTGTTATCGATGTCTTCTTTGTCCTTGAAGAATGAGCAGTTATCACATGAAGCAAGTTGATCCTTCAAACAATCACATGTCCCCCCGTTCTTCCTGGAGTAACTGAAGCAGTCTTTATTAGTGATGTTAGGCATGTTGCTCGACCTCCATGGGCTTGAAGAGTCCTATTGAATTTAGATTCATGACTTTCTTTCTCCTGGGAGAGAGTTGATTCATCCGAATCCGGTTTTGCTTATTTAGATCTTTCAGGAACTGAAGATTGATTTCCGGAATATTGTTATTATCGAATTCTCCTAGAGTCATGTAAGTCTGATTATGATAGAAGATGTATTTTTCCAGTCTGGTTAGATCCTTTGGAATTGGGAGAGAGAGTTGTTGAATTTCATCCATTAGTATTTCAATACAGTTGTTTTCAGTATTGATCACAAATTGTTTAGGGAGTCGCAACTCTGAATTCTTTAACCAGGCTTGAAAATTGATTCTAGCTTCTCGATACGTACCGAATGGAAACTCAGATACGAATCCGGTCTGCAGATCTAATTGAATAATTCGTTTAGATTCTTCTTTAAGCTTCAGAAGATAATCTTTACCGTTTTTATCCTGGTATAATCCTCTTTCTATTTTTCTCATGAGTAGCTCCTTTCAGTTAGAAGAACTACTTCAGGGAATTGTTCCTCTAGCTTTATGATAATTTTATCTCTTATCTGAAGAGATTCTTCTTCAGAGGGCTTATTGATCATGTAATCACAATGAACATGATCCTGGATGTCTCTATGGATGCTTATCAAGACATCGATGTCTTCTAAAGATACCTGGTAAACGTTGTTTGCTTTGTTAAATACATCGTTCAAAGGAGATTTATCGACTCCCAATGAACAATTTCCAAATAGTGTGTGCATGCTTCCTCCTTTGATAAAATAAAAAATCGACAGAATGTGTCGATTTCGATTGAGAATAATAAGATAACGATAAGACTTAGGATCTAGTTCCCAGTGAGTGCAGGTTCAAGTCCTGTTACCCGCACCAGTCTTTTTTGATAAAGGTGTATTAGTCAACCATTAGGTTGACTTTTTGTTTCAAAAAAAAGGACATTCTATTTGTCCTTCTGAGCTGTTTCTTTCATTTTTTCCTCTTTTAACTGACGTTTTAATTCCTTTTTGTACTTTGGAATAGGATCATATCCACCTTTAGACAGAGGATTACACCTAAGAATTCTCCAGATGGTCAAAATGGTTGCATAAAATACATTGTAATTTTCATATGCTTCAATCGCATAATTTGAACAAGTTGGTTTATATCTGCAAGTGGGGGTTCTTCCTGCTGTGACGTGTTGGTACCAATGAATTAATCTAATGGCTAACTTTTTCATATTTTTCACCCAGTTCATTCTATCAATTCTTGATGAAAATAACAATAGATTCGCATATTAAAGTGAAATTTTCTTATATGAATAAATATTCAGATTGTAATATTGTAAATCAATGAAATGCACCCTATTTTTCTTCGCTTTCTTCATGATAATGTGGTTGAAAAACAGGACTAAATGTGTTAAAATATAATATCGGTGAAAATATGATAAATCCAAAGAATGTCGAAATTGTATACGATGTATTAAATGATTCGGCAATGCTTATGTACGAGTCAAACAAAACTCCATACCTTAAGGGAATTGTTTCCACCTGTGAAAATATCATGTCCCAAGAAGTGACTCAAGACTTCCCTGATGAGATTTTACTTTCTCTTTTAGAACGCTTGCATAAGGTTAAAAACGTTTCTTTTGAGAAAGAAGAAATCCGAAAAGCGTTGCAGTTATGCATTTTGAAGGGATTCAAACATGCAAAAATAGGAAATCAAGAGATGACGCCGGATACAATTGGAATATTTACGGCTTATCTTGTGGAGCGATTATTTCCTGCGAAAAAGGAATTAATCATCTTAGACCCTTTGGTAGGTACTGGGAACTATATAACTACGATAGCAAACAACATCCAAAGACCAGTGACTTTAATTGGTATTGAAAATCACCCGAATCAATACGAAATTGCTCGAGCGATGTTTGATATGATGGATTACGGAGAAGAACTCTATTTTCAAGACAGTCTTTCTTTTTGGAATCTTGAAGCAGATTTGATTGTTTGTGATTTCTCAATGGATGAAGAAACCGAAGATGGATTCTTTCCATACGAAATCATTAAACACCATCAATACAATTTAAAACAGAATGGGTATTTCCTCGGGGTAATATATAACGATTTTTTCGAAAAGTCGACCAGCAAAGAATTTCGAGAAGAACTTATGTCAACATTCGATATCCTTGGATTAATCAAATTACCAGATAATTTGTTCAAAGGGTTAGGCAAAAGTCTGTTACTCTTACAAAAAAGAATTCTTTCAGAAGACGAAGAAAAACAGTTTTTACTTGCAGACATTCCTTCATTTGAAGAGGAAGTACCATTTCAAAACGCTTTAAAAAAAATAAACCAATGGTTTGAAAATAGAAGAAAGAAATTAGGAGATTAAAATGGCAAAAATCATGGCGGTAAACGCAGGCAGTTCATCACTGAAGTTTCAATTGTTGGATATGCCAAAAGAATTATTGATTACTTCAGGAATCGTGGAAAGAATCGGAATGAAGGATTCCATTTTCATGATCAAGTTGAATGGTGAAAAAATCGAGGAGACCAAAGACATCGCAAATCATAGCGAAGCCGTAAAAATGCTTCTTGAAAAACTAATAGACTTAAAAATCATTTCTTCATTTGATGAAATTGAAGGTGTCGGACATAGAGTCGTTCACGGAGCGAATGTCATCACTGATTCATGCATCATCACAGAGAAAGAAATAGAAGTTCTTGAAAGCATTGTTGATTTAGGACCTCTTCATCTTATTCCGAACTTAACGGGAATTAAAGCTTTTAGAGAAGTTTTGCCTCACGTTAAGCAAGTAGGTGTATTTGATACCGCGTTTCATCAGACCATGGCCGAGGAGGCGTTTTTATACGCAGTTCCTTATGAGTGGTATGAAAGATACCAAGTGAGAAAATACGGCTTTCACGGAACGTCGCACAAGTATGTTTCCGAAAGAACCGCTGAAATTTTAAGGAAAAAACCAGAAGAAATCAATATTATTGTTTGTCATATCGGTAATGGAGCTTCTATTTGTGCTGTTAAGCAAGGAAAATCGGTTGATACCTCAATGGGATTCACTCCGCTTGAAGGAATTCCAATGGGAACTCGTTCAGGCTCAATAGATCCTGCCATCGTAGAATATATGATGAACAAGAAAAATAAATCTTCAAAAGAAATCACTAATATTTTAAACAAACAGTCAGGATATTTAGGCGTATCTGGATTGTCTTCGGATTCACGTGATTTAGTTGAAGCGTCTTCTAAAGGAAACCATAGAGCTCAATTGGCAATCGATATTCAGGCAAAAAGGATTGTCGACTATATAGCAAGTTATTATGTATATATGGGTGGAGTTGATGCGATTGTGTTTACTGCAGGAATCGGTGAAAACGCAGCTCCAACGAGAGAGAACATCATCAATCGTTTAGGTGTATTAGGCGCTAAGATCGATACGGAAAGAAACAATTGTCGCGGAGTGGAAAGATTGATTTCTGCTGACGATTCAAAAATTAAAGTGTTTGTTGTCCCGACAAACGAAGAAGTTATGATTGCTCGCGATACAATGAAACTTACTCACCACTAATTTCAAAGATTTCACCTCCATTTGCGTAATATTATCGCAATGGAGGTGTTTTTTTATGAAAAAACTAGTGATGTTTGTTTTCTGCCTATGGATTATTCCTATCCAAACGCATGTTTATTCAGAAGCCATGCCTCAACTATCTCCCCCGCCCGGAATGTCATATACCTTTAATGACGAGTTTGAAGTGGGTCAAATGCACTACTTCGCGGGATATGTAAGAAATTTGGAAAGTAATGAAACAGACGCTCTTTTCATTGGATATGATGAATCTAATGGGCATACTCAATTTGTTTTTACATACGAGATTGGATATGACGAAGAGTTTGTCTATATTGCATACCTTGGAAACAACAAGATGGCAGTGGTTTCTAGAAATACCTTTGTTGCGTCCCTCTATTCCTATCGAGAGTTTATAAATCTTCAGGTTCTAATATTTTCATGTGATGGGTCCTTCTTGGAAAAAGATACTTTTGAGATCGATTACACGGAATTTGGAAATGTCGGAGACAAACTGTTTTTGGCGAAGAGCGGAAGCACCATCGAAATCGATGAGTATTTGAACAGTCAAGCGATCTCTACAGAACCACTAGTCTATGAAGGAGGCATCTCTTTGTTCTACCGAGGCAGTGCTTGGATTAACCAACATCCTGTTGAATCAATTGAACTTACTTTACCAGGAAACTACCTTATTGAGATTGTAGACAAACAATTTTCTTATGAAATGCATTTGGTTTTATATCCTTATGTTTCTGGCCTACCAGATCAGAATGGATCGACAGAACCTGTGATGATTGAATCGCTAGGAAATCTATTTGTCAATGGGGAATCTTATCTTAGTGGTACAGAAATAAAGATTCCTGGGAATTATACATTGTCTATAAATGGAGAAGGAGGATTCACTCAAGAGTATCAGTTTGTGATTTATCCGACAATCCTAGGAGTCATCGATAACGAAATCACAGAAGATTCTGTGATTGTAGAAACAAACGCTATCTCGATGATGCTAGATGGCGTTGCATATACGAAAGAAGAAATCTATAAGCCAGGTGTATACAATTTGGTATTGTTGGGTGTGAATGGTTTTTCACAATCAATTGAATTTACAATTCTTCCTAGTGTTTACGGTGTAGAAAACCAGGGGGTTTATGATTCGTCTGTATCAATTTCAGTGAATGGAATTGCTTACCTGAATGGAGTAATCATGGGTGAAAAGATGACGCTTACGAAACCAGGAGATTATTTGATTCAAATCTATTTCGAAGATGAAGTCTATAAATCAGTATTTTTTACGGTTGCGACTGTAGCAGGTCAAACAACAACAGAATCCAATAGCACATCGATAGAATATGGTTATTTCATTATATTAGGTCTTTTAGTCTTATCTGGTTTGTTCTTGATAATACGTAAGAAGTAGCGACACATTTAGCTTGTTATGATATAATTATACCGGTGATAATATGGTCAATTTTGAATTATTCATTCAAACGGGCTATTCTTTCAATGGAAGCATGATTGACATTGAACGTTTGGTGATAAAAGCAAAAAAAGAAGGATTCTCTGCACTTGGGATTGCGGATCTTAATAATATGTATGGCGCAATCAAGTTTTATAAAGCGTGCAAGAACAATGGAATAATACCTCTGCTTGGGCTTCAATGTTTTGTTGACTCGGATGGCTTTTCACGTTTGCCCATTGTTATGTTTGGATTGTCAAGTAAGGGATATTCAAATTTAATCCATATCAGTTCTAAACAAGCGAGTCAAACCGAACCTTTGAAACTTCAAGAACTGTCACCGAATCTTGAAGGAATCGCCTTTGTTCTTATAACTTCCCAAGGACCCATTTATCAAGCTTTAATGGATGAGGATTATTCACTTGCCGCAGGAATTCACCTTCAAATAAAAAGACAGCTAAAAGATGTTTATTTGGGGCTTGATATCAACGATTTTGGAGTTGAAATGAAAATAGCTCCTCATTTGGAATCGATAGGCAAGACGATTATTATGAATCAAGTCAACTACATGGAAAAATCAGACCGTCTCGCATCAAAAATACTTAAAAGCATTTTGAATGATCAAAAACAGCTTGACGACGGACTGTTTAATGCAGAAGACAATGATTTTGAGTTTAAATCTCCAAATACTCTTGAAAAAATGTATTCAAATTATGAAAATGCAATCGAGAACACGAAGCGGTTAATCGATTCGTGTGACTTAACAATTGATTTTTCATCTATTTATCTTCCTAAATATCCTATCGATAAAGAATATACTGCCAAGGACTATCTCAAGGCTCTTTCAAAAAAAGGCCTTGAAATTAGGCTCAGAAATAAAAAGACTTTAAAAGTAGATCGTTCGGTCTATTTTGAACGTTTGGATGATGAGTTGAATATCATCAATAAGATGGGATATGAAGACTACTTTCTTATTGTTTGGGATTTTGTACTCTATGCAAAAAAGAAGAATATTTTAGTTGGTCCCGGAAGAGGATCTGCGGCAGGAAGTCTCGTTGCTTATGTATTAGGGATTGTAGATATCGATCCTCTGGATTTTGATTTGTACTTTGAAAGATTCTTAAATCCCGAAAGAATTACAATGCCTGATATTGACCTAGATTTTCCTGATGATAAAAGAGATGAAGTTATTCAGTATGTTGTAAGTAAGTATGGTCACGACCACGTAGTATCAATCATTACTTTCGGTACATTCCAAGGGAAATCCGCATTAAGAGATACCGCAAGAATTTTGAAAGTACCCGAGTCGGTTGTTTCTGAAATTACTTCTTATATCGGTGAAACCAATAATTCTATTGATGAATTTATAAATACTCATGAAAAACAATACTCCAACTTAATGCAAAACAAAGAAATATCTTTTTTGTTCGATATTGCTTCTAAATTAGTTGGTTTGCCAAGACATGTTTCCACTCATGCCGCCGGGATTATTATTACCGATCTTCCAATCACGAATTATGCACCGGTTCAACCAGGACTTGCAGGCATGTTTCAAACTCAGTACGAGGCATCTGACTTGGAAAATCTTGGACTTTTAAAAATTGATTTTCTTGGATTAAGAAATCTAACAACAATTCAAAACGTCCTAGACTTGATTCAACAAAACACCAAAGAAGTCATTGATATCTACAAAATTCCTTACGACGACGCCAATACATTTGAGTTATTGAAACAAGTCAATACCTTGGGTATCTTCCAATTGGAATCCACCGGAATGATGAATCTGTTAAGAGAAATGCAAATTGAAGAATTCGAAGACATCTCGACTTGCATCGCTTTATTTCGTCCGGGACCAATGGAGAGCATTCCTTCGTTTATCAAAAGAAGAAATAAAAAAGAGAAAGTATCTTTTCTTCACGAAGATTTAAAGCCAATCCTTGAATCAACAGAAGGAATTATTGTTTACCAAGAACAAATCATGAAGATTGCAAATGTTTTTGCAGGTTATTCTTTAGGGGAAGCCGATGTTTTAAGAAGGGCTGTATCGAAGAAGAAAGAAACGGTTCTTCAAGAAGAAAGAGCCAAATTCATTGATTCTTGCATTAAAAATCATCGTGATGAAAAAACCAGTAATCAAATTTATGACCTCATTGTTAAATTCGCAAATTACGGATTTAATAAAAGTCATTCTGTAGTATACAGTCTCGTTGCCTATTGGATGGCTTATTTAAAAGCAAATTATCCGACGTTTTTCATGGCTGAATTATTGGATTCCTCTATCGGATCTCAAAGAGCCACAAATGATTATATTAAAGAATGTAGAAAATTAGGTATTACTGTTTTACCACCCGATATTAATCTATCGGATAAGCATTATCGTTTTGAAAAAAATCATTTAAGATATCCATATCTTGGAGTTAAAAATGTAGGTTCGATTGTTGCTGACAAGCTAGTTTCATGCAAAGGAAACGAACCTTTCGCCAGTTTTCTCGATTTCATGAGACGAGCGAAAGAGATTAATTCTAGAGTCATCGAATCAATGATAATGATAGGCATGTTTGACCAGTTCAACTTGACCAAACGTACAATGATAGAAAACTTGAAACAAATAACAGCTTTCCAAAGTATTCCTCAAATGGCAAAAGAGGAAGATTTTGTATACATTACTTATGACGAATATGATTTTGATACTTTGCAGAAAGCTGAAAAGGAATTAATTGGGTTTAACTTAAGATTTCATCCCATCACTCAGTTTCAATCAAATATTGATCGAAACAAGATTGACACGGTTACGGATGTATGGAATAGCCAAAACAACAATGTTCATTTTCTTGGAGCTCTTTTGAGACTTAAAGTCATCAACACGAAAAAGGGCGATGAAATGGCTTTTCTTACTTTTGAAGATCAGTTCAGTCAAATTGAATGTGTTCTCTTTAATAGCGATTATATCAAATATAAAAGCATGTTAGAAAAAGAACAATTATATTTAATTACGGGAAAAAAGGAAGAAAGAAGTCATAAAATACAAGTTATAGTTGATCATATTCAATTATGGAAAGGAGATATTTGATGAAAATAGGAGTATTAACCTCCGGTGGAGATGCGCCAGGTATGAACGCGGCTGTAAGAGCGGTTGTAAGAACGGCACTTCATTACGGAATGGACGCATACGGAATATATGATGGGTACAAAGGTCTGGTTGAAGGGAAAATAAAGAAATTAGACCATAATGACGTTGGTCAAATTTTAAATCGCGGAGGGACTATTTTAGGGTCTTCCAGATTAAAAGAGTTTAAAGAAAAATATGTTAGAGAAATAGCGGTTAATAATTTGAAGGAGCTCGGCATTGATGCACTTGTCGTTATTGGAGGCGATGGCACATACCGTGGTGCACAAGCATTAACTGACATGGGAATCAACTGCATTGCTCTTCCTGGAACCATCGACAACGACATTGCTTCAACAGAGTATTCCATCGGTTTTTTTACAGCGTTAGATACAGCAATTGGCGCAATCGATAAGTTGAGAGACACATCTTTTTCACATCAAAGATGTACCGTGGTTGAAGTTATGGGTAGGGATTGCGGCGATCTTTCAGTTTATTCAGGAATTGCTTGTGGTGCAGAAATTGTCATTACAAAAGAAACTGGATTTAACCGAGAAGATATTTTAAAACAAGTTTCTCATGCAAATGCAGTAGGTAAAAGACATCTTATCATCGTGGTTGCAGAAAACATCACCAATGTATTTGATTTAGCAAAAGATGTTGAAGCAAATTCTGGCTACGAAGCAAGAGCGACTGTGTTAGGACACATCCAGAGGGGTGGAAACCCTAGTGCATTTGATCGAATTCTCGCTAGCAAAATGGGATCTTATGCTGTAGAATTGTTGAGAATAGGTCTGGGTGGGCAAGCGGTTATTTCTAAAGGGCTTAATGTTGATCATTGTAATATATTAGATGCTTTAAGTCAGTCAAGAAATCAAGTGACAGATTTGTACAGTTACTTACCAAAATTAAATTAAAAAAAAGCTCTCGAGAGCTTTTTTTATTTGTTATATTCGATCGTAATTGTGTTATTTGGAAAATATAGAACCAAAAGAATTTTGTCAAAATACTGAGTTATTACACCGTATTTATATAAGTCATCGATTCTATATTCTGGATGCAACTCATGAACTTCTCTTAAAATCTGATTTCGATTTTCAAATTCTGATTTCCACCATATTTTCGGTTTAATTTTATGATAACTCAGGTACTCTTTTTTTAACATGGATAGAATTTCAACTTCATCTTCAGGATATTTTGATGTGACGAATTGGTGAAAGTGAAGAAATAATTCAAACAACTGATAGCGATGTGGATTGAAATTTATGCTCATTAAGTACTCGTATAACTCTTGAAAAAAATCAAATGCAGACGAAGATTTTTTGGTCATCTTTTCAATAACAGAGTTCATGAACCCTTTGTTCCAGAAAATCTCGACCATTTCTTCAACTTGATGGATTATTTCAATATCCTTTTCAGATAGGGAATCGTTTTTACGAATTTCATAAGGAGGGTTATGGTCATAAACATAACCATATTTATTGGAGTTCAATCGGATTGGAGTTCCTCTTAGCATTTTTAGAAACCCTAATTGTAATTCCTTCGCATAAAGCGAAAAAACTTCATTAAATGTTTTTTTAAAACTTGTCACGTCTTCAAGCGGTAAACCAGCAATCAAATCAAGATGCATATCTACAATACCGCCGTTTTTAATCCTTATTATATTTTCAAACAGAATATCATTATCTTGAATCCTGTCTACAGCCAGATTCGTTTCAGAATTCGTCGATTGAACACCAATTTCAAATCGAAATAAGTGTGGAGGAGCGTATTTATTTAAATAATCGATGATTTCTCTTTTTAATATGTCTCCTGTAATCTCAAATTGAAAGCTTATGCCATTTTTATAGTGTTCTATTAAAAAATCAAAAACACCGATTGCATATTTTGGTGAAGCATTGAAAGTCCGATCGAGAAACTTGAAAGTCTTTCCTCCGAGAGACATTAGGTGCAACAATTCCTTCTTTACCCTTTCCAAATCAAAAAAACGAACAGATTTTTCTAGAGAAGCCAAGCAATACGAACAATGAAATGGACACCCTCTAGAAGTTTCGACATAATTGATTTTTGATGAAACAAATAAGGGGTCTTCCATTTCTAAATATGGCGACTTTAATTGATTTAGATTACGGATTTCTTGTATAGGATTAGACAAAATTTGATCATCTTCACGGTATGTCAATCCAGGAACCGAATCATAGGACGAGCGAGTATGCATTACTTCAAGAAGGCGGTGAAATGAATGTTCCCCTTCACCTCTGATAATAAAATCAACAGGATATTCCTTCATAAAATAGAACTCATCAAAACTACACTCAGGCCCTCCCCATAGGACAATAATTTCACTTTTTTCTTTTAAAAGTAATGTTATTTCTTGGATCATTTGAATATTCCAAATATAGGTGCTGAATCCAACCATGTCTGGTGATTCATTTAGAATTTGTTGTACTATATCAAAAACACTGTCTTTTATAGTGAACTCCATCAATGAAGTTGGATAAGACGTGTTGGCTTTAAGATATCGAATTGCCAGATTTGAATGAATGTATTTTGAATCAATGCCACAAAGAATTATTTTCAATTGAATCACCAACTCTATTTTAACAGATAAGAATATTTACGCAATCAAATGAGTGAATATGATATACTATTACCGGGTGATAATATGGCTGATTTTAAACTAGTTTCTGAGTACTCTCCAACTGGAGATCAACCAAAGGCGATTAAAGAACTTGTGGAAAACCTAAATGACGGGTTCAGAGAACAAGTCCTTTTAGGCGCGACCGGAACTGGAAAAACATACACAATAGGAAATGTCATTCAACAACTCAATCGTCCCACTTTGGTACTTGCTCACAATAAAACCCTAGCAGGTCAATTGTATTCCGAACTTAAATCTTTGTTTCCTGAAAATAGAGTGGAATATTTTATTTCCTATTATGATTATTATCAACCCGAAGCTTATGTTCCTGGTAGAGATCTCTATATTGAGAAAGATGCCAAAACAAACGAAGAAATCGATGAAATGAGGCATGCGGCTACATCTTCTCTATTAGAAAGAAGAGATACGATTGTCGTTGCCAGCGTTTCCTGCATTTACGGTATTGGAGACCCTGAAGAATATAAAAAAGGTATGGTTACAATTAGGGTGAAAGACTCTGAAGGAAGAGACGCTTTATTAGAACGCCTTGTTAATATTCTATATGAACGGAATGATATCGATTTTCAAAGAGGAAGTTTTAGAGTTCGAGGAGACGTCGTGGAAATTTTGCCTCCTTATGAAGCTCAAAACGGAATTAGAGTCGAATTTGAATATGATGAAATATCTAGAATTCGTGAATTTAACATTGTAACTGGTGAAATCATTCAAGACTATGAGCTCTTGTCTTTATTTCCCGCTTCTCATTTTCTTACAAATCGAGATACCCTTGATGAAGCCATAGAGAGAATAAAGAAAGAACTAGTGGAGCGAATTGCATATTTTAAAAGAAAAAATCTTCCACTTGAAGCGGAAAGAATTGAGCAAAGAACAATGTATGACTTGGAAATGCTCAAAGAGATGGGGACTTGTAGTGGCGTAGAAAACTACTCGCGACATTTATCTTTAAGAGGAGCAGGAGAAACGCCCTCGGTATTAATTGATTTTTTTCCAAAAGACTTTCTTCTTGTCGTAGACGAGTCTCACGTAACCTTGCCTCAAGTTCGAGGAATGTTCAATGGAGATCGTTCTAGGAAGCAAACGCTTGTGGATTATGGCTTTCGATTACCATCAGCATTAGATAACAGACCATTGAACTTTGAAGAATTCTTATCTAAGATCAATCAAGTAATTTATTGTTCTGCTACTCCTGGTGATTTTGAAATGGAAAGATCTGACGCTATCGTTGAACAAATCATTCGACCAACTGGTTTGATAGATCCTTTGGTAGTGGTTAGAAAAAGCGCAGGTCAAATTGATGATATCATCAATGAAATTGAAATTACAATCAAGAGAAATGAAAGAATCCTTATCACAACTTTGACAATTAAAATGAGCGAAGATTTGACTGAATATCTAAAAAGTATTGGATACAAAGTTGCATATCTTCATTCCGAAATCAAATCATTAGAAAGATTAGAAATTATTCGAGATTTGAGAATTGGAACTTATGATATCCTTGTAGGAATCAATTTACTTAGAGAAGGAATCGATTTACCAGAGGTTTCATTCATTGGTATTTTGGACGCGGATAAAGAAGGATTCCTAAGAAGCGCTAGGTCTTTGGTGCAAATCATTGGTCGAGCAGCTAGAAATGTTAATGGCAAAGTAGTCATGTATGCAGATAAGATGACGGATTCTATGCAGTACGCCATTCGTGAGACAAACCGAAGAAGAACAATTCAGTTACAATATAATGAAGAACATCATATTATTCCAAGAACAATTCTTAAGAAGGTCTATGACTCTATTTCAATTAAAACCGAAGAGGGAGAATCAACAAAGGATTTCAGTCATCTATCAGACAAAGAAATTAGGAAGAGCATCGATATATTAGAAAAACAGATGCTAGCTAGTGCAAAAGAGCTTGATTTCGAGCGCGCGGCAGAACTGCGTGACATCATTATTGAATTAAGAGGACAATTGAAGTGAAATACTTTTATTTGATTATTTCTATTTTACTGACTCTTTTCGCTTTTTTCATGTCAGTTCAAACCGGGGAGACTTCATCTGAAATAAGTAGTTCTTTCAGTATATCGATATATAATATCTTTATTTCTATATTTGAAAACTCTTCTGTTTCATTTGATTCTTTTCATGCCTTAGTTCGTAAATTAGCACACATAACAGAATATTTTTTATTAGGAGCATTTTGGCTTATTACATTTGTTAAGTTTCAGTTACCTCTTAACCATGCTTTAATAATAGGTTTGCTAATTGCATGTATTGACGAAGGGATTCAATTTATTACACCTGAGAGAGGCCCTAGTATAATAGATTTATTTCTTTTTGATTATTCAAGTTACTTATTGGGTCACTTTCTAATTCGAAAATGGAATATTTATAAAAATAAAGTCTCTTAAAAGAGACTTTTTAATTTTTTTAATTTTTTTTCAAAAAACACTTGCTTTTTAAACAAAATATTAATATAATTAAGGTGCAAGTTAAAAATATCAATAAATACGATAGAATTTAACTAAAAAATTAAAAACGCAATAAAGTAAATTGAAAAGGAGGGAACGCAAATGAATCTATTTAAGCTCAAACACAGATCGTCCATGTTAATCACTAAATCTTCTCTGTTCACGCCTAGAATCATGTTCCTTGATAAAACAGACAAGCCTTACCAAGAAACAAGAGAAGGACAAATGCTAAACGATGGAGTTAGAACAACAGATGGGAAATTGTTTTTCTCAAGGACAGACATCAATAACATTAACCAACTATAGAAAGGTGATACTATGTCAAATGAAATCCTACTAGGTTTGAGAGATCGGTCTCTCACTCCGAAAGAAGCTTACAAAGAGTTATATCCCAAACAAAAAACGCAGATGTTAAGAAGAGCACATTTCGTAAAAATCAGAATCAGAATTCCGGATGATAAAGCCGCAAATCGCTTGATGAGAATAATATTCTTACTCCCTGCCCCGCTCTTTTTCGTTAAATTTTTTCTAAGATTTATGAAAGACGACCAAGAATCACTTCCTCTTTCAAAGAAGGAAATTTACGAACTGATTTCGTACAGAGGAATTAAAATTCAAGTCAAGACCACTTCTGGAGAGAACATCTCCATAAAAACATTTTAAAAAGGAGAATTCAAATGGATCGAGTAAAATTAGGAAAAGGCGTCAGTATTCTTAGCGACATCACAAGAGGAAAAGCAACATACCCTGTAATATCAGAGTGTCCTGTATGCCATCATGATCTCGTAGTAGAAAAATTACATTGTGAGAACTGCGACACTCACGTAGAAGGAAGATTCACATTATCGAAGTTCAATTATCTCGATACTGAAAAATTGTACTTCATCGAAGTTTTCGTCAAAAACAGAGGAAACATCAAAGCTATTGAAAAAGAGATGGATTTCTCATATCCCACAATCAAAAAAATGTTGGATGAAGTGATTACTCAACTAGGCTATTCGCTAGATCAAAATGCTGAAGAAGTAAAGCCAGAAGAGCCAACAGAACCAAAGATGTCAAGAGTAGAGATTTTAAGTAAAATCAATAATGGCGAGCTTACCGTAGACGAAGCAGCCAAATTGTTAAAGAATATAAAATAAGGAGGACTATCCCATGAGTAAAGATGAATTGAAAGAAGAAAGAATGAAAATATTAGAATTGTTGACAAAAGGTGTGATTTCAGCTGACGAAGCAGAAAAGTTGTTATCCGCTCTTGGAGAAACAAGTCAAACTGAAACGTTCCCGGCTACACAGAAAAAGGGACCGTTCAGAATGTTGAAAATCAATGTTGACTCAGCAGATGGAGATGTTGTCCGCGTTGAATTGCCAATCGAATTCGCAAAATTGCTAAAAAGCAAAAAACTGAATGTTGGAAATTTGGATGATATGGACATCGACGTTGATGCTTTGATTCAAATGATTAACTCAGGCGCAATCGGTGAAATTGTCAATATCAAGTCCGCTGATGGCGACACTGTAAAAATTGTAGTCGAATAACATCGATTTCCCCAAAAAAAGACCTCAAAACATATCGAGGTCTTTTTTCTTTCGAAATCATCACTTATAAAATCCATAGGGCTGTGTTATAATAGAATAGATAGATATTTTATTCTTGCTGACCATTAAGATCCATCAAGAGTAAGGAAGGACGTATTATGGAAGAGTTCATTACAACCGCGATAGTAGAAGCTATAGATTTTACCCATGATGCGCTTGGAGTATGCAAACTCGAAGATGGATACACTGTTTTCGTCGAAGATATGTTAAAAGGCGAAAGAGCACAAATTGTTGTTACTGAAAGGCGAAAACATTATGGATTTGGGAAAGTTGTTGAACGACTTGAACGGAGCCCGTACAGAGTAGCCCCGAAATGTAAGCATTTTAATGAGTGTGGCGGTTGTTCTTTGATGCATATGGATTATGATCTTCAGGTACATTTTAAAAAATACAGAATCGAATCTTTGTTAAGCAGAAAAGGAATCGATGGTTTTGATGTGAAAGATACCATCAGTATGATGAATCCTTACTATTATCGAAATAAGGTAGAAATCAAATTTCATCAAGGCGAAAAGGGACTTGAAGCCGGATTTTTCCAAAGCAAGTCTCATCATCTTGTTAACCTTGAAGAGTGCTATATTATGCCTAAGCGTACTTTCGAAGTCATTACTTTGATTAAAAACGTCTGCAATGAACTTGGAATCAAAGCATACGATGCTCATTCAAAAATAGGTGTCTTAAGATCAGCATTGATTAGAGAATCTTTTTCTACAAAAGAGATTGTAATATTGTTGCACACAACTAAACACGAAATTGATAAACAAGACCTCTTTATAAAAAAAATGACTACGAAAATTCCAGAAGTCAAAGGTATCGGTATCAGTAAGGCAAAAGATGAATCTCTCCTTTCGTCTGACGAAATCGAAATAATATATGGAAAAGATTTTTTGATCGATAAGATAGATGATTTGACTTTCGAAATAGGATTTCGCTCTTTTTTCCAAACGAACACATTACAAACGGAAAAATTGTATGAAAAAGCAATTGATTACGCCGATTTGTCTGGAAAAGAAAAAATCATTGATGCTTACTGCGGTATAGGAACCATAGGCTTGTCAGCCGCTAAAAACGCATATAAAGTGTTTGGTATCGAAGTTGTAAAACAAGCTGTTTCCGATGCCAAGACGAATGCTGAAAAAAATAAGATTGATAACGCATTTTTTGAAGTTGGAACCGCTGAATCCGTGATACTAAAATGGAAGAAATACAAGTTTGACGTCATTTTCATTGATCCACCTAGAAAAGGCTGTGATAAGGACTTTATTGATTCCGTAATCAACATGAAAATCCCAAAGATTGTTTACATATCTTGTGATCCAGCTACTTTGACAAGAGATGTCAGTCTTTTGTCCGCCGGAGGATATCAACTAATAGAAGTAACTCCAGTTGACATGTTTCCACAAACTACTCATATAGAAAGTGTAAGCCTATTAGTTTTAAAAGGGAAGGCATGATCGAAGTGAAGCAGGAAAGGAACTATCAAAATTATATCTAACTCATCATCGATGAATAGTCCAATATTCATCGTTTTTGCGTTTTAATGCAGAAAATTATTTTATCTATTAAAAATTGAACTGTAAAATAGGAGGAATTATGAGAAGCAAACCTAAGTTGACAGAAATAATCATGACAGATTACATTACATTCTTTAGCGTATTTACAATCATCATTGGAGGGGGAATCGGACTTTACTTAGTCATTGGTGAAGTGAAAGATTATTGGGGATATGTTTTTGCAGGGCTCGCATTCTTATCTCTAATTAGAGCTATAGTGAGAATCATATTCATTCACAAAATGTTCAGCATTGGAACGGAAATAGATGCTGAAGTAATCAAAGTCTTTTTTTACCGAAGCAGAGCATCTATTAAGTTTGACTATACATTCGAGTCTGTCAAGTTTAGTAGAAGCAATTTTCTTCTTAGAAATTCAAAATCAAACAAGCTTCCTGTGGGAACAAAAATCAAAATCTTAGTTGACCCCTCAAAACCAACGAATGTTTTGATTTTAGATGTATACAAGACAATTACAAGCAACTTATAGGAGAAAAACATGAAAAATACTTATTCATTGCCGCCATATAAAATCAAAATGGTTGAACCGATTCGATTAATTGCAAAAACAGATAGGTCGAAAAGATTGGAAGAAGCCGGATACAATCCTTTCAAACTAAGAAGCGAAGATGTATTCATCGATTTATTGACTGATTCTGGTACGGGAGCAATGAGCCATTTTCAATGGGCTGCATTGATGATGGGAGATGAATCATATGCAGGATCTTCCAGTTTTTATCGGCTCGAAAAAACTGTTAAGGAAATAACTGGATATCAGTTTATGATGCCGGCTCATCAAGGGCGGGGAGCAGAGCAAGTCGTCATCCCTCTGCTCGTAAAACACCCTGGAATGGTATTTATTAGTAACATTCATTTTGATACGACGCGAGCACACGTAGAACTTGCAGGAGCTAGAGCAATCGATTGTGTTTGTGAAGAGTGCTTTGATTTGTCTAATTATCATCCTTTTAAAGGTAATTTTGATATTGAGCGTTTGGAAAAATTGATTACAGAATATTCAAAAGAATCCATTGCGGGTATAATCATGACTATAACAAACAATTCTGCAGGAGGTCAACCTGTCAGCATGGAAAACATGAGGATGGTATCAGAACTTGCTAAAAAGCATCATATTCCTCTGTTGATTGATGGTGCAAGATATGCTGAAAACGCATATTTCATTAAATTAAGAGAAAAAGGATATGAAAATAAAACAGTCAAAGAGATTGCTAAAGAAACTTTTGATCTTGCTGATATCTTTTTAATGAGTTCAAAAAAAGATGGACTTGTCAACATAGGTGGTTTGATTGCCATCAAAGATGATGAAGATTTTTACAAGCAATGTCAAATTAGAATCGTTCCCATGGAAGGATTTCCAACTTATGGAGGCCTTGCAGGAAGGGATATGGACGCCCTGGCTGTTGGATTACTTGAAGCACTTGATGAAAGTTATCTAGCTTATCGCTTAGATGAAATCAAATATTTGGGAGATCTACTAATTGAAGCTGGAGTGCCTATTCAATATCCCACTGGAGGTCATGCGGTATTCGTAGACTGTAAAGCGATGTGCCCTCAAATACCATTTGATCAATTTCCTGCCCAAGCAGTATGTAATGAATTGTACTTAGAAGGTGGAATCCGTGCGGTTGAGATTGGCTCTTTACTTTTGGGAAGAGATCCGGATACTGGAAAGAATTTACAAGCTGATATGGAATTTATGAGGCTTACTATTCCTCGAAGAACCTATACTTTCGAGCATTTAAGATACGTTGCTGAAACTGTCATTAAAGTATATCAAAGAAGAAATAGTATTAAGGGCGTTGAATTTGTCTATGAGTCTCCAATTCTAAGACATTTCACAGCTAGATTTAAACCTGTAGAGTAATTTTACGGGGATTAGGAGAATGAGAATGAAAGAATTGAATGTTTTTTCAGAAATTGCACCGTTGAAGAAAGTATTGTTGCATAGACCTGGCAGAGAACTTGAAAACTTAACTCCGAAATGGCTTGAACAGTTGCTTTTTGATGATATTCCATGGCTTGAACTCGCAAGAGAAGAACACGATCAATTTGCGGAGACTTTTAGGAAGTGCGGAGTTGAAGTCGTTTATCTAGCTGATCTTACCGCTGAAGCTTTGGATACTTCAAAAGATGTAAGAAACGCATTCATCGCTCAATTCATAGAAGAATCTAATATCACTAGTGATACTTTAAAAGTTATCATGACGGAGTATTTGTCTTCTTTCGACTCAACAAAAGAGATGATTGAAGTTACGATGGCTGGAATTCGAAAATCTGAAGTTCCAAACTTCACAAAGAGGACGCTTTCAGATTACATTAGAGATTATCCTTTTGTAACCGATCCTATGCCCAATCTCTATTTTACTAGAGACCCATTTTCTACGATAGGAAACGGTATTGCAATTAGCAAAATGTATACGATAACTAGAAGCAGAGAAACTATTTACTCAGAATATATTTTTAAGTTTCACCCAGATTATTCCAATAAAAACATTCCGATGTTTTATGATCGAAACTTCCAATCTACGATTGAAGGCGGAGACATCCTTGTGCTAAATGAAAAAGTCATAGCAGTGGGGGTATCTCAACGTACTCATCCCGCTGCAATTGAAAAACTGGCTAAAAGTTTGTTTTATCAATTTGAAACAACTTTTGATACCGTTCTTGCTTTTGACATTCCTAAAAGCAGGTCATTTATGCACCTTGATACCGTTTTTACCCAAGTTGACAAGGATAAATTTCTTATTCACAACGAACTAAGAAATGCGATAAAAGCATATGAATTGACTAGAAATCTTCAGAAAAAAAACAAACTAACTGTAGTACCAATCGAAGGTACCTTGGATATTATTTTGGAAAAGTACTTACATCAAAAAATCACCTTGATTCCTTGCGGAGGAGACGATATCGTTTCTAGTGACCGCGAGCAATGGAATGACGGGGCCAATACGGTTGTTATTAAACCGGGAGAAGTTATAGTATATGAAAGAAATCATATAACGAACAACATTCTTAAAAAACACGGCATAGTATGTCATACCATACCGTCTAGCGAATTATCGAGAGGTAGAGGCGGACCCAGATGCATGAGCATGCCCCTCTATAGAGAGTAGTCCCTTGTCATATAGAAAAGAAGTTCTGAATGAACTTCTTTTCTATAAGCAACATCCAATCTTGGATTTTATGATTGTGTTATAATGGATTTGGTGATAGTATGGATCAAATTAAAAAGAAAATCGCTTTATCAAAACTAACAGACCTACAGTATCAAGTTACACAAAAAAATGGCACAGAGAGACCATTCTCTAATGAGTTTTGGAATCATCATCAAGAAGGAATCTATGTTGATATCTTATCGAAAGAGCCTTTGTTTTCTTCAAAAGACAAATTTGATTCGGGCTGTGGTTGGCCAAGTTTTTCAAAACCCATTGCACCCGTCAATGCAAAACTTGACAAAACCCATGGAATGATTCGAACAGAAGTTCGGTCTAAAGATGCAGATTCTCATTTAGGTCATCTATTTGATGACGGCCCAGAAGAGTTGGGGGGAATGCGTTATTGCATTAACTCTGCAGCTTTAGAGTTTATTCCCATTGAAGAAATGAAATCAAGAGGATATGAATATTTACTTTCCATTTTCAAGGAGATATCAAATGTTTAATACTGTTATTGAAATGCAAAAACAAAAAAAATACATCATTCAAGGAAGCATATTTTTAGGCTTTTTTCTTGTCATTTATTTCTTACTAGATCGTTTGAATGGCGGATATGCTTTGATGGTTGAAAATTATGGAGTTTACCTGGTAATTATCAACATACTAATCAACATTTTCATGTCTTTCGCTAGTGCTTTTATGATGAATTTAAGTACCGCTTTAGTTAAGTTGACTGGAAAAGAGGGGAAAGGAACTTTCCTTAGTAGTATTGCTGTATTTTTTGGAATGCTCACTTACGGTTGCACTCCCTGTGTTATTGCATTCTTCGCAACTATAGGAATTACTTTATCTATAGCAGTATTACCATTAGCTGGGTTACCTTATAAATTGATTTCGGTATTAATAATTGTTCTAGGGTTCATTTGGCTTCGATATGAGATTAATCATGTCAAATGCAAAATTCCAACTAAAGACGAAAACGAAGCAGCTTAGGCTGCTTTATTTTTTTTGATATATTACCCTATATTGCATGCGCAAATAAACAATGATATAATGAATCTATCTACGATTATAACGAAGGGATTGGACCGATAATATGGCTCTTCTTGTTGCATCTAATTTAAAGAAAAATTATCAAGTAGAAAATCGAACAATTCCTGTTCTTCACGGAATCAATTTAGAGATTCATGAGCAAGATTTTTGTGGCATCGTGGGACCTTCAGGGTCTGGAAAAACAACCCTTTTATACGTGTTATCCGGACTTGAACAAGCAAGCGAAGGCTCAGTTAAAATTCTTGGTAACGAATGGAGCGAGATGTCTTCTTTTCAAATACAGGATGTACGCAAGAGGCAGATATCCTTTATTTTTCAATTTTATAATCTTTTACCGAATCTCACAGTCTATGAAAATATTCAGTTGCCTATGATTCTTGCGAAAGATTTTGATTTTTCGAGAATTGAAGAAGTGCTTAAATGGGTAGGCATGGATGAGTATAAAGATTATTTTCCAAATCAACTCTCTGGAGGAATGCAACAAAGAGTAGCCATAGCCAGAGCGTTGATTAATCGCCCCCAAATCATATTTGCGGATGAACCTACAGGCAATTTAGATCAAAAAAGCGGTTCGGAAGTTATGAATCTTTTGAAGAAGATTCATTTAGAACACAATGTCACGGTTTTAATGGTTACGCATAATCCAGATAATCTTAAATATTGTTCTAGGACAATTAAACTACTTGATGGAAGGATTCAATCAGATGACTCCGTTCAAGTTTAAATTTAGGCACGCATTTAGGAACATTCAATCAAAAAAAGGAAGTTCACTGATTGTTATTTTCACCCTGACTATTTTGATAACCTTGATATTACTGTCTCTTAGCATGTATCCTGTATTCAAGCAAGTATTCTATTACGAAGCCAAAGAAGTATATCAATCGGTGGACGTAGTCATGTCCTATGACGAGAATTCTCAAGTGCGAATTATTAATAAGAGAAACCTTGAAATAAACTACGCGACTGAGATGAGTTATGCTTCAGTATTCATGAACATCTATACTTTGCTCGGGGTTAATGAATCTGAATTTTATGCTCAAATCTTATCTGCTGAGCCTCATGAACTTGAAAGATTAATCAATCAAGATATATCGAGCATGAGTGGCAGAGAGATGGTTGTTACAAGTTCATTTGCCGAAAAACACAAATTGACAATCGGTGACGAGATCTGTTTTTTTGCGAGTGATGTAGAATATATTTATTCAATAATACAAATCGTTGACGATTACGGACTCTTTGCTGGTGAAACAGTATTTATCTTAAAATCTGTATTTATGGAAGATCTGTTTGGATTAAGCAATCTTGAAAATTTGGGAAATACAATATATATTGATTTATTATCAACGGTATCGACAGCTGATTTTATAAATCGGATTTCAGAAGATACAGATTATAACGATTATCAAATAGTCCAAACCATCGACTTGAATGAAATTAATAGGCAAGCCACTTACAGCGCATCCACTTTTTTGGGTATAGGCGTTCTGATGTTGTTTGCCATCGTATTAGTGCTTCACTCGCTTTTCATTTTATTCTTTAAGGATTTTCCCATTGAAAATGGAGTGGTGTCTTCTTTGGGTGGGGACTCGAATTATACATTTCATGTTTGGGGACTTGAATTAGGAATCTTTGTTACTTTGAGTGCACTTTTCTCTATTTTTATGACATACGGCTTAATCAATTTGGGCGGATACTTTTATGGAATACACCATTTCATAGATTTTCCATTGTACAATGTCTTTATTGCGACAGCAATCTGTGTAATTTTCATTTTCTTTGAAATGATTATTTTGAAAAGAAGAATGCAAAAAAGTTCGAGCATTGCTCAATCCACAAGTTTTCGGTATTCTAAAACTGTTAGGAAATATACGTTTGGGATTATTGTTTTTTTACTTTATTTATTCTTCGAGTTTGTACATATTCTTCCAACTGGAATTGAAGCGATTATTCAAGTTGTGTTATCGATACTTATATTGTTTCAGTTGTTCGAATGGTCGATTGTCTGGATTTATCTTTTCATCAAAAAATGGAAAAAATCGAGTCTCTTTTCTGCCATCAGCGTGAGACAAATGAAAGACAGTCCTTTTTTCAACCATTCATTCAAAGTACTATTTGTCATCTTTTTAATCACGATTTCAGTATTTTCTATCAACCAATTCATTGAGACTGAATTTGATGCTTTTAGTAATCAACTTCAAGTAGATTATGCTATTTTGGGTATATTTGATTATCAAGATACAATGAAAGATGAAATTGAAGATGATTTTGATGTAACTCAGGTCGATGATGCAATTGTCTATTTAGAATCTTTAATGCATTTCGGTGATGAAATCAGGAGAACTCACTTTAATGTATCAATGGATTATCAAGCTTTTTTGGATCATTATGCATTTGAGACAACGGATACAATAGACTTTTCAATCAGCGGTGAACTTCCTGCCATTATTATTCCTCAGAGCATGGGATTTATTTATGGAGTTGAAATTGGTGATAGCATCACCATGGACTTCAGCCGTGAAATACAGGACATACCCTTCGTTATTGTAGGTTTTTTCATTACTAATTTCGATAATATTGTCTATACAAATATTTTTGAAATTGAAGATTATAATGATATTTTTTCAGTTAATACCGTTTTCATTCAATCTGAAAATCCTGAAGTATATTCTGATTTGATTCATCGATATTCACTTGATATGTATTATGTTATTTCAATGGATGACTATATTAAAGAATATAATGACTATATCAAAAACATCAACAACATGTTCATCTTTTTATGCTCTGTTCTAGTCGTCTGTTTTGTAATAGTCATGGTGAATAACATATTACTAATCTTCTACTCGATGAAGTCCGATTATGCAAAAATGATTATTTTAGGTCAAGATGGGAAAGAGTTCTTTCAAATGTTGCTGAAGGAAGCTTTATTGATATTCTCACTATTATTTATTCTTTGTCTGGGAGAGACTTTTATATTCATCAAGTATTTTCCAAGAATCATGCTAGTGTTCCACTATTATAAAAGCATTGTGCCTACTTGGAGCGTTCTAGCAAGTACATTTGCTTTCGAAGCCTTGATTTTGGCTGGTGCATACGGGTACTATTTCCTGAAAATCAGGAAACTTAAACTGATAGAAGAAACAAAAAAATATTAAAGGGGGAGAAAATATGAAAAAACTATTATTAATCTTTACACTATTACTTTCCGCGGTTGTACTACTTGGATGCAACACAGGAGGTTCTGATCTGGATATTGACTATACAGAAATTGCTGGAACCCCCATGAATTTAGTCATTACAAATAAAATTTTGAGTTGGGATGACGTTCCCGAAGCCGACAAGTACATCATATTCGTTAACGGAACCCAACAAGCGACTGTTTCGAGTAACTCATACGATTTTAGTTCACTTACCGGAACAGTGCTTGTATTTCAGGTTCAAACTGATGGTAAACGAGGATATCAAAACTCAGGACTTTCAGCCAGTATAGCCTATGTATCTAATAGAACGACTGAAATATCCTCAGTTCAAACATTGGCTGAAGATGCGTTTGGAGACGTTCCTGATGGCTTTGCTGCTGCATTGGTCGACAAAGGAATGGTCGCCTCGGAATTTGAATCAATGTCCACTGACATGACAACTTTTGTCGACAGTGTCAATAGTGCAGAGGGTGACATCATTGCGATTAGTGAGGCATTGCAAGTTTTGATTGCGACGGATATCAATTTTGAAGCTTTAATCAATGCTTTTCTTTTGTATGTTCCTGGTCTAGTAAATCAAAATATTGAATCAATCCAAGAAAGCGTCGATATGTACGAGTATTATATTGAAGAATATGGCGATTACGGCGGATACTATCAATCACAAATTGACGAATACAATTCTCAAATTATGATGTATGAAGAATTAGAATCTGCAATTGAGACATCACATGAGGATGTTTTGCTGTCGGCACTTCATACAACTCAATATTTCGTGTCAATTTTAACACAACTAGACACAGCGTTTTTTACGAATATTGACAATTTGATTAACGCTGACAATCCTTCTGATTTAGAGACCTCTGAAATCATATTGGTTAAAGAAGAACTCTCACAAGCAATGCTTGATAATATGCCATCAATTCAAGATATGGTAGTGATGTTCGAATTAATCACCGCGATGTCGATTTCCGCATCAGGGGATACTACGATGATAAGTTATCCTACAGAAAATGCAGCTCAGTCTTTACTGTGCATAGAAGCTTTTGCTAGGTTACTTGACACCATTGATGCAGAATTCATTGATTCTCTAAAAGGGTTCTATGCAGAAGACCCGGATACATATGAAGTTGAAACAATGATATTGGCAATCAAATATTTTAACACCTTCCAAATAGAAAACGACGGCTTGATTGAAGAAATGAGAGAAGTCTTGACGTATGATCAACAAAAAGCATTGTTTGACGACTATTTGAGTGCAGTCTCAGGAGTCTCGGGATCTGAGGTGGCTATTTCTGATAGTTTTGTTGAATTGTTTGAGTTTGGAGATGTTTATGCATTAACTCAATTTGGATATGACTTGATGGATCCCGTCTTGGAATGGTTTGACTATACAGACGGAGAAATCTTACGACTAATATATATGCAATCAGAATATGATTTGATTGAAAACTATACTTTATCTCAATACAATCAAACTTTGAATCAAGTTGAAATCATGGAATATATGTCCCAACTTCTTGCTCTAATTACTGGTGAGGCTGATGATAATGTTGCAAACGCTTTGTCAGGAATTTTAGTATCCGCTTTATTGTTGGGTGAAGATTCTGCTTTCGACACTTCTGGTTTGACAGATTCCGAAATCGAAGCATTATTTGGAGATGTAAGAAATAACGTTGAATCCGAAATGGATACTCTCATTACATTGATGACTGTATTTTTTGGAAGTGCGAACTCAGAAGGGTTATTTACTGACTTATATAATCTAGAAGTTGAACTGCACGATTATGCAGTTGTCGAATATGGAGCTAATTATTATGAAGTCAGTGCATACTTTAGCGATGACACAAGCGATTATGCACATGCAATAGTTTTGGCTGGATTCCTATCGGAATTTTTAAATAGCACAAATCGTGGAAGGGTCGAAGATGTTTTGAACATGGTATTCAATACAATGATGCTTCCGGAGATTTTGGAGATGACCGGAATGTCGACCGAGGAAGTTCAACTTGTTCAATCGGGATTCTTTGATGATTTTGATTTCTTAGTTTCACAAAGCGCAAAAATTAAGAACTATGATCCATTTGATTTGTCAAGCGCAGAAGAAGATGAAGTTGAGAGTTTCTTGTACTTGCTAGGATAATAACTTAAGAGTAAATAAAAAAAAGGCCATTTGGAGTTAGTTTGATTAAAACGGACAGTTAAATAAAAAGAGCTGAAAGAACTTGTTTCCTGAATTGAATTGGAGCGAGTTCTTTTATTTTTTCTTGAAGTCTTTGGTTATTGTAATAGAACATGT
>Ga0180007_10000926_pt1 | contig 43416 bp, 64 predicted proteins | sample MM_PC_MetaG_FD_121122 | JGI IMG/M metagenome (GOLD analysis project Ga0180007, IMG submission 121122) | Groundwater microbial communities from the Aspo Hard Rock Laboratory (HRL) deep subsurface site, Sweden - MM_PC_MetaG | ecosystem: Environmental > Aquatic > Deep subsurface > Groundwater... | reverse complement strand
TGAATTCCGGCTGTTGGAAGATAGCCATAAATTCGTTGGGCAAACGACCATCCCAGAGAGCATCGAACCGCTGAAATTTCAGAAAATGACTCTGAGCGTTTTCGTCGGCTTCTTTGAATCGCCGGTTGACCAATTTCACCCATTTAGTATTTTCAAATTGAGTTGTCATTACGCTCTATTTCTCACCCCTTGACTGAAATGAGTAATGATGGATTTCTGACGATCATATGCGGTCTTCACTCTCATTGCTATTGGTTGAGTTATTTGCACCTTATTCATAAAAAAATATCTGTCGGTATCCGCAATATCACAATAAGGGTGACATTTGTCGTCTGGTGTATCTAAATCCTTCTTGAGAAAGTAACCTCCCAGATAGGCTTGTTGAGTAAGTTCACACGATGGATCGATTATATAAGCCGGGAGGCCATCATCTCGGACAAGGAGCTGGCGACGAATTAAGTTAAGCCCATCTTTGACATAGGCTGGACTTGTAATAATCGGGCTAATACCCTTTGAAGCGAAAATCTCTCTTGACGTTGCCTCTGACTTATCAGTCTTCTGATCCAAAAAATACGGATCACCAACGTTCTCAAAATGCTCAAGGGGGACTTGTGGAAAGCGTTTAAGCTCAAACTCTAAAATCATATCAGCGAACGCGTCTGCGGTCGTATTCGGGACCATAAGCTCTGCCAATTTATGCGTCCTGTCCTTTCCGGGAATGTATTGAAACCATCCACAAGCAGGGAAAAGATAACCAGGATCGATGCTCCGAACAACGTGAACCCCTTCAAAGACTGTAATGGGAGCCTTTGCGACATGAATATCTTCGCGGAAATCGGCATAGACCGGATCACCTTCGGCAACAAATGACCACTCACCATACAAAAAAGCTCTCTTCCATTGTTCAGAATGCGATTCCAAGTCTTCGATATAGCCGTCTGGCAGGTTTTCCCGATTATCATAGCTCGAAGTATGGCACACAAAGTCTGTCTCTGGATTAAAATTCTTCTTGAACCGTCGATACAGCCAATGATATTGTCCAGGGGGATTGGGTGTCTGCATACCGCAAAGGGGAACGCCCGGCTTCGAGAGACGGCCCGAAAGCTGGTTAAACACCATCTCCGATATTTCCTCGGACTGATCAATCCAAAACCAACCCAGTTCATAGGATCCAAATTTTTTGTATTCATCAGCCCCACGAAACATAATATGACTCGGCTTTTTGGGATCTTTAGTTTTTAGCCAAAGGTCATGGGTGCTTTCATTCCACTTGACCACAAGGGGAGACTCAGGAGGAATAATCCCAAAAAGGGTCTGCATCGTGGAATCTCTCAGCGTAGTATAATCCTTTCGGCAGATCAGTCCAACATTCCCAGGATAGTTAAAACTCAACGCATAGGCCTTGAAACTGGCTGCCAGGCTCTTGCCACTACGAAAAGCACCAATGAAAGTAGAATACTTTTTTTTAGTTAGAATAAATTCCTGTTGTTTCGGCTTCGGATCGAACACCTTGAAGCGGTGTTCAGATTCGATCCAGCCGAAATCCACTCCGGGCTGCGGTATTCTCTGCGCTTGGATTACGCTTGTCTCCATCAGCAAACATCCCAGGAATAGTGTTAATAATGTGAATAACCGTCTGTTTATGTGGTTCCCCATTTTTGTCTTTGGCCTTATCTCCACACTCGGTTCTGATCTGATCCATGAGATTGACATATTGAGACACAAGAAACGAAATCTGCAACTCCTTTAAGTCTCGTGCACTCAGACCCAAAAACTCAATCAATCTATCCCTGAATTTATCCTTGACTTGCTCCAACTCTGAAAGCCGACACTTAGCGTTCGCAGAACGTACACTTTTGAGATTCAGAAGATCAGCTTGATATTGCTCAATTCGTTTCTTAAAATATTCAAAAACGGTATCATGGTGAAGGCTCCTAATGTCTGGAAATTCTTCAGTTTCTATTAACCGTTGTGTAATCTTCCGATATGAAACTCCAAGCCTGCGTTGCTCAAAGATAAAATCCTCATGTGCATCGCCCAAAACATTTTCACGCCTAGGCTTTTTGTTGGATACCATCGTGCTGGATTTTCCCTTTGAACGGTTCTTTGAGTTTTTCATACTTACATCGATTTAATCGGGTGGCGAGTACATCCAATAGTCTCGCCACCCATGCATCCAAACTCTCGGCTCGACGGTACGTCCATTCCTTCTATCAACCAATACGTTCTTGTTTTGAGCTTGTCAAGAAAAAAATTTAGGTTACTTTGACCTCTCTAAAAAGAGCATAATCTACAGTCGGTCGTTTTTTCCCAGCGTTCCAGTAGTGGCCTTTCCTTTTCAGAATCACCCAGAGAATGCCTCCACGCTCCAAATCCTTAATAGCAAAATCGAAGCTCTCGTTACGAAACAATTTTGTCAAGCGACTTAACTCTTTATTCTCTAATAAAGCCTTATTGCCCCGATGGTAAGTCCAGCCATTCAAACTTTCATCCAATCTTCGCCCTCATCTTTTCTCCGGCCCCCGCTCTTCTATTTGAGGGGAGATCTGCTGTCTTGCCCGAACGGGAGCCGGATTCTGTCTTTGCTAGGTTAAGTAAATCTAAACATAGGTACGGTTTTGAAAAGTCTATTGGTGTCTAATTCTTTTTCTGACCTCAAATCCACGTTCGCATCGGCTCAGCCCTCCTTTCCTTGCCTGCTCATCCATGAGCGGGGCTATTCAAGGGGATTAGGTTTTTAACTTTTTAATCTCCAAATAGTTTCCTCGAAAGCAATCCACATACCAAAGGCGATAAAACCCTGAATAGAAATAATACCCCCGCCAAGACAAAGATGATCCTTTGCAAAAGCTAATCCTAAAAGGATCAAGACTACTCCGACTGCTGCACAAACTACGCTAATCCAATAAAGAGCTTTCATCATTCACCGTCCTTTCTTCCCTCTAGATGTGCAGGGGATTAAAAACGCCTAAGATCTGAGTTTAGATCTCTTCTTTCTTTTGATTTTCGTTCCCAAATTTCAGCGATCTTATCTAAAACTCTCTTTGGAGAGAAGGCTAATATCTCCGAAGAGTTCTTTGTATCTCGCTGTCTCACCAGCCACGATTTCAGACTATCCAAAGTGTTTCTGTATTCTAATTCGTGTCGTGGTCTTCTCATCACTCCTCCCGGTTCAAGATTTATTCCACGTGTCTAGTTATCCATTTTTGCCGAGGAATTTTCACCCACAACTCCTTTACACAGGAGATCGGAACCACGACTTTTTCTAGCATTTCGATCGTTTTCTTGACCACCAATTCACTCCACTTCTTCATCTTCTTAGCTTGAATCAGATGGATCTCCGGCTCTTTATGGTCAAATACGATCACATCAAAGGGACCATGTGATCCCGCACTCCTCATGGTCGTATATCTTGGTGGTTTAAACTTCTTACGGATGTCCTGCTCCGCCAGGTATCCGGCCCGATAGTTTCTATTCATCTTTTCCTCCACGCCCTGAAACGTTGTTTCAGATCATCATAGATGCAGTAAATTACACCCAATACTACACCCAAAGCAAAAAGCATTAGCACACCAAGAATTAAGCCGGCAGGACTGTTTGCCATGATTTCAAAGACATTTGGATCGTTCATCTTTTCTTCTCCGTCCCCTTGATTGCTTTAATTGCATCATAGCCTTTTTGCAGATTCAGCCAAACCTCCGAGCCGGTACCAAAGGCTTTGCCGAGAGCCTTAGCCATTCTGGACGTTACGGGGCATTCCCCATGTACTAATCGAACTACCTCCCTCCACGTCAAATGACTTTTCTCCATCAGGTGAACCTCACTCCACCTACGGGCAAACAATTCATCGCGTACATACTCCCCTGGATGGAACGCTTCGGGTCCCGGCTTTTTCAAACCCACTCTTTTCCTCTCATTCTTTTCCAAAAGCCTTTTTCAGATCAATCTTGATCTTGCCAATGGTTAACTCTCGATAACCCAAGTCCCAAAAACGTTGTAGAATGTCATGTAGGTTCTGCTTGAGTGCAGGAACTTCCCATTCCCTCTCTTTCTGCTTTGTGGTCTTAACTGCGCTTTGACCTGGAATGTTATTCATCGGTCTTGTCCTCCTTCCACCAACTTGGTTCCTCTTCCATGTAGAACCGAAGGCCATCCACGATTATACGCCAGTCCCCCCCATAGTCTGGCCTATAATATGGGAACAGGCGATTTATGGGCAGGTATAATCTAACCTTGTCTTGGGGCATAGAACCAGGCAACAGATAAGCCTCTATTACGACGTGCGTGGTCTCGACAGTCTCGGTTAGTTCCTGCCCTCGGCTGGCCTTGACGAAGAGCAGACAGGCGAAAATGATAATGGGTACGACAATACCAAGCATGATACAGAATAGTTTAATCTTTGTTCGGTCAGTCATGGCTTTTCCTCCTTTTCCTCCTTATCCGAAGGCGGGTCAAAGCTCCATCGCTTTTGAGATTTATCTTGGAACCAAAGACATAACTCATAAAATTGTTTTGCAATTGCCCCCACATACGGATCTCCGGGATTATTCATAATTGCCTTGAACTCCTTCCTTGCCCGCTTGATCTCTTCGGGAGAGCGGACTTCAAAAGATTCTATCATCATTTGTCTCAATTCAGTGCTTGCTGGAAAGGGTATTTGTTTTTCCCAATACCCCAAGAACTCATTGATTCTGTCTGCATCCACGACTTTCATATCAACCTCCTGTTTTCAGGTTCAAAATCTCTTGGGCGAGGCGGTCATGTCACTTATCCAATGGCTCTTCGCTAACCAGCTTGCTCATGGATTCGCCTCAAAGAATTCTTGGGCAAAACCGGCGGGAGTGATAGCCCTTATATCAGCCCTTGTTAGCGGTAAATCTGCATCCACCCATTGTGGTCGCTTGGGAGAATACCAATCACTATGACTCTGCCGAGTAGGTGGTAAATCTTTGGGACGTCTTTTTACTCTTTTGTTTGGTGGTTTGAAGTATCCCCAAATTGCATATCTTTTCGTACGACCCGTTCCGGTCTCTCCCATTTGCCAACCCTGAAAAATGAAGGCCGGCCAACCCAAAAAATTGTAAAGAAAACCCATTGGATTTTCGAGTGCCCAAAATCTCAGCGGTATACCGTTTGATTGGATTCTCCAAATTATATCTAGGCAAGCCCGAACCGTTTCCATGCCTGACTTAAAATCTTTTTCCCCTTTTGGTATTTTCCAGGCTGCTCGACTGAAAACCCTACAGGGTGGAGCAGCTAAAATACCATAAACATTATCTGGTGGTTCGTATGACCGCACATCATGTTCCGGCAACGTAATAATCCGCACATCATACCCCGCATTCGCATACGGTTTGCTCCATGCACCAGTGCCACCACAGAGATCAAGAATTATTTTCGTTTCGTTTAACAACATTCTCCTTTCAGCTTGCTCATGTCCTGCGCCTCAATAATTTCCTGCCTTCTTCAAGTTCCGAATCCAGTCCGCCTGGCCTAAGACTTCAAACCCATCTTCAAAACAAAGGTGAATGCAGGGACAGCTAACTCCACCCTTTTCAATCCCATAAGTCACAAAATGAGGCGATAGAACCTGCATTAGATGAATGTCTCGATGCACCCGACAGAATGGGCATTGCCCTGCATCTGCCTCTGATTGATAAAGAAGATATTCAAGCTGGATTTTTTTCAGGTCTGATTCTGTAAATCCACGAGAGCTAATAACTTCTGGTGGAGTGGAGACCAACTCTAAGACATCATTAGGAATAGTGAATGAGCCATCCTTCATTCCCATGGACTCTGCAAAGATGCTTCGAGGAATATGGGCGTTGCCAACGTCCAATATCGCTTTTCTGTCCGGGTGACTTCCAAATACTAGCCAAGAATCATAGTGCTGCCTACTCCTGAACAGCAGCATCTTCAGATGCATCCTGGTCAGGTCCGGCACCTTTAACTTTTCGCTGTATTCCGATTTCCTTTTTAATATCGCCATATTCTTTCTTGGCTCCTTCCCAGTCTGGATTGTCCCAATCCACTTCAGTTATCAAAGTCTCAAAGGCTTTCTTGAACCCGGGCACAGTGGTCTTTTTATACTGAGCATCCCTTTCCTTCTGTTTCTCCAAATAATCAGCCATGAGATTGATGATCAAAAGCACCTTGCAGTCGGCAGGTATCTTCTTTTGAGAATCGACGTAGCCCAAAAGGTCTTTGAAGAGCTTAAAGTCTCTCCCGAAGGAAAAGGCCGGTTCTACCCCGAAGGTCTCCTCGAATTTCCAAATCCAGAAGTTTTTGAGTTCTGTCACACGAGGGTCGGATGGTTTGCTCCGACAAGAGTTTTTCTTTTTATCACCAAGACCAACACCTACACCAAGACCAAGACCAAGACCACTGGACTTTTTCTCCGTCCGTGTTGCCTTACGTATGGCATGACGGACGGAAAATTTCCGGTGTATGGACAGTGCAAACTTACTGTCCAACTTGCCCATATCTATCAACAGGTTAGCGATTTTCGATGGAGTGGGGTAATCTGGTTTTGGTTGGAAGTCGAAAAATTTTGGAAGCCAATAGTACTGATCACTGTCTTCGGAATTTTTGGAGTTTTTTACGTCAAAAATTACAACCATCGGGTCTTTTTCCTGCGCTTCGACCAGTTCTTGAAGGAAATTTTCGACCTGTTCGAGGGTCAAATCATCGTCTATGAAAATGTCGGCTTTTAGATCGACTGGCTCCGCACTTCCAAAACCTTCATCGTCAGCGAAGTCGATCAAACCGTCCCATAGTTCACGTGCCCAGATCGACAAACGCCTATACCATTTTTTTCTGTATTGCTCATAGCTGTGAAATCGTTTGCGGGGCATTTCCCCTCCAAATAAAAAAGACCGTCAACTCACAAGTGGACAGTAGAGATAGCCGGAGCTATGCTCAACACTTGTGGCCGACGGTCTGAATTATCCTCGACCAAAACAAAATCGGCCATCTCTACTGTCGAGGATAATATAAACTTTTGCCCCTTTTTTGTCAAGACCTTTCTTCTATTCTCTTTCGATCTGGGCATCCCCTCCTCCTGGTCGGGCTATTTTTTTGCTTGAGCGTTCGAGAAAAAACGGATTTCTCCGGTTTCATCTTTAATTAACATTCCCGTTTTGTCTGATGCCAAAATAACTTTGATAGTGCAACGGGTCTTATCATCCAATTCAATCTTATCACCAACTTTTAGTCTGATCTTTTTCATGCTTCCTCCTATTCCGGCATCTCCTGTATCAGTTTGTCGCCCCAGATAGAGGCTATGTTATCTTTTAGAAAAATAGGTTTACCAGCAATTCTATATTCTTCTACGTGTCGCTTGATCCACTCTCTTTTTGGGCGGTATTCCTTAGCTTTTGGGCCGGTGAGTGCTCCAATAATCAACCACGATATATCGGCAAAATTGAAACCCCACGCACTCATATCTTCTAGATATGGTTCAAGTGATACAAACAGAAGGTTCTCTTTGCCCTTTGTAGCTTTGAAGAATTCGACGGTTCTGTAATTTCGGTCATATTGATTTGTCACCGTCACCCCCAGCCAGCAGTTCTTGGGAAAGTCGAATTCGGCGTAGCGTTCGGGGAATTTGGTGAGGAAAATGAACATATGATCTTGGCCACGTACTTCTATCACAGCTATAATTCGCCGAATCCATTCCCTTGGAATCTCGGGATGGAAGAGTTCGATATTAAAGCCTACACCGATATGGCTGGGCTCTTTAGGAAAATGGTCATAAAGTGTTTTCTCTTGTAGCCGTAACGTTGGATTTGTGTTTACACTCCAAGAGGAAGGTGGTCGTTTCATATAGCAAAACCAGCAGTCGGTGGGGCACCGTCCCTTTATTGGATTATAAACTCGGTCAAGATATTCAATCCCCGTTTTTGGCAGCATAGCCTTCTCCTATCTTCGTTTTCTGCATCCTGGTTCTAGTGGCCCGCACGGCAGTTGGTCTGCAACGGTAAGAGGGACTCGAACCCTCTCCTTAGTCGCTGTCCACTTATTTACAGCATCGCCATAATCTCTTGCGGCGATCCATAATTCTTCATCTTCATCCTGAGCATGATATAAGGGCATCTCTCCTCTTTCTCCTTTCTTTTTCCCGCTGGCCGCCGAACCAAGTGGACTTGGTAGGAGTCGAACCTACAACGTCGCCCGTGAGCGATGTTCTCCCATTTGAACTACAGCCGCTTTGATTCAGCAAGCCAGCGGGGTTTTGGGCCGAGGAACCGGCCTAATTCTTGGAGCCAGCCGCCCTCCAATCCTAGAATCAAATGAGGGTGGATCCTCGATATTGAATTTTCAGAGAGCAAGGCGGCCAGCATTATTCACCTTCTCCATATACTTCCCTGTCCTCTAGCACCTGCATTGGTACTCGTTGCTTCCGCATCCTAACCGTTCTCGGATTCCAGCGCCCATGACTAGGGCAGTACCAGTGCATTTCACCGGAAGCATCTTTGTAGGGTTCACCGCTAATCGGATCGGTGAACGACTCACAGATTTCCTCACAGTAAGGGCACTTGTGCTTGTGGTCGGTCATTGGATCTCATTTCCCTTCAGTGCGGTTCCCTTGCTAAAGTCTTCCACGACTTGTTCGTAGGATTCCCGCTTAATGTCTTTGCTGTGCTCTAGGCCATATTCCAAAACAAGGTGTGCTTTGATTGCCTCGTTGTTATATCCCTTGCTTTTGGCAACGGCAAAGAGCCGCTTTGCCTGAGCCGGACTAATTAACAAATCTTTTTCTGTTGGTGATTTTGACGGTTGATGATCTCCATTTATTTCCTCTGCGGATACTTCGCCACCGCCAACCAGATCAGAAATAGCTCTGTTCTTTGCCCTGGTGTGGGCTGTGGCACGGGCATTGTGGTGGCTTTTCTCCAATCCCTTTTCTGCCGTACTGCAGGCCCCATCACCAGCACAGCTTTGGCCGTTAGGCGCGGTCGCCGTGTAGACAGCATAGAAAGTCAGGCTTCCGTCCTCGTTGTTTTCCTTCCATTCCTTGTCCAGCGATAGGGAAAGCCCGAAGCATTTGGCAATCCTTCGCCAATAGGATTTTTTGAGAAAGTCCTTGCCCTGAATTTTTTGGAGATCATCCGACCGGACGATCTTAGCTTTGAGTTTCTCATATTGCTCCAACAGGTCTAAAAGCTGTTCGGGTGTACCCAACGGTGCAATGATGTGCTTCTCTGCCAATACTGGCATATTTTCACTAGGCATTTTTACCTCCTTCCTCTTCTGTTTCGGGATCATTCCCGCCCCCTACGTTTGCCATTTCTTCGACTGGTTCAGATTCGTCCTGCAAATACATGGACAAATCGGTTCCTACACCTTTTTGAAAGCCTTCACGAAATGCTTTTACCCTCTCTTCCTTTGCTATGCAGTCCCTTCTTAATTCCGCGACCGCTGTAATCAGCTCTATCAACTTTTCTCTTGACATTTTCCTCATCCTCTCTTTCATAATTATGGCAGCTAAGCTTAGCTGAACCATCCGGTTTTATTTCAACGCACAACCAGAGACAGTTCGGTGGTGACATACCCCAGTGGCAATCATCAGTTTCTTTATGATGAATACAGTCCTTAGCATTACAGTCAACAGTAGTATATTCATCGAAAAATTCTCTTGACAAATTTGAACCTCCTCCTATTTTATGATTAGCGGTTTACGGCCCTCGACCTGAGCGATAGGGGAGAGGGTCGAGTTTTATTTAGACCGGGTTGAGTTCGACTTGACTGGCTTCGATTCCGAAATAACTTGGTTCTCGGAAATACTTCATCAGTTCAGTCAAGTTTAAATCTCGACGAAGTGGAGCCAATATGGTCAGTTGTACATAATCCGTTTCCACATCACCCTCTTTCTTTGTCGTAACCATAATCTTATTGATATATCCTTGAAAGTTCATATCTTCTCATCTCCTTTATCCTACACAGAGCACTCTCCACATGAACCAGAAGCCTACGGACAAAACTATTAGCTCCCAGTAGTCATAGTCGCAGAAGAGGGAACCAGGAAGAGGGCGCCAGGTGAAGTTAGTCATTCGTTCTGAGTACGGGCTCTTCAATTTGTCTCCTTAACTCTCTCCGCTTTACTTGTTTCATATTTCATTCCTTTCTTTTAACGGGCACGGGCCAAGCTTTGAAGATGTAGGGGAAAGAAATGCAACTTAAGAAAGGGGGTGCCTGGCCCGTTACCTGGGTTCATCAGAATTTTCTCCTATCAAGTTCTTTGAGTTCTTCTTGAATCTTGTCTATCTCATCACTTAGTTGGATGAGTCTCTTGCCAAGATGATCCCCATAGTCGTCGCTGGGATCATAACCGATTTCTTGGTTTATCGTGAATCTTGTTGACATGGCTACCCCCTTTGTTTAATAGTAATAGTCATTAACTGGTTTCTGGTCTTCCCACCATGACTCCAGTGCTTCCTTGTAGTTCCACCCAAGGTGTGTTTCGCACAACTTGTTGATTCTTAAAATCGCCAGAGTACAATTTGGGCAATGCTCTGTGTCACTGAGAATATCCCCCATCTTGACTTCTCCGTTTGTCCATTCAACCTTTGTCTCAGGCCCAAACCCACCCTCCTCTTCTTTCAAAACATACGTGTTGGCATATTTTGCTATCAGTGGTTTAAGGTCATCTCTTCCACAAAGCCTGCAATAGCGGTCTGGATTCAAGGTGCAACCCTCTTCATGTTTCTGCAAGGGCAGAAGAGAGTGTTTTTTACAGAAGTCACAGTAATAAACCTGTTTGACTTTAACCTTCATCTCGGTCTCTCTCCCAAGAAGGATTTCAACAAGTACCAGCCAATGAAGAAACAGCCCCAGGCGATGCAGATAGTGTCAAAGCCGAAACTATTCCAGACTTTCAGGATTTCAGGCATGGGGATCCTCCAGTGCCTTTTTGATTATCTCTCCCATATCTACTCCTTTCTTTTCAGGATTTCCCCGACCAGTTTCGCAAGGCTCTCTTTTTCACAGCCATCAAACTGGCTCTTGTCAATAATCTCCTGGATTTCTGCGGGAAGCCGGAATTCAGGCTGAGCGTGTTCGACGAGTTCGAGGCAGAACCAAGGCCAACAATACACATGTTCACCATCGTTAGAGGAGATGAAGGATGGCTGTATCTGATCGATTGTTACTACCTTCCGGACTTGCTCTTGTTTCTGAGGATGAAGGAAATCACAGGGAGCACAACTGCAACCCATTTCGGAAGATTTACAACCCCGCATAATTAGCACCGAATCTCCGATCTTCGCGTTATTCTCCTTAACCCACTCCTTCTGTCCTTCGATGTACCATCTCTGTAAATCCATAAAATCCATATCTCTACTCCTTTCTTCCCTCCGCTCCGGCCAGTGGATGCCGAACCCAGCCGGAGGGAGGGGGCTGATTACACGTCTTGAGAGGAGGTGAATCAGCTACTTCCTTTTGCCAGTTTCTTACCAGCTTCAAAAGCCTCTTCTGGTGTTGGTGTTCCATCCACTGCCTTACCGAAAATCGGGTGGGCACACTTGAATAGTTTTTCTACACGAAGCCTTGTTTCCGTATCGTAGTAACCAGCGAAATATCCCAAATTCATTCGCTCTATCTCTTCCGCCCTTTCTCTTGTTTCGTGACCAAAAGACATGGTGTGCTGGACGCACTTTTCAAAGTAAGCATCCGCTTCTTCTTGGTCGGTGATTTCCATTGCTGGATGGTACTTTTCACCAATCGTACTTTTGTCTGTAAATTCCATTTTCAGCCATCCTTTCTTGAAAAACTGGTTTTGTTATGTTTCAAGGACTTATGAGACTGGTTCTTCATTGGGCCATTTCTCCACTTCTACAACGGCATCTTTGCTCAGAACGTCTCTATGGCTGTTTGTTGGTCGATATAACGTCAAGTTGAGGATTCCGACAGCCACCATAGACCCATTGGTGCCAGTCATTTTGCTTTTCCATGGCAACAATAGGTCTTCTCTTTATTTTTAGTTTTGTCTTTGCGGCATAATAACGGATATGTACTTTCGTCCGAAACTCCAGCGGTTCAATAAGATTATGACAGGGATTGCAGACAACGATTAGATTATCTGGTTCGGTGGGTCCGCCTTCACATCGAGGTATAACATGATGCAAGGTTAATTCTCTTTGTGGAAATTTCTTCCTACAACTTTCACAGGTGTAGCCTGCAACTTTGGTCATTTCTCGTTTCATGGCTATGTAGTCAATATCTTCTGGTTCTCCAGGCCGATAAACTCTTTGACCCCAATTATCCTTCATATTCCTCTCCGGCAGGGGAGACACCCAGGCAAAGCGGACCCGCCAAGGTCAATTTGGGCATCCCCCCTCCAAGTGTTCTTTTTTTGCACAATCTTGCATTTTTCTCTTGACATTGGGAATTTACCTACGATATTAAACATAGAAAGCCCGCCGAGGTCGAAGGTTGATTGGTCAAGTGAAATTCCTCTTAGAAAAACAAAGGCTCTGGACACTCCTATGTAAACTAACCCTTATCATCCCCTCTGTCTTTCTTCAACTCCTCTTTCAACTCTTGGACCTCCTTCAAAACCTGTTTGTCCACTTCCTTGAGTTCTCGGAGTTCTTTGAGCACGCGATCCACGATTTTCTGCGCCCTCTCGTTTTGGCGTTTGCGGTACAAGAACACCGATTGAGTGTCTATTTGTTCGGTGTTTTTCCATAGCGTTATTTCCTTATCTTGGTCTAATAGCTTCCTAAACTTCTTTCGGTCTTTAAGATCATCTGGATTCAGGTCTAGGAGAATCATAGCTGCGTATTCGTTCACGTGTCCAGCAATAAAGCCCAGCTTATCATGCAGCATCTTGTTGCCCTTTTTTATGCCCTCCCTATCTGCTTGCCAGGTTTAACAGCTATACTCATCGGCAGAAACCCCAAATCCTTTAGGGTGAAAAAATAGGACGAATAGTATCCGATTCTATTCAGTTTTGGGTTCGCCATCTTGTGTAAGTTCGATGATAAGCTGATTCTCAATATTCCGAAAAATCCGGCAGCCCCTGCCTTCTGTTATGCCTATGCTCGAAACGACATCCAAAGGAATAATCAATCCGATACTCCCACCAGACTTAAAAAACTTAGCATCAGGCTTCACCAAAAGACCTTTACAAATTCTTTCCGTCTTTACTGGCATTCGATTCACCTCGCTTAATGTTTATCGGCAAACTTTAGTCTAACCTTAATACGCCCCCAATATAATCAGCGTTTGTCCTTTGTCAAGAAAAATCTCAAAAAAATTGCCTTTACAAGACAACGACTTAGCAAAAAAGTTGAGCCGGATTTTCCCTGAATGTTTCGGAAAAAGATAAACCTATCCTTGTTTCTAAATCTTTGCTTTTGGGGTTAAGATTTTAGGGTTTTGGATTGGGGTGTTGGTTTAGATACTTTGCGACTTTGTTACCCGGCGGGTAAAAAGTAAAAAAACCAAACACCCCAAGATATAGTTCAACTATGGTTAGAGGAAATACTTTTATCCGGGAAAGGTTCGGTATGCACCCGGATTATCTCCCTTACAGTGGTTGAATATAAGGGAGCGATCCAAAGTCGCCAAAAATCGAGCATCCTCCAAAATCTATCGGAGAGACGTTAGTCGTTGGTTTTTATAGCAGCTTCAAATGCCTCCTGAGCAGTGTGATAGAGTTGGTCGCTCCAGCCGCCACTCACGAGCTCGTCATCCGATTGCATTCTCCATGCCCAGCCATTCACCCTGAGTGGATCGCTACCATCCTGGATATAATCGTCGCTGTCTTCGCTTTCAATTAACCCTAATTCAATTTTTGGTTTTCTGTATCCCGCTGGGTTGTCACAGTAGGCGATGACATGTGGTAGTCCGAATCCGCCGGAGGTATCCTCGACGCTACAACATACCCCGTTGAAGGTGGCTTCAAATTTGTCAATGTTGCGAACACGAAATTCCGACAGGAATTCGTGACCAGAAAATCTAATCAATTCGGTTGCGTTGATTTCTCGTTTTTCTTCTCTGCTCTGTTCTACATGTGTGAGTTCCATGGTTCGGCACTCCCTTCTCTCCGCAAGCGGAGGGGGTTAATCTTTTATGGCGTTTCCAACATTCTCTCATTATATTCCTCATCGTCCGTTTCGTTCTCCTCGAAAGTCTTTGTCCAGTCCTCTCCACAATCGGGGCATGATTGGAGAGGGTCGGGATCATTTAATTTTGAACCACAATTTTCACATCTAATTGGTTTCATTCTTTTCCTCCGTTTTCCAGACGTGCCCGCAACGTCGACAGACACGCTCTGAGGTTTGAATTCTTGTGTAGACCTGACGCGATCCACACTGGGGGCAAAACATGGGCTTAAATTTGGTCATTGATATTTTCCTCCTCTTTTTGGTCGCAGAATTCCGCAACCGCGGTTATATGTTTGCACGTGTTTCTGTGATATTTGTAAGCCGGACATGTGCATGACCACAATGCAACATACTCCGGATCTCCGTCGCCAGATCCGTCATACGTGACAACGTAGGTTTTGCCGGAATCGGACACCACGGAAAATCTGTCGTGGCCTCGATCATCTGCATCTATCTGCGTTACGTTCATTTGACACTCCTCTCGTTTAAGATTTCTTTCCTCTGTCTATATATATACGACACACACAGAGATTTGTCAAGTAAAATCTTTGCCTTAGACGATAATTACACAAAAACCCTTACTATAAGAAATAAAGAGCAAACACGACGGTATCCGACAAAAAGCCTAGGGGGGATAGTCTATAGGATAAACAAAAAATCCGGAGAGTTGCATAAAATTGAGGGAAAGGGAATGTATCCAGTTTTGGACTTTAGAGAACTAGACAAAAGGGTATCCTACTATATAGACTGGACAGTTACGTCCATGATTGTCGGTGTCTTCGTCTGTGCCAATGCGTTCACATGGATCACCATCCGAAAAAAGAGAAATAATGTTCCCCCGCTACCTTGAAAACCGTCTAACCTTTGGTCTGATCTTGACAGCCATCGCAATAGTCGCCTGGTTGCTTTCTAAGGTTCTCTAAACATCAGTAATTCCGCTTATTACGGTAAATCCAATTCTATCTGCCAACTATCTTGTAACGGAACTTCTATTTTCTTTTCAAATTTTAGACCCTGCCATTCTACCCTAAAGATATATCTTGTATTTGCGGGCAACAAAAGGCTATTTGGATACCACCCTTCGTCAAATTCAAAATAACCGGTATTATCGGTTGTGACGGTCATTGGATTGATGGCATCTACTATTACGCCATGATACGTCACCGGAAATTGTGGAAGCCACATTTTGACCCTCGCACCCCCAACTCCGACACCAGATCGTTTAACCCAGCCATAGACAATGCAAACACTGTCTGTTGGTGGTGCAGAAGGACTGAAACTCATCACCCAAATCGTATCGGTCTGATTCCCTGAAACCGTAATTGTCGTATCGTCGCTAACAATCACGCCTATTCGCTGAAGACTAAAAGTATAAACCGTAGGATCAAGATTGAAAATTCTTACGCCGTTTACGTCGCTTTCTTGTGCCGCTACAACCGTTCCCGAAGCGTTTCTAACGGTGATAGATACGCCTTCGACCGTGTTCGTATCTTCGTCCAGAACTATGATCGTATCCTTGTAGGACCCTGTACCGGAGCCAAAATAGCCAATGGCAATAAGTGAATCAATTATATCACCGACCGTCAGCCCTGAAGCCGATCCCTGCAATTCGCTCGTGTCTCGGACTCCGAATGTCTCATCTTCCTTTGTCGTATCTCCAGCATAGGCCCAGAAATACTTCCGGTTCCAACTGCCAGTAGGCACGCCGCCAGGGAGAGAATCAGGCAAATATATTGCTCCACTCCATTCTCCCTCCCCATCATCTTGTAGCGGAACGCTGTATTTCAAAGCACCATGCTTGACTTCTACAAACACAGTGCCTACACTACTTCCGTTATAGTTAATCAGCGTGGAATACTCAAGGAACACCGTATCCTTCGGCGATATATCCTCCCCTGCCACCTGCGAAGCGAAGGCAAGACAGAGAACTATAAGCCAGCATCTTTTCAGCATGGACAATCTCTCATACTATTTTCTGAATGCCCAAAAACCCATTTGGTCCGGACCTTCCACTTGTACCATTTCACCATCGTCGGCGGTGGCTTCAACTCTAATGATCACTTTGCTTAAAGCAGCAATCGGGCTAATATCACCCGCTGCGATGCTTATCCATCTCCAGGTATCTGCAACAGTACTTGCATAGCTGTTGCCAGAGAACTTCACCGTATCCTCCGGCGGCCACCCCTCTCTATCATTCATTGCATAGATAGCGATGTTTACCTTGCTGATGAGGGTATCAGTATCTGTTGTCACAAAGCCAATGTTAAAACTGTCTACGTCTGCCAGAAAACCACCAGGCAATCTGCCATTCCAATTCACACTCCCCATTTTATCGTCAGAGCCAGTGTTGTTGCAAAATCTAGCAACGTTTGAATGGCTGGGTGTACCACGTATCTCAATCGGATAAAAGATTTCAAAGCCCGTCTCAGTCACAGTATCTACATCATAATTAGTGGGACTCCAAAAGTCCTGAATCCAGAGAGAATCGTGAATTTCGCTATTGGTGGCGTACCCTGCGGTGTTAGCGTATATTGAGTCGTGAATATCGGCCTCCGATCCATCTTCTCCGGCTGTGAAAGCTGTCCAGTGGGCATTTAAAGAATCGTGTATGTCCGCTTCGCTGGCATCTCCATCCAGCCACGTAGACCAGTTGGCGTTTAAACTGTCGTGGATTTCCGCGCCCGAAGTAGTGAAAATAGTCCAATGAGTATTCAAGGAATCATGAATCGCCGATCCAGGATCACCACCAGGTGGAGTATCCCAAGTAAGATTGCCTGATCCATCAGACTTAAGAAATGTTGAAGCTCCGCCATCGTCGGGAGGCAGAACTAGAACTACATCTTGAGTCATTGTCGCATGGGGCTTGACTACAACCTTGTAGTCTATTCCGCCTTGCTCCGAGAAGATTGACAGAATTCCATCAGCGTCATTTGTCCCCAAGCGAAGCGTATCGCTGAATCCTTTAACCGCTGTAATCTGCTGGACAGTAGAGATCGTCACGAAATAATCGTCAAGCTCTGCTACATCAGAGACGACCGAATCATTGTCGATCTTCGTTCCCCATCCAGTCAAAACTTTCAAGGCATTAGCGTTAAAATCCAATCCATCTCCGGCGTTGACGATAGCACTGTCGCCATCGAAAGCCAGACCACGGCCTAAGAGAACGACGAGACTATCATTGTCAATCCATAATCCCCTGCCCTGAAAGACGTGAATCGTATCGTCATTAGGCCCCGTTCCAATACGAATGCCTTCACCAGCAAAGGTATTGCTGCCCGTCGTCCGATTGATTGCATAGGCCAGCCCATAAAGCAAACTTCCGCCCACGCAAACCATGAGAAAGACTGTTATCGCCTTCCCCAATTTACTCTTACCGTACATACTGCACCTCCTGTAGCTTAATTCTTATCTGTGAATTCTAACTATTCCATCCTCATCGTGTATCTTCAAAATCCCCTCGTCGCCGTGAATCCTTACAATTCCACCCGGCAAACCGGATACATAAGTCGTATCCTGAAACCTCCAATCCATCGCCCTCATATAATCTGCACCGCTCGTATAAGACGACCTGAATCTCCAGTCGCCTTTGATTCGCATATAGGTTATGGTGTCGCCCTCAACGGCTGAGGCATCAGTAATCCCTCCATCAGGCGAGCCGTAATACCATCTGTCCATTGAACCAAAATATGATCCTACGATTCCTCCATCTATTGCTCCGTAGTACCAATAATCACATTCACCAAAATCACTGTACCCTCCAGCAGAGATAGAAATATCGTCGATCCCAATGTCACCCTCTGGCCATGAATCCAGTGCTTTTAAAGTTATTTCGACAAACCCATTTTCTGTTGGTGTCATGCTGCTAGAAGTGTATTGAGCCCAGCTTGTGGTTACGGTGACAGAGGCATCGTTAATCGGTGTGATTCCAGCACCATAAGAGGAAAATGTAAGAGTTGGGTCTTCACCTGTCTTTTTCACATAAAAGCTAACCGTAAAAGCTACGCCATCGCTTACAGGCACTTTGAAGACAAACTCTAGGGGATATATGGTACTAAGCGGAGCCAAATAAACGCACAACCCTGATCCACCCCTAGCCCAGCTAGCCTCCTGTCCAGCAGTAATCTGATCCGTAATCATGCCCAACGGATACCAGTCCTTAAACCTATCCTCCACCTGATCGTGTCTATGACTGCGGATAAAGGATGTTTTAGATTCTCCACTGGCACCCCAGTTCATTTCCGATGCCTCTTCAAGCAGACAGTTGTAAAAATAGACTTGGGAGTTGTCGCAAATAATTCCACAAGTGATATTGTTTTTGGTATGACTATTCTTTATGACCGCATCATTGGTGTTACTGCAATGGAATCCCCTGGCCTGATTTCCGTAAGCATAGCAGGAATCTAAATGGCAACCATTAGAGCTTGCATTGGATCCCCAGGTAACGCCGCTGGTATTGGAATAAAAACGCCCAACAGTCACAGTATGGCTGTTGCACTCTTGTTCAAAGACCAATCCTGCTTGGACATTTTGATTTGCAGTCAAAGTATCCCATTCGCTGTGCATAGTCGAGATATTCAAATGGATTCCATATAGCTGATTTCCGTTGGATGTTATGTTCACTCCGTAAGTGTACTCTGTGTTAGTGGCATAAATCCCAATATAGTAACGTGTCAGACTAATGTTGTCGAACGTAATGTAATCCTTGGCACTCATATATATTCCATTTCCCAGCCCATTAATCCCATCGAACCAAGTTTCACCATCCTGTTCTGTAGTTGACGTATTCCAACCGCCGGAAAAAGTTATGCTGTTACCACCATAAGTGCCTGCATCCATTATCTGCTGTACATTGATTGTGGTTGAAGTCGCCAACGTAGTTTTTATGGTCTCTCTGTAATAGCTGGTCACTCCCTCCGAGGCCCCCTGATATTTTCTAACCGTCGATCCATAATCGGCAACATTGCCCAAGATTACGGTTGTGCCATTTATGGATTTGATCGTCCACCAGCTTTCGGCATCCGTGTTTTTGCCAATCAAACTGGTCAGGTTAAAACCATTACAGGCCAAGATATTATCAATGTAGATTGTCACGCTCCCAGGATCAGTCCGAGCATAAAGAGCTACCGATTGAATACTACTGCCCAAAGCTCCGCCATTGTCTATGTGAATCGGATAAAAATATCCAGAGACAAGAGCATGGTCGATTATCATGCTGTCTACAACCGTCACCCCAGCAATATCGGAACACAGGTCAAGCCTAAGACAGTTAGCCGCAATAGCCGCCGTTGTCCTTAGCCAAAATGTCGTTTCATCATAATCAGAAAAATCCGTATCGCTGATCTGTTTGTAAGCAATTATGCCAGTAGTGAATTCACCAGCTATTACCAGTTTTGCAGAGTTAGTTCCCTCTTTCTCATACGTGCTGCTGGCCGTGGCAGTCACGTCGGCAGATGCAGTCCAGGCCACTTCACCGTCATCTATGTTTGCAGTGGCCGCAGAAGCTAAAGTAACCGTCGCCGAATTGTCCGTCCATGTAACACTGCCCAAACTAACCGGCTCTGGCGATTTAGCAATGCGGATAACATCACCTGCGGTTATCCTTGCTTCCGTAGCTCCCGTGGTTAAGGTCTTCCAAGCCAAAGCCCAGGTTGTTCCGTTGTTAGTATCATTGCCATTCTCATAATCGAGATAAAACGTCGTAGCCCGTGCCAATGGGGATAAGACTAAGAACAGAATCAGAAGGACGATCTTTTTCATTACCATTTCTCCCACCTTGTGCTATCTATGACAGAGCCGGTATGAAGGAAATACATTGTTCCTACACAAGCATCTGCTGAATTAAATGCTCTTAGGCTATCCTTGTTGGCTGAACCTAGCGGATAGAATATAAAATAATCACCGTCGGTTGCTCCGAGGAAGGCTGCGATCCCATCAACAATGCCATCAATCACATCAATCTTGGTTTCGTTGGCATTCACATTTGTCTCTGAGGCAGGATCAGCAGGAAGGTTATTGGTCTTGGTCTCTATGCCATCTACATATCCTTCAAGAACAGCTAGGTCATCTTCAAGCGTTTGCGGATCGGCTGACTGGCTTCGCCTGTGGTTTCCGATAAAAACATTATCACCGGCATCAACTATAACCGAATCCCCTGTAGCAGAAAGGGAGTTATTCGCAAAAATATTCCTCTTGGTTCCGGAAGCACAATAAATAGCTCTTCCCTTGTTCATGGCGACAATATTGCTCGTGAAAATGTTATCGTAACTGGTGCTACTAACATTGATGCCGACCGCCGCAGATCCCGTAACTGAATCTATTGCGTTATCTCTAAACAAATTCCCCGATCCACCCTCTATTTTCATAGGCATACTAACGGAATGCAATATCCTGTTATCTTCAAACCGACCATAAATAGAAGCCCCGCAGGTTTGTATGCCATAATAAAAGCCACGAATCAGACAATCATGCATGTACCAGCCCCTACTTATCAAAGGATAAACGCCCCAATGGGTAACCGAATCATAATCACCGGTCGATGCCCGGAAAGATTGGACAGTGAATCCGGCAAACTCTACCGCAGATGTATCTGCCGAGTTCATTCTAAAAACGTAATGAGACCCTAATCCACTGGACACGTCTTTTTTGCCAATCAGTATGCTTGAATTTATTCCCGCTCCAAAGATTTTCGTTGGTGCCGAAACTGTCCAATCAATCTCTACGTCTGAATATATCCCTGGTGCTACATAGATAGTATATTCACTTGCTCCGGTCGCCCTCGCCTGAACCGTACTGAGTGAACAGGCATCAATCCAAGTACATCCCGTCCCACCAATAACAGCGTCTGCGTCTGGCTTGACAAAAAGAATCTTTGCATTTCTATCTCGTTCAAGCGGATCGATCTTAACCGTATAACTCCACGACTTGCCCCCGGTTATTGTCGCTCCACAGCACCAAGCCCTTGTGACATATCCCCATGCCCCTAGTGAATCCGTATCGTACCAGTTGCAGACGTTGGTCTCTCGGAGATAGTAGCCTGTCATAAGTGAAGTCGTAAGAGTCGTGTCGTAAATTTCATTACCGTTGAAGACAAAGAAACCCTGGACGGAATCCACATCGGCAAGCGTAGGATAGTAAGCAGTATCGTAAGTGACGGTGATAAACTGCTTGAGGTCATAGGGACTTTCCGCAAAGGAATAGCCGGTTAAAAGACAGAACATCATTGCTAACAAAGCTAATTTCTTCATCGAACTATTCCTCCTCCATCTTCTATGTCTCTGACAATAGGCTGACGTGGCTTTCCACTTGGTGGTGCCGCTTCTCCATACACCGTCAAATAGCACTGCGTCACCCACTGTTGCTCTTCAGGGGTCTGGGCAGCAAAGCCGTAAACTCGACTATTTACCGTTGATTGAGACCATTCACCAGTCAATTTACAAGTAAAATTAGTAATCGTGGTCGTGATTACAACATCACAAATCTCCTGCCAAGAGGGAGTTTCGCCTTCCAATATATAGCCGAGTTCAAGGGTATCAATTCCGTTTCCTCCAAAGCAGGCCGCTCTTACAAAGAGATAGAGGCTGTCGATGGTGGTAAAGGACGTATTTTGAAACACCATTGCATTCCGGGCGTTCAAAGTAACGGTATACACATAAGTAGTCCAGTCGTCGGGGCTTCCCGCTGGATCGTCCACCATTGCCCAACGATCCGATCCAGTAGACGGAAACCAAAAAGTATCGTAATCATCTTCAGGGTACAGAATTTCGCTGTCGGCATAGCAGTATTGTCCCCACGAGATCAGCAGACCGATTATGATAAGGCAGAATTTTTTAATCATATTTCAAACTGTTACAAAGTGAAACGGGTTGGCTAGGGCATGGCTCTCTCTCAATACAAAATGCCATTTGTGGCTTTTGCCTGTTAAATAATCTCCGTAACAAGGATCGAACAACACGAGCCGGATGCAGTAAACGCCCAAGAGGATAATCTCTGAATCTCCGGCGAATTATGTCAAGATGATCCGGGGATTGAGATACCTGGATGCCCGGGTTTGCGATTACAAACTCCCACCATGCCCGATACTCGTAATTCTCATATCCCGGATAATTCCAATATTCATCGAACAGTATGACTGACTTGGAAATCAAGCGCTCTTTGATCGACTCCAAGATGAACTTAGCGGTAGAATAGGTATCTATGTCAACGTGAACAAAGGCGACGTTCGCAGGGTGGTCTTTCAAGAATTTTGGCAATGTGTCCTCAATCCAGCCAATAACCAGGCGTGCGTTCGGTGGCAACTTTCGAGGAATGGAGGAGGCAAACTCTCCAGCTTTATGCTTGCACCATTTTTCCCTTAGTCCTAAAAAGGAATCAAAGCCGTAAACGGTTCTGCCTGGGAATCTTTTGCACAGTTGTCTCATAGACATTCCGTCCATTACACCGAACTCTAAGATCAGACCATCTATCATTGGTATCCTCTGAAACCGTTACAAATTGAAATGTGTTCTCAGCCCGGAGTCCGGTATTCACACCGGCTGCTCCGGGCCTCAGCCGTACGGACTTTAACCCTCAATTTTTTTCCTTTATCCTTCTAACCTCAACGTCAATCCATTCCTCTTCCAGAAAGTGCGTTCTCTGTGCCGGAGGCACCCAAATAAAACAAGGCATCCATTCACTGTCGGGATACACCTTGCCCCGAAAACGGATTACTTCCGGCTCTTTGTCTTTCATTCCACACCAGGTCCCTTAGTTCTTGGCTATCAGTTCGTCCAGCTTTTTGACGGCAGTATCGACAGCTTGAGCCGCTGCCAGACCATCAAAGACCTCTGCCGTTTGAGATAGGTTAAATATCTTCTCAAGCCTCGATGCTATCTCTTTCTGTCTGTCCTTGTCACCGAGAAGGAATCGGAGAAGTTCAAAGAGTTCTTTTTTGTCTACGGTGTCTGCCATTACTTAAGCTCCAATTCTTTTGTTGACGGTTTACCCATCTTGTGCACCAATGTCTTTGCACTTTCCCATGCTCCGATAGAAGCCAATGGCAATGCTACCAGATAAGAGAACACAGCTATCGGATCGGGAAGGCCAAAGCGTAAGGCCAAGAGCAGACTCATTCCGCCGATCACAAAATAGTGTTGGCTGTTCTTCAGGTTCATTACCCGTTTGAAGAAATTCGTTGCGACTATTATGGCCGGAACACATCCAGCGATAACTTTGAGATCGACTCCCAACAATTCAAAGAAGGTTCCAAATTCCATCACTTCTCCTTTTTGAAAAAGGTCTTATCTAACCAACCACAAATTGTTTGGTACACTGGAAGTTTCTTCAATAGAACATCTAGCCTGTGAAATGGCGTGTTCCAGTTGTAGGCGTGCTGAAAGGCATCATCCAGGGCGTACCCGAAGCCGCCGAGAACCACGGCCAGAGCATAGACAATTCCTTCCAGGCTCCTGGTAGGAAGGGCAACGGCCAGCCATCCTATGCCTCCGAAGCCGATCAGACAGCCGATGTACAAATGATGCAGGGTATTCCAATTCATTTTCATTACGGATCTCGCCCGAACATCGTCCCGAAGGACAGCCCCAGGACAGATTCTTTGTTGACATTCTTGTAGCCAATCTCAAAAAGGAAATTTGTGCTTTTCAGAGTTTCCCAATCCGGCAAAAGAATGCCGAAGCCCAATGCCCAGCTTCCTTCGCCGAGTTTACTGTCTGAAGTCTCTATTCCCTGCGTTAAGCTAGGCGCAAAGAAGAAGTATGGAGAGACCAGTTTCGACTGATGCTTGGGACTGTGCAGAAAGTAATAGGATCGCACGGCATGATCGGTAACGGCATCGCCCTCGACTTCTAATACCTGATACTGATAGCCCATAGCGAAATTTCCCCAGATAAGCCTGAGAATTTCGCCGTCAAAGAACTGCTCGACTTTGCCCTGCTTCCAATCATTTGTAGTAGCGGAAACACCCTCAGACGCTTTCACGAACGTCGAAGGTTCGTCCTGTGCCTGCACCGGCTGACCTGTCCAGATCAAATTCAAGGCCAGAATCACACCAGCTAAAACCAGAGCTTTTCTAAACATAGCTCCTCCCGATTAAAAGGTTATGTTCTAAAACCTATTGGCTTTGAACAGATTCGCAAAATTTCCCTTTCTTCCTGCACAAAAACCTGATCCCTACTATTGGGTCTTTCACTGAAGAATTTATTTGCACTTTTTTCTGCTTCTTGTCGCGTCGATTCTTCCGTACAATAAACATCCGAACCATTTGTTTCGACTCGATAAATTCTAAACTTCTTGCGTTTCGTATATGCCATAGCTCTTCCTCGTTAAAAGGGTTCAATTCCTTCCACTTTGATTTTCAGTCTGTAAGTTGCGTTGCAGTCTTTGAATCTTTGTCTGTAAATTCCATTTTCAGCCATCCTTTTCTGACCAACCCCAAGAGTTTTCTTATCATACCCTGCACAGACTATGAAGATTTCCTTTGTGTTCATCCATTGCTCAAAGGTTTTAAGCTCGTTCCGTAAAACCGCCGTCGGATGGTCACACTTTTGGCACTTTTTCATTTTGAACTCGGTCATTTCTTATCTACAATTATGTCTAGCTTTACATCCATTTTGTTTAACTGTTTTTCTAATCCATCCATCTGATTTTCGAGCTTTCCTAACTGTCCCTGTATGTTCTTCTGATTTAATTTAAGCTCGATGACAACGGGACTATTATTGATGCTCTTATCAATCTGCGTATAGAAAAAAACCACGAAGCCCAAAATTGCAGTGATAATGAGCACGATCTTTAATGTCCGATTATTATTTAGTTTGTCCGTCACAGCTTCTCCTTCCGGGTAAAGGTGGTTGAGATCATGGGGTTGCTCCGACTCGTTCCCTACTATACCATTCGTAAGAAATCTTATTGTCTGGATTCTCAGTGTTCCACTCAAACCACTTCTGGTAAGCGCCCTCTTCGTTATCCGCTCTAAACATCCGCTGAATACTTCGACGCGTTTGCGATTCACTGGCCTTTTTAAATTTGTAAAAGTCACCGAATACCGGAAAGCTCTCAGCTACGTCACGCAGCAATGGGTTTTCCTCAAAAAACTCGATGTCCACATTAAGCTCGCCACCTCGCTTGTCCCAATACTCTTGACCACCTTTTGTTGCCCACGGCCCCGCCAAAAACGAACGCATCTTATCTTTTGTGTCTGTAATAGGGAACATCATGCGATCCGCAGAATCAATCATACCCCCTTCGGAGACAGCAATCAAACCGTCAACCACACGATTTATCTGTGTACCACCCGGAACCCCGGCAAGACCACTCAAATAACGAATCGTAAATCGTCGCAACTTATCCCACTTACCCGTTGCCATAAACTCCTCAAAAGCAGCATTCAAGCTACGCGTCCTAACAAGTTCTTTTCCGGCGGCAAACCCTGGCCTCAGAATTCCTCTGTAGGTTGCTTGTCCACCTTCTATTGCAATACCCACAGGTGAGGGTAATCCTCTTGTCGTTGGCTGCGATATATCTTCTCCCTTGAGTGCGGCGGCTACGGGTGCAACTAATGTCCCATAAAACGGGATAAAAGAGCTCAACTCCCAAGGTTTTCGGCCAATGGCCGCCTGACCGATATAATTAACTGCGGTAACGCCAGCCAGAAAACGCAATACCTGTTTTATCCGAATTGCAGCGGTAGCTGGTGGAGTGCCGCTTTTACCCGCAAACTCTTGAAGAGTATTGAATACCTCGAAACTAAACGTCTGAAATGGTGCACCTGTCTTAACCACCTCAGAACGAAGCATACCGGGAAGATCCTCAAGATTATACATTGACTGTGTTTTGGCCCCACCATCGGAAGCGTACTCCCAAAGCGCCTTACCCTTTAATCCAACCTTCGCACCATGACGCCTTGCCGTAGCAACAGACCAGCCCGTTAAGTGTCGCTCAACCCACTCAGTAAAGAAATTAGTCGCATCGGAGGCTCTTTCCAACTTGCCTCGATTCAATCTCTCGGCAGCACCAACACCACGATTGATGTCTTGTCGGGATATCCGGCCACTTCGCTGACTCTTCATAATTGCAGAATAAGCATTATCCGCAATTTCTTGTCGTATTTCCTTGTTAGCAAACCAATCGTACAATCCCCTGATTGAATTTCTCGCGCCGTAGCGAGTAACGGTCAACACACCTGATGATGTCTGCACAAAACTATTCCACGCCAGATTCAAGGGAAACACGCTTCTTATCAGTCCCCGGCGGAACCAATTCATACCTTTGTGAATAGTGGGAGATAAATTCGCCGCCCTGTCGACAGCAGACTTCACACCCCCGAATGCCTCCGCCGTCCAATTCTCAAGTCCCCTCGCTGCGTGTTCATACCCCATGGACCTAAGTTGCTCTATGAATGCCTTGTTATTTTGAATAATAGATGTGTTATAAATGTCCTTTGCTGCTGTTTCTATGTAACGCTCAAGAAGCATCTTTAAATTCATTTCCCTGATAGTTTCAGGCAGACCAAGTTCACGCGCCTTGGCTCTGGGATTGAACGGTGCATTGGGCTTGATATAATCAGGCAACCCTGGGCCTACAACCTGTTCTGGTGACTTATTGTGACCAAGAGCACGCTCCCAAATAGTTGTGTTATGAATCGTATGTGGAGTATAATAATTGCGATGTGGTATCTCTTCCTGCCCACGCAAACGCCGAAGTTCGTTCTGATGGCGCAAGAGAGATTCATATAACTTTCGACCTTCCTGTGCAAAACGAATAACATCCAAGTCGGTAGTAATCGCTGAGATTTTTGAATTTTTGGCAAGTTTCGCCGGATCAAGATATGCTCCCTTTCTACCTATATGCTCAATTACCCGATTGGCAGTCTCGGTCTGTTCCTTAGAAAGCCCTTCCGACACGGCTTTTAAGCGTGACTTCTGCAGGTCCATCCACCTCAACTTAGATTTAGTTATGTCGCGTGTCCGCCATAGCACATACTGTTCGGCTGGACCTGCCTGGCCTGGCAACTTCGCCTTCGCTTCAACAGACAAGGCTCCGTCAATTTCCTGAATGAATCGGGTTGCGTCCTTTGTACCACCAAAAACGCCAGCCTTGGCATCCTTGAACTCTGTATAGGCAGCAAAATCTTTAGGGACATAAGTTCCCGCCACCCGGATAGACGGTTGAACTTTACCTCCCTTAGTTTGACGAAGCGCGATGCCGTAATCCTGGACTTCTTTGATAAATTCAGCATTCGTCTCAGAGGTTAATTCGCTACCCGTTAACCCTTCTTCTCGTAGGCGTTCTCTAATGGCAGCCCGGGCGGGTTTGCGTGGTGGGCGAAATCCTTTTGGTGCCTGGATATCCTCAAAATAGTCGATAAATGAATCAATCTCTGCATTAACCCTAACCCTGGGTATCTCTTTCTGTGACCGGACATAAATCGTTCTCAAGTATGGTTTAATTCCATCTCCAAATTCTTTAACCATCTCCACAGACCAGTCGGCAAACTTGATGGCCCCCTTCGCAATCTTGGCACTTCCAATTATGGCGTAGTCGGCTATCTCCGCAGGATCAATGCCAGTGGTCAACCGCACCCCACGTTTTTTGATGCGTCGTCTTGCCCCCTCTTCGGCTTTGGTTAGAGACGAAACAATTCCCTCTTCCCCCTTTCCTCGCTGGGCGGCTTGAACATCTCTTAGATAATCTTTCAGGTAATGTTCTGCATTCTTCACGCCCTCGTTTTTCCAAGAAGGAAAAGACTCTTTTGCTCTAAATGTTTCAATCGCCTTGACTACGTTTTGTGCAAAATTCAAAGCCAATGGATGCCCTTCTGGTATTTGGTTGGCTTCATACTGTTTCTGCAAAACCCAACGAGCAAACTTTTGTCGCTCTCCGGTGCTTAAGTTTTTTCGTTGTAGTTTGAGCAAAAGATTATCTATCTCTGATCTTGCTATTTCCTCCCCATAAACATTCTTGGGCGGAGGTTCTTGAACTGGCAATTCCGGTGCTTTCGTAATTTCTGTTTTGGGTATACCTTTTGCCTCCAATTCCGCCGATAACTTCATTTCAGCTTTACCTATTGACTCCAACCCCCCAAGCTCTGGTGGGACAGGCGAAGGCTTCCCTTTAAGAGTCTTGGCACCCATCATATAGAGACCAATTTGTCTTTCTGGTATACCCTCTTTCTGCATTTCAGCGATAATAGAACCTCGTGTCCTTATCTCTCCACCATAGTTGATTTCCTCATTCAGATATTTATCTGTCAAGTTTAACTTGGGTGCCTTCCCCTCAAGCTCTTTGGGGATAGGGGAAGGCTTCTCAACGCCCTTCGCAAGCTCAGGGGCAAATTCTTCTATTGGCCCAGAATCTTTGGCGTGAAGCCGATTATATTCTCCAATAGAGAGCTTGCCTTCGGAGAGGGCTTGGCGGACAGTTTTTTCATGTACCAATCCAATATCAGCGGCATAATCACCCACAACCTCTCCTTCCACAATATCAAAAACGGCGGCACGTCCCTTCTCAAGATTCTTAGGCAGACGAATTAGCTCTGAATCCACTTTATCTAATGGTATCTCAAGGTTATATGTTTTATCTTTCCACGGATAGCTAACCTTAAAACCTTCTTTTCTTAACTTGGATATATAACTCTCTGGGGCTTGGATTCTAACATCAATAGCCGTCCCTAAATTATGTGTTTCGAGTGTACCAAGACCTTCCTCGTGAAGCCTCTTAACCATTTTTAAGGCTTCTGGCCCTTCGTTTTTCAGTATTGAAGCATATACCTCAGGTTCTTCCAGGGTTCTTCCCGTACGCAGAAGTTCATCTATTGTCATATCCCACGGCTCTTTGACCGCAGGGGCTTTCCCTGCCGGTGCAGGCTTGGCGGTAATCCCCATCCTTTTTATTTGATCTTTTGCCCATTCTGCTTTGATGTAAGCCCTTGCTTCGTCGGCAGTATCAAATACTTTTGTTATTGGCTTACCGGCAATCTCAAAATTGTTATTCGTACCCTTATAAAAGGCTTGGTATTTACCAGACTGTATTTTCCTTGCTTGGAGGTAAGGCAGTCTCAATTGACCTGGTGTCAATCCGACTTTCTCCCCCTTCATCTCCTCCTTGATCTTCTTGGCAAGAGCCATTTCCTCTTTACCATACACAACCTTCTTTTTAGGTTCCTCAAAGATTGACGGCTTGCCCTGTTCTTTGGCAAATTCCGTTTCAGTCGTCAGTGCCTCCTTTTTCGCAAAGACTTCACCTACACGTTCTGCAATCGGAATCGTTCCTACTTTCGGCCTGAACATCTGCCGGAGCTGCCTGAATTGCTTCATTCCCCCCTTAGCTATCCCTGTCGCAAAGAAGAGGTTTAAGGGTTCCTGTGCGATCCGTTGCATAGCCTCTTCTTTGGCCTCCGCTGATGCCAATGGACTGATATAGGTAGAATAATCTTCAAAGGTCTGTCTGAAAAACTGCGCGAAGTCAAGGCCAACTTTCGCACCCTGTTTTATCACGTCCACAGGTGTTCTTGGCTGCAGCTTCTCATCAAACATGATATTCTGAGCCATGTCAATCGGGAACCGCACGGCGGCCTCCATCTGTTTGCGTACATTGCCGACGACAATTTCCATCTGTTCTTTGCTGGTCTGTCCTTCGGTCAGGGGAGTCGGAATCGTCCTTTCCCTGGATTCTTCTAAGAACTGAAGGGCTAAATCTCCTATCTGCCCCCGAAGATCTGAAGATGGTTTTTCGCCCATCTTGCCTACGCCAGTTAAGGCACGCCCAAGATCAAAACCTTCAAGACCGATCTTTTTTCTCAGGCCGCTATGTATCCGCTCCATGATGCCAGGACCAACCATTGTCTTGGTTGGCTTACCGTAGACGTATTCGTCCAAAGCTGTCAAATCGAGCTTTTCTGGACTAATCTCAGCACTATCACCGTAAGTGTATTTGTCTAACTCTTTGAGTTTTGCTAATGGCATATTATTTAAAATGCTTTTTCAGCTCTTCCCAATTCAAACCAGGATAAGACGATTCAAGTTCAGAGCGATGAGCCTGAAGGGTCTTTTTTGTTTGTACGCCGTACAGCTTTTTCAATCCCTCAGCCATACTGGAATAGTTTATTGGTTTCTCTGGCCTTTGACTTTTCTGCTTTTTGGTTTGGCGTGGCTGTCCGAAGGTTTCACCTATCTTGTAAAAACCCAAGTCTTTGCCAAGTTGAATCCGAACACCGGAATCGAGATCGGCGGCCCAATACTCAAAAACTTCTTTCATTTCTTGACCTTTTGGATCAAGCGTGGGGAACCGCATGAGCAGTTTGATTTCTTCATCTCCAAGCCTATATTTTCGCCACTCGTTTTTCAGTGCAGTAATCTCTTTCTTCTGATCTCCGACTTCTTTTCCTCTTAAGGCAGGGAATTCCTTCTCGGTCACTACTTTTGTGGCCTGTCGCTTCAAAATATCGGGAGGTGTCTTTGGGCCGACCATCCCCGTCTCTCCAGCACTCAATTCACTCAAGACGCGCTGAATATCCCTTTCAAAATCATACTCTCTCGGCTTCTCAAATTCTTTCCCAATTTTCTTTTGCTCCCGTAGCCAGCTTCCCGCCGATGCTTCTGGATGTTCCTTGTAATATCTCTGTGATTCAGTTAGGGTTTTTGGCTCATATCCAGACCAGTTTATGTTTCCACCAATGGCCTTTTCAAGGCCAGCCTGAGCTATCGGATCTTTAATTTGCGAGAAATCGATTCCACCCAAACCAGCGCCAGTACCGCCTTGTCCTTGAAGTATCTGAAGCCCCAATTCCATTAACGGGTCTTTCTGCTTCCGTTTCCAGCGAAGATCGGATATCCGCTCCCGCAAAAGCTCATCGCTAAGCTCGTCCCTTTTGCGTTGGTGCTCAACATCCTTCATCTTCTGACCGAGAAGCAAAATCTCGATTACTCTCGGAACGATTGATTCTGCCATTTAACTATCTCCCTGAATCAACGACTAAAGCTGAAAGCTTTGGCAAAACTTGCAGGCATTGTGTAGCCACCACCCGTGCCAGTCTTCTGACCACCAAGTATCTGTTGTAAAAGCATGAGTAGGCCCATATCTTGCATGCCACCACCAACGGCTCCGCCCCAATCGGACGTCATTCCCGTTGTCGTTGTTCCCTTCCCGCCTACCAATCCGCCCATCTGCCCCAGAATCATCTGTTTGTATTTTGCGACGGCATCGCCTAAAGTCCGACCTTCAGAGGCGGTTGCTTTCATCAGTTGAGCCGTCTCCAAACCTGAACCAGCACCCAAAGACTGTCCCGTTCTCTCCGATATTCCCTTCTTCAAAGCACCGAATTCTGATTTAATGGGTTGGGTAACATAAGAAGGAACATCTCCCTTATATTGTCCCATGAGACTTTTGTAAATCTCCAATTCTTCGGGGGACATTTTATACCCTGTTTTTTGTTTTCCCCCTCCCAACAAAGCCTGAAGAAGTTGTGGTCCAAAACTCAGACCAAGCGTAGCTAAAGTTCCCAAAGGCATCTGTCACTCTCCTATCTGTCTGAATTTCAAGGCTATATTTCCTATTTCAAATTTGTTTTCACAGGCCAACTTAAAGCTGAAATTCCGGCCAATACAGTCGGCATCCAAAGGAATTCGGATGTGCCTATTCCCTCCCGCTCCGCCAACTTTCTTGTCATATTTCAAACTGTCCCCGAAATCAGTATAGAACCACGTCCAGATCGAGTCCGAATCAAGATAATAGTCCATGTCGAAATAAGTGAACCTCTTCCTTGTGTGCAGATCACCAAGATTGAAAGCCTTAGACTTCAAAGATACCAGGATGGCTTCGCCCGTATCTGTCACCACCTTGCCGAACCGATAGATAAAACTCTTTGCCCTGCTGTCCGCAAACAGCAATTTGACCGTATCTGAGACGGCATTCTGCTGGCAAAAGAGATTCCCCGTAAGGTTGCCTGTCTCTGCCCAGCTTCCCAAGTCTGTGTTGAATACAAAGCCCTCGGTGTTGTAACTTGCTCCTGCCGGATAGGATAGATAGTAGTGTCGATCATTGTAGCCGGCAGCAGCCACTCCGATACTGGTCTTCCTGACATTGGTCTCAAAAAGAGGCCACATCTTGTCCGATACCCGTGTCACTGTCCGGCCATCGAAGGCGTAAACGCCCGAAGTATGCAAGAAGAGAAGATACTTGCCCTCCACATTCACAACAGTCTGCGGAGCTACACAGCCCACGCCGTCCACAACCTGAACCAAATAATAGTCTGTGTCTGAATTGAAGATCAGCTTATAGATGGAGTTGTTTTTGAAGATGACGAGGCAGTCCTTAGAATCGTCCTTGTACCCAAGCTGATCGTCGTAGAAGGTGGATAAGGCGGTGACATGATCGCCACGAATACTTCTCACGAAGAAATAATTATCAAGACCAAATCCACCACATTTATCGTAGGGAGAAAAATAAATAATGTCATTGTCTGTATCTACACAAAAGAGATAGTTCTTATATCTTTGGCAAATATCGACTTTTGAGATCACCTTCTGCAAAAGATTAAAAGAGTCCCCAAATGCCGGCTCTGGATCAGGCGGGTACTGTAGGACCAGATGGTGTGCATCAGGTACATCATAAACAGGAAATTCAGAATTTGTGGCTGCACCAGTATAATATTTTGCTACTATACATTTTCCTTCCATTGACGTGTCAAAAACATCCCCGCTATTGTAAATACTCACAGCACAGGTATCTAATACCACAAGACCCTCTGATCGCAACCCTGTCGCAACCGTGTCGTAACCGAAGAATCCCCAAATATAATACTGTTTGCCGAGAGTATAATAAACACCGCTGTAAGAGTGCACCGTTAGCACATTTGCGGTATTGGAAGAAATCAAAAGCGGAACCCTGTCAGTCGAAGTGCCCTGATGCGGAGTCCTTTGAGCAGATAAAAAATGACCAGCCCATTCATCCTCAGACCAGTCCTCACCCTCAGCCGTATAAAATATTGTACACGCATCGGCATAGTGGAAGTCTGTGGTAAATGAATCCAATACACCAAATTCAATTACTTCACTAAGGCCGCTATCGAGAATAAAGGGACTGTCCGCCTTATGTGCCACAATAACCTTGTCTTTTAACGTCTCGAAGTAGTAGTACGCCCCGTTGGATTGAAGACCTGTTTTGATTGTCCAAAAATCCTTACCTCGCCCCTCTATTAGTGTATTTGTATCTGCATACAAGGTTCCGTCTATTCCAACTAAGAGTGCACTCCCTCCATTCTGCTTATAGTACCGATAAAGCCCGTAAATTCTCTCACCAGCATCAAATTCGCCAGTATTGTACCAAGTAAACCCTGGCCTCGGCCCCAGCTTCTTTCCATCCCAGATAAAGTTGACCAATTCCGTCGCCTCATTGTCCGCTATTTGCGCTGGTAAATCCATTCTATTCAGACCACCGGAGAAATCCGAAAGCATAAAGCTCTGATACATCGAATTTGGCGGATTCATTCCCGATAGCTGGCTGAATGGTTGTGTTGGATCACCCGGCTTTGCGTATGGGTTCGGTGTCGGAATAGAATTGAATTGACCAAAAGGCACAGTCGGATTTCCAGGCGTAGATATTCGGTTGGGTGCATTCAAATTCTGCATCTTCTCGAACATCTGCAAAGGATTGCCTGGCTGATTGATCTGTGTGGGTGGATTCAGCCCGTTCAACTTGCCAAACTGCTGAAGAGGGTTTTGAGGGACGGTCTGTGATGTCGCCGGAGGATTTAAACCCTGCAACGTGCCGAACGGCTCCAATGGAGAGCCAGGCTGTGCCTTGGGAACCGGTGAAGGAATCTGCCCTATATTCCCGAAGGGTTGAAGGGGGCTATATGTCTCTTCTTCGGCTTCAGTGTCAACTATCGGAGTGGGACTAAATGGCGGCTGGCTCTGTGCGCTCAAGACCAACCATGCCACACAGCCGAGTATCGCTAGCCCTATGATAACGTCCCTGATCTTCTGTTTCACTTTGCCAGAATCCTCTTGGGATGGGTGATGTCAATGGGGCGGTTCAAAAGGTTGTTCTGCAAATCAGCGACCATCATGTCGTAAAGTTGCTTGAAGGCAGAAGCGATGCTGGTTTCGCCCTTTTGTTGATAAAGACGGTACAGGGAATAATAGAGGATTTCAGGATTAGCCATACTTCTTACAGAATCATCAAAGGCGTTGTACATCCGAAGGCCACATACCAGAATAGTACCCTGTGCCTGTAAGGGAGGATAGATATAAAGTCTTTCTGTCCCATCTGCGAGTCTCGTCTGCCAGTAGTATCTTCCCGGCGCGTCAGTTGCAATCTCCTTCTGTCCTACAGATGCACCGCTTATCTCAATTAAGCTATAGGCAGAATCCGTAGCACTGAATCTTATTGCGCCAACAATATCGGTTACAGCGTCATAGGGAATAGTGGCAGCAGAAGAATCGGCGGCAAAAGTAACAGACTGCCTGAACCCAGATAAAGGTAATGTCGCAGAAGTCAGAGCCAACCCATCTTGAATAGCGTTCTGTCTTTTCGTTGAACCAAAGAAAGGGTCGTTGTGTGATACATTGAGCAAGTTTACCAAAACACTATCTACTTTACTCATCTCCCATTCATAGCCAATCGTCACTGAGTACGCCAACGGGCTAAGAAAAAGAACGAGAATAGCGAAAATAATGATTTTTTTCATAATATCACTCCTGAATTGATTTTGTTCCAAAACTCCAATCTGGTAATTCGTTGTACTCGACCTCTCTTGCCACACCGATTTCCGCCAAATATTTGTTGAGCGAATCCCAAGCCGAAGGCCAATCCTCTATGCTTACATAGCAAAGGAAAAGAGTGTGGTCGATTATTATATCCCTGAATTTCTCACTCACGGGAACTATTGTGTCACTTCCGCTAACCTCAAAAGCGAATGGCACAAAATAATAAAGATACTCAAGTGTATCTATAGATGCTTTGCGTCCATAAATTTCGTATGTGATCTGATCTTTATTGAGATATTGATAGAAATACTGGACTGGTGCAATGGCCGAAAATTCTTTTCGTCCAAGATCGCTTGGTGTAATTTCCCAGATGGCATGATGATTGGCGGTATTTCTGTCATTATTCATATAACGGACAAATAGTGCATCGTAACTATCCCCAGAGAGAGAGTGGCTGGAGGGAGTAGCAATGTCTTGTTCAACTAAATGACATGCAAACCCGTGTGTTGCCACGGACTGAATCGACAGAATCATGTAATCTACGATCTCCTGATCCGAAAACCTCGGTTCTCCTTCCGCCAATATCGCCTTGACATCCGCCAACATTCCGTTCATCGTCACCTGAGCTTTGGCTCCGGTGGACAACAAGAGCGTCAAGAGCAAAGCCAGTCCTAAAATCTTTTTCATACTTACCTCCGTTACTTTTTGATTTCCTCCGGCAGTATTAAAACGTCGAATCTCTTTTGTTCAAATTTGAGATTGGCCTCTAATCTCTCCTTGTAGCTTCCCCAATACTGAACTGCTGTGTTTCTTTTGCCATCCCTTAGTAGTGCTCGCCAAACCACATAATCAATAATCAAAGGTCGATAGGAATAGGGAATGTCCGTAGTGTCTGCATCTGAATCCATATATTCCGCTTCGGCTCCATAGATAATTAACATGGTATCTATGACTACCGGCGGCGGATAAAAGCCCACCGTTGCATTCCTGCCCTTTCCCGATTGCCAAAAATCTTTGGGTTCCTCCGTTGGATTTAGTTCCTGTAGTTTTCCAATGTCTTTTGCTGGAATAAAGTTCAATGTCTTTTTCCCAAATGGTTTCAATGGGAACAGAGCTATCAATGCGATAAAGTCATTATTCAAATCATAGTTCATCGTTCCGACAACCCATTGGATTGTGTCTAATTTCTCAATTATACAATAACTGGCTATATCGGCAGAGCCTTCGTTGATCCACCTATTCCAGAGCGAATCGGGATAAAAAGGATGATTTATTAAGACCGACTGATTTTCACAATCTCTGCGAAAGTCAACCAAAGTCAAAAGATTGCCTGTTTCTGCATAGGCTTGAGCAAACAACAGGCAGAGAATCAAGGCTAGGCCAACCTGAATGATATTTTTTTTCTTCATCTGTGACAATCAAATTCTATTCTTTGAAAAACCAGTGGACTTCTGCTTGGAGTGATAGTTTATTTCTTATTGATATGATCTCCTTATAGTCTGTAATTGCTGAAAGAGCTTGTCGGGCTGGATGAAGATGCTTGGCTCGAAATGGGAAGCGTCCATCTGCTTCTTGGCATTAAGCCTCTGCCAAAAGCGATTAAAGGCACTCGCCTCTTCAACCGATCCAGCTTTATGAATCATGGTTAAAACACCATCAATGATTATAAAAAGAAAGCTCTTGTCCTGGCTCAGAAGATCGGAAGCCCCGCCTTCACGCTGATAGATCAGACCGATACTGCCAGCCGTATCCCCAAAGGTTTGCATCTTCCTGATTCCCTCGAACGTGCAGACTTCGGGATAACCCGTAATGGCGGTATAATCCGGGTATCTGTTCCGCAACTGCTCTTGGGTCAAAATATCCATCTTCCCGGCTTCACCTCTGTCTTTGCACCACACGTAAATCGGATACAGGAAGTCATCGTCCAGAACGTACTCATAGGTTCCAGGTACGAAACTGATATATTCCCGTTCTGGCGGAGCCTTAGTCTTCTTGGCAAAGCTCCACTTGTTCTCCTTCCAGATCATGTCGCCCACGGAATCAATCAGAGCTTCGACAAGGGCAGGGAATCCTCTGGAACCAGCTTGTGCTGGCACTTTCTGGAGAATCAGAAGTTTGGCGTCTTCAACGGTCTGCATCTTACATTCCCGACTTTACGAATTCCTCTGAATCGATCAGTTCATCCTTGTTCTGAGCCTCGGACAGAATCCTTCTCTTGGCATCTTCAAGAGCAAATTGCACCGCAGCCTCAAAATCCTCAAACTTGCGTACCCGGCCAGCCTTAAAGGGTTTACTCTGTTCTATGCCAACGATAAGTTTCTCATCGGTGGTATGATATATCCCATAGCTCATAAGCGTAGTATCATCCCGAAGGGGTGAAAACTCGATCTCCACCGCTTCCTCAAGCACATCGTTAATCCGGTGGTCATACTTTCCGCCGTACAGCGTTATGACCAGATCGCTTGAGTCAAGAGAGAGATAGTAAACTCCGCCGGAGCTTTCTTCTACTTCCTCCTGCTGCTCTTCGTTTTCGTCCGGCAATTCCGGTGGATTGACCTTTCTTGGCCTTCCTCTGCTTGCCATAAAAACCTCCTCATTTGACCGTTTTATCCAAAGCAGGGGAGGTATCCTCTGTTCACCCTCCCCCGCTTTTGGGGAGGAAACTAACCCCAGTTTTCGTAATGCTCTTTCTGTCCTCGATGCTGCGGTTCAAGCTTGGTGGATTGTTTGAAGACGTGCAATCCGACCTTGACACTGCCTCCGGTTCCAACTGCAACGGCGGTCCCGCCAGCCCATACAACGAGCCTCTTTCCGTAGCTCTTCACGCCATCTGCCGTCAAATTCGTGGCTGTAAAACTTAGATCAGCTCCACCGGTAATTGCGCCCACGGTGTCAATCAATTCCTTAGTACCAGCAGTGTCATCCACAAGGTAGATGTTAAATGCCGCGCTGGTTGCTGTCTGAATGCCGACGGTGGCAAGGAAAACGATGTTTTCCCGGCCTTCCACGGTGAAGAGATGGTCTGCGGCACCACAAGCCATCGAGATTGCATATCTCACGCTGGTATCGAAGTAAATATTCAGATCGGTGTTTTTGCACTGCCCATTGGCGACCAAAAGCAGAAGCAGGGTGTCGTCCGAAGTTTCGTCAGGGAGAGAATCCACTGACCAGCATTCATAGTCATCTAGGCCATTGATAAAATTGACCAGTTCCTTGATAGTATCTGCGGCGGCATTTGCCGGGTCTATCGTTCCAGGTGTCGCTCCTACGGTGAAGTTGGCATCGGCGGCCTCAGAGCCGACAGCTCCAACAACAGAAGATATTTTGCCATCGGCAGCGACAGCGATCTTACAAGACGCCTCAGCCCCGACATAGCGGATTTTGAAGGCAATATCCACGTCGTCGGCAGCATAAACGTACCACCGCTTGTCCTCTTTGATTTTCAGGTCATCATAGTCTATTCCCATGTGATTCTCACCTCCTTAGATGGCTCCGTAATGCCAGCCCATTGTTTCTTGGTTGTGAACGAGTATGGTGGCAGTGGTTTTGATCTTGTGGAGATCGTACTCTTCCTGCTTTGCTCCGACGTTCATCTCGATCTTGGTCTTCCACAAGTCCTTCCAATCCACCCTATTCACATCAACAAGGAATCCGTAACCGGAAAGTTCTCCGGTGAACCAGGGTATAGTTACGAGGTTCACTACAACACCAGCACCGGCATCGAACGCCTCAACGGTCACGCCGTACCTTTTGCTCTGTGCCGGCTCAACCGCAAGTTTGCCCATCTGCCAGCGGGAGATTATCCTTCTGGCAGTCCTTGAACAGTAGTAGGTAAGCTGTGACTGCTCAGGATCTCTGGAGGCCACCCTCTCAACCCAGGAACCGAAGGTGACTGGTGTGAAGTTAGTCAATCCACCCACTGCCCATTGGTTTGTGTTGAGGAAATAGGTCAATCCACCAGCGGTTCTAGCCGTATAGGTAGAACTCGGCCACGTAGCTGAGGCGCGGACACCGAGAACCATCCTCTTCTCCAACTTCATCAGATGATGGTTCATGGCTGAGTTGATCCGCCTTTCAATGATGCTTCCACCCCGATGCTTGACTTCTTGATAATCCTTGTCGATCTTTACCCAATCAATGCCCTTCTGTTGGAAGTTGTACTTGAGCACAGGCTTGGTCATTCGAGGAGTGACGTCCGCAACGGAATCTTCATGCAGACTGCCGCTAATATCCAGAACTTCGCCGTTCTTCAAAAGTCCACTTCCGCCAGTGTAAGAAGCCCAGTCCCTACTCAGGGCGACAGTTGAAGAACTCGGTGTAGCAGTTACCACAACGTACTCAAACGGAGATTCCCTTCTTCTCAAGACGTCGTTTTTACGAAGTCTCTTATAGTCCGCAAAAACACCAGTGGCAGCGGCACTAGCCTCATCTGCGCCGGTGTATTTGACCTCTGTGGGAATTGAACCTTCCTCCATCCAGTACGAAGTGAACTCCTGACCCTTCTCCCGTGAAGCCTTCATAGTCATTGTCAGCAGGGGATTCTGGCGAGGCCGGATGTCGTCTATGATGTCTGAAATGTCAAGTACTATATGCTCAGTGAGGGCATTTTCTCTAACTAACATCTCATATAGGTCCATTTAACTACCCTCTTTCTTTTTTTCGCTTGTTTGCTTGGGGAAACAGGGTACCCTTAATCTTGTCCGCCAATCCTTCTTGGGCCGATCCGGGTATGCCCGGTTTTCCCCTGTCTACATTGAGAAGGTTCTTGTCCTTCTCTCTTTTTTCATGGGAGGCTTTTTTTGCAGCGATAACCTTCTCGACAAAAGCCTCATCGTCGTCAATTAGGTCTAAAAAGGCGCGGTTGTAGACATTTTTGGCTCCCTTGCCATCGTATCGAGCCGGATCGTCTTTTACCAACACAGCTACACGAGCATTGATCTTAGGCTTCATATCCTCGGTTATGGCAAAATTTGGGTCTTTACCCTTCCGATAGGCAAGGAATTGAGAGTATTTGTTGTCCAGATCAAGGCCGAGATTGCGCTGAAACTGCGGCTCAAGTTTCTCCATTATCCGCTTCTCTGCGAGAGAATTAGCAAGAGTAACAAGAGGCTTGAATTTCTTCGCATCAATGCCCAGTTCTTCAGCTAATTCCTGCAACTGTTCCTCGAACTCCTTGTCCTCAACCTCAGGCTTGTCACCGTCACTGCCTTTACCCTTTTTCTGCTCATAGTCGTAGCCAAGATGAGCCAAGCGTTGCACTTCTCTCATATAGTCCGCAAGCGGTACACCAGCCCTTTCAGCGTCTTCTTCGAGTGATTTTAGGTGTGTGGTGTACTTGGTATAAGCCGCCTTATACTCCTTGTCCTTCTCTTCCCGCGCTTGCCTTTCCGCCTCTTCTCGTTCAGTCTTCTCCTCCGGGGTCTCTCCGGCTCGTCCAGTCGGGGCATTAGGGTCCTGGTCAGGATCGTCCTGTACCTTCTTCTGGGTGCCTTCGGGATCGTCCTCTAGATTAACTGAGGATTTGCGGTCTGGCATGTCAAAACCTCCTTAGAAAAAAGTGTTTACAAAAAAAGCCCCGCCCGATCCTGCGTAGTGCAAGACCAAACGGGGCTTCGGTTATTCCGTATTACCCTTAGTGTTTGTTATGTGGCATTGTCGAACGTATCAGGTTCAACTTCTATGCTATTTTTTTATCTTTTGCTCCTTGGTCAAAAAGGTTATCTTCCCGTCAGTAATTTCAACTTTGATCGAATAATGTCCTTGAAGTGGAATCCTAACATCATACAACTGATCTTTCGCTATGATCTGGGAAAGGATCATGGCTTCTTCTTCCTCATTCAACCATCACCCTCTTCAAAATCTTCTCCTGCACTTCATCAGTAGGCACAGCGTTTGAATCAAACCAACTGTCCATTCTGTCAAAGAACTCAAGAAGGATCATCGACAAATCCCTCTCGTCAAAATCCCTTTTCTTTCGGGCGAGAGCTTCCTGTTCGTTCGCCCGTTTTCTCTCAGTGTCGAGGAACCGCTCTTTGAATATCTGCCAGCCTGGATGTGTCAAAAGTCCCTGAATCTTGGAAGAGTTCAACTTTTGCTCGGCAAATTCCTTCTGTCTATCGGCAATCTTCTTCTTGTTCCAGGGTAGGTCTAAAAAGCCCATCGGGACACTCCCTCAATGGCTGAACTTATGCTTCCGTCGGGATGTCTTGTTATGATGCAAGACTCCTCATTACCAATGTACTTGATAACGTACTTTATTTTCTTAAGCAGTTCTGGTGATAAACCATTCATCTCTTCGCCTTTTTCTTCTGATGCACAGGCCCAGCGACCGTATGACCGCCTCTTGGTCCAGCCTTCGGCACTACTGCAACGTGAATATATCCGTCAACTTTCTTCGTCCTCCACCGCTTCGCACCACCACGTCTTTTGATTTCTTTCTCTGGCATGACTATTTCTCCTTCTTCCCAAATCCTTCAAAGTCGCATACCACAGCGGGAATCTTAGTAAATGTTTTCTTATCCTTGACCACCACAAACCAGACTTCTTCTCCAATGATCTTCACGGCGACCACATCATAGACTTTTTTCTTCATCGGATCTCCGCTTTTGGTCTTTTTGATAATGCTCTGACTGGTCGGGGGGGAATACTTTACGTGAAATAAAAAGTCTTTCATCCTGTCACTCCTTTCAGTTGTTCAACGTTACCGGGTAATATCTGCTTAAATAGATTGCCAACAGACTCTTCGTTAAATCCGGCAGAAGTACCAGAAGCCAATTTTCCACCTGTCACCCCTTCCTTTTGAACCATCAGATTAGCGTAATGCTCAGCGATATGCTCCATAAGTGGTCGCAGTTGCTCCTCAGGGGCTCCCGCCGCCTTCAACTCGTTCATAAACGCTACGTGACCGCCCTCTTTGGCGAATAAATGCTTCTGGTGATCTTCCCTGGGGTCTACGGGAACCGGATAACCCTGAGATAGCAAAACATTTTCCTTTTCAATGGGAATCATAACTTTTTCAGGATCACGAAGAATTTTATCGGCGTTTCTTATGTATGGTCGGAAAGCGTTCAAATAGGAAACTATCAGCTCGTAATAATCAATGTCAAGATTCATCCGAATATCCGGTGGTAAGCTGACAAGTCTCTCAACGATCATATCAAAAACTTTCTGCATGATAGGCCGGGATATGGCTTCGCTAATTCCCAATGGCCGGATAGTCCAGTTCGTCAAAATATCAGAGCGGTTAATATCAATCCCCGCTCTCTGATAATCCAGCGGTAGGGGAGAGAGAAGGAATTGGCGGTTGAGACACAGCTCTTTTCGGATAATCATTTTCTGAATCTTCTCGAACCGATTAAGGGTATAACGGGTATTCTCTCCAGCCTCTTCTTTCAGCACAATATCTCTCGTAGCAGTGGCCTTCTCTTCAGGCCGATAGCCGACAGCAATGTCCTCGTAACCCACAGTTCTTTTAATCTCATCCAGAATTATGCTCTCCTCACGAAGCTCCATCTCATTGAGGGTCAAACCCTGATGTTCGGTAAAGAACTTGTAATTCTCGATCTTACCTTTAACTTTAGTAAGTCTGCCAGCCCCAGCCTCAAGCAACGAAGGTGCCTCATCCTCGGTTGTCACACCACCAGGAACGTTCAACCGCTTCTGTCTGTTCAGCCTATTCCACCGCTTCTCAAAAGCCTCATACAAAGCATCCTCAATAATCTCAATGATACCCTTCCCAAAGACTGTGCCTTCCTTCTTCACCAACCTTGACCAGATAACACCAGGCCCTGGGGATCTGTCGGGATCGGCATAATTAGAAATCTCATATTTCTGATTGGCAACGGTAATCCTTCTCTCTCCGTCAAGATAATGGATCAGAAAAACAGGGTAGAGGTCTTTATCTTCTGGCTTGGTGGTATCTAGCTTCTCCACAGTAGCGAGTTTCGTCCATTTGTTGACCACCGAAAGATTGATGTCCTGAACCTTAATGTCCCTAACCCCATGATATTTGTCTGGACTTTTTTTCTGTTTCTCTAAGAGATCACCAAAAGGGATAACTTCCAAAAGCAAACAATAGGCCAGCTGTTCCTTTTCGCCGAAATGCGGACTTGGCAGGGCTTGATAGGCGGGATAGACCTGAAAGCGTGGACCTTCGTAAGAGAGTTCTGTCCGAAATTTATTACTATCGTCTTCCTCTGGAACTAATGGCTCAAAATCCTTCCACCATTCCGGCAAAATTACACAATGCCCATACCGAGCCATCTGATAAGCCGCGTCTTCCATGACACCGTAATGATCGCCTCTTTCCTCCTCATGCTGAAAAATAATAAGATCACGGTTGCCCTGAGCTTTCGGATGTTCCTCTTCTTTGGGCCAATGGTCAAGCTCAAAATTCGGCTCTACCGAGAAAAGCGTATTAAGTACCTTTCTGGCAAAGTCTCTGACGAGCTGAAACACCTTGGGCGGGATATAGTGCGTCAAGTCCATGAATTCCGGCTGTTGGAAGATAGCCATAAATTCGTTGGGCAAACGACCATCCCAGAGAGCATCGAACCGCTGAAATTTCAGAAAATGACTCTGAGCGTTTTCGTCGGCTTCTTTGAATCGCC
>Ga0180007_10000925_pt1 | contig 43427 bp, 28 predicted proteins | sample MM_PC_MetaG_FD_121122 | JGI IMG/M metagenome (GOLD analysis project Ga0180007, IMG submission 121122) | Groundwater microbial communities from the Aspo Hard Rock Laboratory (HRL) deep subsurface site, Sweden - MM_PC_MetaG | ecosystem: Environmental > Aquatic > Deep subsurface > Groundwater... | reverse complement strand
ATTTGACTTGCCGACCAAATGTACCAGTCAGGCACATTATTTCTTCTCATTTCTTGTTCATAATCTAACCAAGTTGCACGATCCTTACTTGGTTTACCTTTTCTCACAAACTCCATAATATCAAATGCTTTGAGTGGTTGAAGACCACGCTCAGTCAGTTGAACCATAATATCATCACGACACGCAATGATATCGTTAAAAGGAATTTTACCATATTCTGTATTACCAGAAACTAGTGCTTGTGCATTCTTAATCCAAACATCTGTTCCATGGGATAACCCTGAAATTTTAACTAAACCAGCAAACGTTTTAGGCTTTGTATCGATTAACATTTGTCTTGTAAATGGTGTCCCAAATTCTGGGATTGCATAGGATGCAACCTCACTCATAATTTCATGAGATTTGACATTAATGACATCTGTACCTGAAAATAGTTCATAAACCTTAGGATCATCTAGTGGAATATCTTGAGCACGTTCAAATGGAAACTCACTTGGATGCTCAAATACATAATCCATTAAGAATTTAATCATGGTTGGATCATCATGTCCAAGTATATCTAATTTTAATAAATTGGATTCAAATGAGTGATAATCAAAGTGTGTAGTCTTCCATTCCGAATTGACATCATCTGCTGGATATTGAATTGGTGTTACATCATAAATGGTCTTCGATTTAGGAACAACAACAATACCTCCTGGATGTTGACCTGTCGAACGCTTGACACCTTCGATTTTTTTAGCAAGTCTTTCCACTTGTGCACTTCTTGCTTGTATATTTTTATCTTCTAAATAGCCTTTGACATAACCATAGGCATTTCTTTCAGCAACAGTTGATATGGTTCCTGCTCTAAATGTATGGTCTTCACCAATAAGATCTTTGACATAGTTATGTGCAATCGATTGATAATCGCCTGAAAAGTTTAAATCGATATCAGGTACTTTATCTCCATCAAAGCCTAAGAAGGTTTCAAATGGTATATCATGACCATCTTTAATCAATCTAGCTTTACAGATTGGACAATCTTTGGTAGGTAGATCATAACCGGATTGAATACCTTTTAAAAAGGGCTGAAAATCCTTTTGTTCCTTCGTAATTCCGAAGTGATGTATCTCTTCATCTGTTAGATAAAAAGCCGTAAAATCGCCATTTGGACATCTATAGTGAGGTTTTAATGGGTTAACTTCAGTGATATCTAGCAGTGTGGCAACAAAAGATGAACCAACAGATCCACGAGACCCAACCAGGTATCCATCATCTAGTGATTTTTTAACAAGTAAATGTGAAATGTAGTAATTTGGTGCGAACTCATTATCAATAATATTTTTCAATTCCCTTGATACACGTTCGGTAACGAGTTGATGAGGCACATTGCCATAAAGGTATTGCATCTTATCATAAACAAGTCTTTTCACTTCATCAGAGATGGATTCAATACCTAAAAGATCCTTAAAAGCATCATTAGGAAGAGAATATAATGTTTTAGGAAACGCTTGAATTTTTTCAATCATGCTGTTTAATAGATTTGTATTTTTGACAACGATTTCATGTGCTAAGTCTTTGCCCAAAAAAGCCATAGATTTTAGCATTTCTTCAGTAGTCAAAAAGTATTGTTCTGGCATGGTATTGTATTTAGAAAGTGTATGAATTCCTCCACCAACAAGTGGTGTACGAATATAAATTTCGCGGTAGAGTACATCCTTTTTCTCTAGGTAATGAACATCACCTGAAGCAATCACAATTTTATTCTGTTCCTTAGCAAATCGAACTATTTTCGCAATAACTGCTTCTATAATTTCAGCACCAAGAGGCCCCAATCCATCCTTTAAATGCTTGTAGGCTTGAGGGGGTTGAACCTCGATATAATCATAGAAAGAGATTGCTTGCTTTAAGCTATCATCTCCTTGATTTAATGCTGCTTCAAATACGTTTCCATTTGCGCAACCACTACCGACTAAAATGCCTTCTCTATATTTATTCAATACAGATTTTAAGGCTCTTGGTCCACCATAAAAATTAGTGGTTAAGGATTCACTAATAATTCTAAATAGGTTTTTATATCCTACTTGGGTTTGTGTAAGTATGTTGATATGATAGGGCATGATATGCTTCCATGCTTCTTTTAAGTCAATCGCTTCATTGATTTCTGTGTAGACTTTAATTCCTTTTTGAAGTAAATCATTTAACATGTTTAACCAGATTTGTGAGGTGACGAATGCATCATCATCAGCTCTATGGTGTTGTTCTTGTTTGACTTTAAAAAGCTTTGCTACAGCTTTTAAATTAAACCGTTTAAGCTCATTGTTATAAAAATATCTAGCCATATTGAGTGTATCGATGACTAAAGAATCATCAAACTCAAGACCTAGTCTTTTTGAATTTTCTCTGATATGACCTATATCAAATAATGCATTATGTGCAACTAAAATACTACCTTCAATGAATTTTAGGAATCCAGGAAGTGCAGCTTCAATAGTAGGTGCTTGTTCAAGCATTTCGTCGGTGATATCTGTAAGCTCAGTTGTAAAGTGAGATAAGGATTCCCCAGGATTTACAAAGGTTTGATATCGTTCTGTAATTGCTCCAGATTCTATTTTAACAGCACCAATTTCGATAATTTTATCTCTAGTTGCTGATAAACCTGTCGTTTCAATATCAAAGACTACATATTTAGCATCTTTTAATAATATCGTTTGTTCAGTATGTGTTGTAATTGCAAAATTGGTTTCATCAACAAAATCAAGTTCAACTCCATATATAGGTTTGATATCTTTACCTTTTGTTGCTTTATAGATTTCAGGATATGCATATAAGCCATTATGATCCGTAAAGGCGATTGCTTCATGACCCCATTTGATTGCTTGTTCAACATATTCAGTCGCATCATTTACAGCATCCATATTGGACATCTTCGTATGGACATGAAATTCAATTCTTTTTTCTTTAGCTTTATCTAATCGCTCTTCTTTTTTATTCTTTTCAATAAAATTGATTGCATCAGCAAAGACAACAACATCCTTTTGAAATGTATCGAATTTTGCTTTTCCTCTAACTTGAACTAAATCTCCATCATGCAGGGATGCGACAACATCTCTATCCTTATCTGTTTTTACAAATTGCTTGATATAAATTGCGTCATCATCATCACCTAAGACAAAGCTCATGAGAGTTGTATTGGTTAATTGCTTCACTTCAAGCTTCGAAATGACCCCTTCGATTAAAAAGTTCGTATCGCCTTTTTCATTCATATATTGATCTAGGCGATATTGATCAAGTGGTATTTCCTTGATGGAAATAGCTTGAGGGCTACTCTTCTTTGTAAATGTCTTGATGTTTTGTTGTTTAATTGTTTTTTTAGCATACTCTTGTTTTTGTTCGTTTGCTTTATCTTGCTCTGTAATCGAAGATTCGATAAGTTTTGATGTTGGTGTAAGGGTATGAATCACTTCTAGCTTAAACTTTGCAGGTAATCCAAAGCCTTGAAATACAGATTCAACATCTTTAAAGTACTCTTGAATATAGGTTGAATCTTGATCAATCGAAAGGATATAGGACCCCTTCTCAAAACGGGTTTTAAAATTCTTTAATACTAAGTATCTTGCTTTTTCTTTTGATAGTTCAATGATTGCATAATCAAAATAACTCATCGCATACTTCTCAAAATCCTGAATGGACTTGTAGTTAAAGCGAACCTGTATCGATGAAAGTACTCTTGAAACATAGAAATAACTCTTTAGATTTGTGATAAATGGTAGAATGACCTCTGGTTCTACACATTCAGAGAGTGTAATTGAAAACTCCCAGATTTTTTTATCAAGATTGATGGAAACCTGATCGAGGCTCGCACTGTTTAAAACTGGTGATACAAATTTCGATTGTTCTAAAAATAACGTAAATTTGTCTTTACTCACAGTATAACCCCTTTCTGTATCGTTTTCATGGAACGATATGCCCAAATATGATAAAAATAGAGAGCAAAAATGCTGATGAATTCGAGTTGACTCAATCCAAATAACGCTAAGATCAATTGGATAAAAATCAATATAGTGGATAGATAAATAGATAGTTTAAAGCGATATCGATATGGAATTTGGATTTGTGGAACAAATAGCATCATCATAATTACCATTAAGAATACATAGAAAACATAATTATAGAGACCATCTCTATAGATAATAATTAAATCTGCCATGAAAAAGATATCTTGTTCATCGTAAAAAACCTTAATAGAATTTGCTAATTTTCTTGAGTTCTCTAAAGAATAATCAGAAAAATCGTGATCCGTCAAATTGATATCTTCATAGCTCTTTCGAGCAAATTCAGTATTGCTCATATAAAGTACAATATCTTCTGTTTCAAACTTGAGTACGATTTGTGAACGTTCTGTTTCTTGATCTCCTAAGTGGATAAAGAAATAATCGATATTGATTTTAAGACTGGACTCATATGTTAAAATCCCATTTGATATGGACGTGTTTTGGGTTGTAAATTCCTTTTGAATCACTTGAACTAAAGCATCATATCTTGAAATGCTCATTCCTTTTTGAATCGTCGACTGAATCAAAAGTGGAATAATCAACAATAAAGGAAGAAAAAAGAGATATAATAATGCTCTAACCCACGAATCTTTCATAAAAAAAACCGCAAGCGGGGGCTTCGATAAACTTGTTGTCATTCTCTTGAACATGCCTTCAACTCCTTGTGTCTTATTATATCATAATAATCTCCCATATGATAAAATGTAAGTGGTGAAAAAAGATGAACTTAATGAATCATGAAAAGCATTATAATACATTGAATAATTATTATTTACAAAAATACAATAAGAAGGTATTTAAAATCGCCCTAAATGGTGGTTTTACTTGTCCTAATATTGATGGAACGGTTGCTAGTGGTGGCTGCACTTTTTGCTCGTTTATGGGAAGTGGAGATTTTGCAGGTAACAAATTAGAGCCACTTAAATCGCAATTTGATAAGATTAAAGGCATGATGCATCAAAAATGGGAGGATGGATATTATATCGCTTACTTTCAGGCGAATACGAATACTCATGCTCCTCTAGAAAGATTAAAAGCCTTATATGAAGAGGCAATTACTTTAGATCCGAATATTGTCATGCTATCGATTGCTACAAGACCAGATGTTCTACCAAATGATGTTTTAGAATATCTTGCTGAGCTCAACACAAGGATGCCAGTCCAAATCGAGCTAGGTCTACAGACCATCCATCAAAGCACCTCAGATTTAATCAATAGAGCACATGATTTAACAATCTTTGATGATGCTGTCAAAAGGTTAAGAGAGAAAAACCTTGAAGTTGTCGTTCATATTATCAATGGTCTTCCATTTGAAACAAAGGATATGATGGTTGAAACTGTGAAGCATATCAATACTCTTGATATTCAAGGAATTAAAATTCATATGCTGCATTTGATGGAAAAAACTAAAATGGGTCATGATTATAACAAAAATCCATGGAAAATGATGACTCTAGAAGAATATGTTGATGTAACAGTGGATCAGATATTGTGGTTAAGAAAAGATATTATCATTCATAGACTTACAGGGGATGCACCAAGTCATATGCTGATTGCACCCAATTGGACGAGAAAAAAATTTGTGGTAACTAATGAAATTGATAAAAAATTAAGAAAGCTAGGATTATTTCAAGGGGACTATTATGAAAAAGAACTTCATTCTTGATTATGCGCATCATCTTCTAAAAGAATATATCACAAGTAGTGATATTGTAGTCGACGCAACCATGGGAAATGGTTATGATACATTATATCTGTCTTCCCTAAGCAAAAAAGTTTATGCATTTGATATTCAAGAAAAAGCAATCGAGGAAACAGCAAAAAAGTTAAGTGAAAATCAAGTGAATAATGTAGAACTCATTTTGGATTCACATGAAAATATCAATCACTATTGCAAATCCTATAAAGCTGTAATCTTTAATTTAGGTTATCTACCAAATAGTGATAAATCGATAACAACACGTACTGAATCCACAATGTCCACTATTTCATCTATTTTACCTAAATTATCCATAGGTGGTTTTATACAAATCGTTTCATATACGGGTCATGAAGAGGGAAAAAGAGAGTCAGAAGCTCTCCATCATTTCCTAAATCATTTAGATACAGATACCTATAAAGTTATCAAAATAAATCTTCCATATCAAGATAATCATCCACCACATATTTTGATGGTACATAAAGTAAAAGACGAAAGCTAAATGCTCTCGTCTTTTTTTATGATTTCCCATAAGGGGAATTATGGGCGCTTATTTTGGTACTCTTCAACCTTTTCTTTCATTTCTTCTTTGCGTTCTTGCATTTGATTCATAAATTGTTGAACTTTTTCTTCATTAATTTCTTTTCTGTGTTGAAACATTTCTTTAATTTCTGCTCTTAAAACTTCAGATTGATCATGGAATTCATTTCTTAATACTGACATTTCATCATGGAATAGAGTCTTAATTGCTTCAAGATCTGCTTCAAGTGTAACTAGGTTTTCTAAAGCTAAATCAAGTTCTGCTTGAATCGCAGGTTGATCTGCTTCTAAAGCTTCAGCAAGTTCTAATTCTAGTGCAGCGATTTCTTCATTTGCTGTAACAATTGATGCTTCTAGTGCTTCAATTTGAGGCTTGTATTCATCAATTATAGTTTGTCTATCTTCAAAGAATTCTGTTCTCAATGCGAATACAACTTCTTTATGAGCTTCTTTTGCTTCTCTTAAAAGTGCTTGTAGTTCTTGAACAGTTAATAATAATGCGTCTCCTAATAGAATTTCATCATTATTTTCTACAACTGAATATGCCATGCGTAAGAATCCTGGTGTAACACCATAACCTTCAGCTTCTGCTAAGAATTCAGGAGTAAAGCCCTTATCTTCAGCGCGACCCATCATAAGACGATCTTTAAATGCATTGTTGACATGTTCTTTAACTTGAGTTCTAATTTTTTCACCGATTTCAGGATCATTTGAAACAGCTGTAACTGATACGATTGTTTCTTCTGATTCAACATCGATATAACCTAACTCTGTAGCTGTTTGAATAATCAATGCTATTGCATCATCTAAATCAAGTCCAATCAAATCGAGTTCTTCTAATAGAACTTCGCCATCAGCGTTGAGTGGATTTGCATACACAACTTTTTCTCTTGGTGTAACAATCAGTTCAATACTTGGATTGATATCTAATGTAACATAAGTATCATTAGCTGAAACTGAACTTGCACACCCCACGATTGCAACTACTGCGAATAACATGAATACGAAACTTAACATAAATTTTACTTTTTTCATTATTAAATCCTCCTTTATACACTTAATGTACAAAAGAGGATTCGTTTTTATTGGTAAATTGTGAAATTATGTTATAAATTGCTATAATCGAGTGAAGTTTGAAGACGAGGTCTACGTTCTGTCATGACTCTTCCTTGTTGGATAACATAAGGAGTTCGCCCTTCAGGTTTGATTAAAACTGAGTATCTGGTTTGATTTTGAATAGTAATCACTCTAACTACAAACTCACCTTTTTCTTCGACATCGTTAGTCGTAATGTTATATCTTGATTTGATGACCTTAACATTATCTTCGACTTCGATCTCAAATTCATAGGATCCAATAGATTCTCCTTCTATAAATTCAAGTTTAATCAATTGATTTTCTTCTGTTCGCTCAAGTTGAAAACTAACCTTTTGAATTGATTCATTATCTCTAATTGTTTCAACGATAAACTGATGGGTTGTACCAATAAGCTCATAATCAATTGTAATATAGTTCGCCACATCTTTTTCTGCTTTTAAGTATAGTTCATTTACATCGGTTTTTGCTAGTCCACTGATATGGTATTGTTTTTCACCAATTTCGAGTTCGCCATTCAATTCAAAATGCTTTGGATTTGCAAGTGCTGTTTGGTTATAGTCAAACTTATAACTTGCTTCTTCATTCATTAAGTCTTTGGTTTTAAATAACATACGATTACCAAAATTTCCGTTCGATATAATTTCTTTTTCTATTCCAAAATCACTTTGACTTGAAAACAGTTTCTCTATCGTTTCCATATATTTTGAAACATCTGGTAATTCTTCATCTATTCGATAACTTTCTTGTTCATTACCATATTTTAGAATATAATTTTCACTTGCTTGTATTTCAGTATCTACCAAGTCAATAAGTGAAGCGGTTGAAACAGTTGATAATGCAATCACTTGATCCATATTTTCAAGAGTTGGAGTGATTGGATCAGTTGGTATGATTGGAGAAGCTGGATTGTATAGCACCATCAATAGTAGAACACTTGCGAGCGTACCCAATGTGACAAATAATACTGGTTTTAATCTAAATACTCGTTTTTGAGCTTCAATAGTCTCTATATGAGGTAGATTTTTGACTCTTTCTAAAATTGAACTTGAAAAATTCTTGATTTCTACTTCTTGTGATTTAGTTTTTATAAGCTTAATCAATTCTTTTTTCTTCATAGAATGTCACCTACCTTTTCTTTTAGTTTTTTTATTGCTTTATTATATATCCATAACACAGTGCCTAGTGGCTTATCTACAATTGGTGCGATTTCTCTAAACTTAAGATCATTTACAATATGAAGTGTAACAACTTCTTTTTCATCAGGCTCTAATAGATCGAGTATCTTGAAGATATCTTCCTCATCATCTTTGACTTCAGGAGAAGCAATGGTTTCAAATATCTCCTCAGAGTAAACCTCTCGTTTTCTTTGATTATAAAGATTAATTGCTAGATTTCTTGCGATTGTCGATAAATAAGCATAGGGGTTCGCCCCATCTTTATATTGATCAATCTTTTCTAAAAACTTGACATAAGTATCTTGCATAATATCTTCAGCTAAGTCCTTGTCCTTAACAACTGAGATAATCGCGTAAAAAACTTGATTCTTTGTCAAGTTGTAAAAAGTATCAAATGATTGATAATTTCTTGTCTTTAGTTCTTGAATAATCAAATTGATCTGATCCATAAGTTCCCCTTACACTTAATATACAAGTGATGACACCTTTTTATTGGTATATTTTAATTTTACCATCTATTTACATATTCAAAAAAATACCCTACATAAGTAGAGTATTTTAAGGTATCATTTTTAATTTGCTACAATATTCACTAACTTATTAGGAATAACGACTACTTTTCTAATGGTTAACCCTTCAAGGTGTTTCATCACGTTTGGATTTTCTAGTGCTTCCTTTTTGACTTTTTCTTGATCCTCGTCAAAAGGTGCTATAAATCTAGCACGTAGCTTTCCATTCACTTGAACAACGATTTCGACTTCATCAACCTTTAAATAATGTTCATTATATATTGGCCACTCAGAATAAATCAGTTCTTCATTGTATTCTAAGATTTTAGAATTGATTTCTTCAGTGATATGTGGACAAATCGGATTTAAAAGTTTCAAGAATCCTCTTGCTTGTTCCTTTGATATGGTTTGTTTCTTATAGACTTCATTGACAAAAATCATCATTTGAGAAATTGCAGTGTTAAATGCAAGCTTTTCATAGTCTTCAGTAACCTTTTTAATGGTCTGATGATATATTTGTCTAAGTTCTTTAACTTCTTCTTTAACAATTGGAAATTCAAACATACGCCATACACGATCTAAAAATTTCTTAGAACCGTTTAATGAATCTGTTGACCAAGGCTTTTCTGCATCGAGTGGACCCATAAACATCTCATAAAGACGTAAGGAATCTGCGCCATGGGATTCGATAATGTCATCTGGGTTTACTCCATTTCCCTTTGATTTACTCATCTTGGAATGGTCATCACCTAAAATCATACCGACATTAAAGTATTTTTTAAATGGTTCATTGACAGAAACAAGCCCTAAATCATATAAGAACTTCGTCCAGAATCTTGCATAAAGTAGATGTCCAACTGCATGTTCAGAACCACCAATATAGAGATCAATAGGAAGCCATTTATCTAATAATTTCTTAGCCTCTGCTGAATCAAGAGGTAGAATACCTAAATGATTCTTTAGAATATAGCCAATAAAATACCATGATGAACCTGCCAACTGCGGCATTGTATTGGTATCTCTTCTTCCTTCTATGCCATGATCACTAACATGAAGCCAGTCAAATGCATTCGCAAGTGGTGATTCACCAGTTCCACTTGGACGTATATTTTTTAATACAGGTAAGTCTAATGGTAGATCTTCATCATCTAGTAGATAAATATTTTGATCTTTATCGTAGAAAACAGGAAACGGTTCACCCCAATAGCGTTGTCTGGAAAAAACCCAATCTCTTAATTTATAGGTGTTATGACCATAGCCTTGTTTTGTTTTTTCAAGGAAGTCAATGATTTTGTGAATTGCATCTTCATTATATAGTCCATCAATAATTCCACTATTGAAATGAATACCGTCTCCAGTAAATGCGCCTTCTGATTCACCTTGTATCACTTCAACAATATCAAGTCCATGAACTTGTGCAAACTCAAAGTCTCTATCATCATGAGCAGGAACTGCCATAACCGCTCCAGTTCCATAATGAGGTAGGACATAATCAGCAATCCATATTGGAATTTTTTTATGATTTAAAGGATTGATTGCATAGGAACCAGTAAAAACACCTGATTTCGATTTATCGAGTGCGCGGTCCATATCATTCTTACTTTTTGTAATATCTATATATTGTTTGACAGAAGCAAGCTCATCATCTGTTGTAATATGGAGTACCAAAGGATGCTCTGGAGCGAGTACACAATAGGTTGCTCCATAAATCGTATCTGGACGTGTTGTAAATATCTCAAATGTTTCAGATGACTGATCCACTTCAAATGTCATCATTGCCCCATTTGATTTACCAATCCAATTTCTTTGCATTTCTTTGAGATGCTCTGGCCAATCAATTGAATCTAGGTCTCCTAATAAACGATCTGCATATGCAGTGATTCGAAGAACCCATTGTCTCATCGCTTTTTTAACAACAGGATAGTTTCCTCTTTCAGAAACCATACGACCTTCAACAAGTTCAATTTCATCGTTAGCAAGAACTGTGCCTAAACCTTCGCACCAGTTCACTTCAACATCTTTTAACACTGCTAGTCCATGCTCATACATTTTCTTAAAAATCCATTGAGTCCATTTGAAATAAGCAGGATCTGCTGTAGCGAACTCTCTATCCCAGTCGATTCCTTTACCTGCTTCAATGATTTGACGCTTGAAATTTTTAATATTTTCATAGGTAAAGGATCTGGGATCCTTACCAGTGGATAATGCATATTGTTCCGCAGGAAGACCAAAAGCGTCCCATCCCATTGGATGAAGAACGTTGTATCCTTGCATTCTCTTAAATCTTGAAATAATGTCTGTTGCAGTATATCCTTCAATATGTCCTACATGGAGTCCACTTGCGGATGGATATGGAAACATATCTAAGACATAATACTTCTCTTTCAATCGATCCTCTTGAGTCTTGAAGAGCTTTTGCTCATACCAATAGGATTGCCATTTCTTTTCTATACGTTTGTAGTCATAAAACATAATTTGTACCTTCTTTCGACGCTATATCTATTATATATAAAAAAAAGAATTTTTCCAACAAAAAAAGGGAAATTCTGTTCCCTTTTTGTTTTAGTTTAGTGCTTCAACGTACTTAACTAAGTCCCCAACCGTTTTTATGTTTTGTGCTTCTTCATCACTGACTTGGACAGAGAATTCATCTTCGATGTTCATAATGAGTTCAACAGCATCGATTGAATCTGCACCAAGGTCTTCTGCCAATCTTGCTTGCATTGTTACTTTTTCTTCAGGAACATTAAGTTCTTCAATAATCATTTCTTTAATACGCTCAAATATCATGTTCAATATCCTCCTTATTTCAGCAATGTAATTATATGCTTTTTTTTACCAAATGTCAATCGATTTTCAATTCTTTTTGAACTTCAAAGCATTTTTAAGATTAATCTGGAAATGTTAACGTTCTCATTTCATAATAGGTAGTAGTTTTCGCTCAATTATTAATCTTCTAATCTAAAAATACTAATCATTGTATTGGTTTGGTAATATACCTTTTTGAACTAATCTTCTAAAATCCCAATTCTCATGTGATTCTCTTTCTATCTTATAACTCCAGAAATAATAACCATAACCTTGTGTATATGCATAAAGTTGAAGATCAGCTAATATTTTGTTATATAGTGCTTCATTAAACGAATCATTTTTTTGAAGTTTCTCATAATTGATCCCAAGCGACCATTCACCGACAACGACTCTGATGAATTTTTGAAGTTCACGAATTAGGGGAATTCTTTTATCTATAATAGTTTTTATATGCAGATCAAAATCTCCAGTCACTAACCTATGGTCAAAGCAATGATAAAGATGGAGATCAAAAACAATATTTTTCATCCGATTGGAGTTAAAAAAGTTTTTCCATGATTCATGATCTGGTCTAAATGCATCATGAAAAACAATGACTTTATCGGTATGCTTTCTAATACGTTGATAGGCACTTTTATAAAACGATTGAACTATGTTTATATCAATGGTTGCGTGTGGCTCATTGAGAACTTCAATACCCCAAAATGATGGGTAATTTTTGAATTCCTTAACAATAAACTCAAGCTTATCAACAGTAAGTTTAATATTTTTTTGATCGAGATGCCAAGTCATTACATCTTGAATACCACCATTATCAAATCCATTTTGACAACCTGGTGCGGTATGCAAATCTAGGAGAATATTCAACTCAGCATCAGATGCCCATTGCATCGCTTGATGAATATAAGGGAGTGCTGAAAAGTATGGAGAAACTCCTTCAAGCCACCATGGAATTGGAAGTCGAATTGAGTTCATTCCTAAACTTTTAATGTAAAAAAAATCTTCTCTTGTAATAAATGTTTCCCAATGCTTTTTTAAATCCTGCTTCGCATTTGAGTTCTTGGTTGAAAATCCAGTTTCATCCTTCGAATCGATTCCATCAAATAAAGCTGGTTTCATCCAATACTCTAAAACAAACCATCCACCAAAATTTACCCCTTTGACCTTATCCATATATACTCCTAATGAAAAAGGATAGATTAACTATCCTTCTTATGTTTTGATTGTCCTCTACCATATAATAGTGTAAATGATTTAATCTTTTTTAGCAAGTCTTTATTCATTTCTTCAGGCAGCATTCTCCATTTCCAATTGTTACCGGTAGTGGATGGAATGTTCATTCTACCTTCATCACCAAGTCCAAGATAATCTTGCATCGGAATAATTGCAGTGTCAGCGACACATGCTAGAGTTGCTTTAATAAGGCTATCTACTGGGTTTTGGTCACCTGAATGATTGATATAATTCAAGCAATATTCTAAATCCTTTTTAGGAAGTTTTTTAAACCATGTTTCAGTAGTTTCATTATCATGTGTTCCTGTGTATGCTATAGAATTATTTGTGTAAAGATGAGGAAGATAATCACTTTCCTCTCTTGAGTCAAATGCGAATTGTAGTAGCTTCATTCCAGGAAATCCAGTGCTCTTTAGCAGTTTTCTAACATCATCAGTAATAACACCTAAGTCTTCAGCAATAATATTAACACAACCTAATTTTTCTTTGATCACGTTGAACAACTTGATTCCAGGACCCTTTTTCCATTCTCCTTTTGCAGCGGTTAAGTGCCCGTAAGGAATAGAGTAAAAGTTTTGAAATCCAATAAAGTGATCAATACGAATCCAGTCAAAAGCGTGAATTGCTTGTGAAATTCTTTCTACCCACCAAGCAAAATCTTCTTTTTCTAATTGTTCCCAATTGTAGAGAGGATTTCCCCATAATTGTCCGTCTTTGGAAAAGTTATCTGGTGGAACACCTGCAACATGATAGGGTAATCTTTCTTGATCTAAATCAAAGAATCTAGGATTTGCCCAAACATCACTAGAGTCATAGGATACATAAATTGGCATATCACCAACAAATTCTATACCCTTAGCATTTGCATATTTCTTTAAGTTGAACCATTGTTCATAGGCTTCATATTGTAAAAATTGATAGAATTCGATATCTTCTAGAAGAAGATTTCTATATAGACCTAAAGTCTCTATCTTTCTAAGTCTAAGTTCTTTATCCCAAGTTAACCATGATTCACCACCATGATGAACTTTGAGTGCCATGAAAAATGCATAATCTTCTAGCCAATAATGATTATCTTTTACAAACTTAAGATATTTACTGTTTTTCGTATCAAACCGGTGAAATGCTTTCTTTAAGACAAGAAATCTTTCATCATAAAGCTCTTTATATTCAACATAGCGTGGTGAATGAAAGGTAGATAAAATCTCATTCTTATAAAGTAGACCTTGTTCTATGAGTAAGTCTAAATCAATAAAGTAAGGGTTGTTCGCGAAAGCTGAAAATGTTTGGTAAGGCGAATCACCATAGGACGTAGGACCTAATGGTAGAATTTGCCAAAATGATTGTTCAGAAGCTTTTAAGAAATCAACAAAATCATATGCTGCTTTTCCAAAAGTTCCGATACCGTAATTGCTCGGTAAACTTGATATATGAAGTAATACACCACTTCTTCTCATAATTTCTCCTCAACCTTGAATACTATGGATTCAAAAGGTTTTAATGTTAGTTTGTTTTCTTTGATGTTTTGTTTTTGATAATTAGAAATTAAAACCTCTAGCACATTGTACATACTTAAATCATAACTTGTCTTTTTCTTAGAGAATGAGTTGATGACGAGTAGTGTATGATTTTCATCTTTTCTTAAATACGAGTAATGATTTTCATCTTCCAAATCTAACGGATGATAAGTCCCATAAATAATGGTATTGCTATAGATACTATTTTTTCTTAAATCAATTAATTTTTGATAATGATGCCATAATGAATTTTGATGATTTAAATTTTTTTCTACGTTAATTTTCTTGTAATTTGGATTTACATACATCCAAGGTTGAACAGTAGAAAATCCAGCATGAAGCTCCGTAGACCATTGCATTGGAGTTCTAGGATTATCTCTTGAGCGAAGTGCTGCCTTTCTTAAAGCTTTTACTGGATCATCTGGTTCCTTTTCCAAATGATAGCCATAAGCACTCTTACTTGATATATCATTAAACTGAGAAACATCTTCAAATGGGAAATTTGTCATCCCAATTTCTTCACCTTGATAAATAAAGGGAGTCCCACGCATCATATGAAGCGCAGTTGCAAGCATCTTTCCTGACTCTAGAGGATATTTATAACTGCCATACTGACTCATTAATCTTGGTTGGTCGTGATTTAACCAATTGAGTGGAAGCCATCCAATATCTTTAAATGATTCCTGCCATCGATGAAAGACTTTCTTTAGTGCAACAACATTGGTTACAAGTTTCTTGGGATTGGTAACCTCGTGTAGATTATTACACCAGTTATGATCAAAATTAAAGACCATGGATAACTCATTGGAGTCAAATGCAGCATATTTGATTCCTTGATCAATGGATGCTGCTCCACCAACTTCACCAATAGTTAAACATTCATACTTGGAAAAAACTTCTTTATTCAACAGTTTTAAATAATCATGAACTTTTGGAAGATTAGAGAATTTGTTCCAGTCTAGTGGATACTTTTCACCGTCATAGACTTTAGCATCTATCAACTCATCTCGGTCTAAGTGTGACACAGCATCAATTCTAAATCCATCGATTCCATAATCAAGCCACTTTTTGGCAATTTCAATCATTTCTTGTTGAACTTTTTCATTTTTCCAGTTTAGATCAGGCATTTTATTCGAAAATATCTTCATGTAGTAGCTATCAGTTGCCTCATCATAATTCCAGGCACTTCCGCCAAAAAATGAACCCCAATTTGTTGGTTCAACCTTTTTACCATCAACAATTTTTCCGTCATGCCAAATATAATAGTCTCTATAGGGATTATCCTTAGCTGATTTCGATTCAATAAACCATGGATGTTCATCAGAGGTATGATTTAAAACAAAATCTAAAATGATTTTGATTCCTAGTTCTTTTGCACGAGCAATTAATTTTTTAACATCTTCCATCGTACCAAACTCTTTAGAGACATCAAAAAAGTTACGAACATCATAACCGTTATCATCCATCGGAGAGTCATAAAATGGGCAAATCCAAATGAGATTAACTCCTAAATCCTTGAGGTAATCCAGTTTTTCATATATGCCATTAAGATCACCGATGCCATCACCATTACTGTCATAAAAACTTTTGGGATAAATCTGATATCCAACAGATTCCATCCACCATTTTTTCGTCATCTTAACGACTCCTTTTCACATCTATATTTTAACATATATATAGTATAGAATAAATAATGTTAGCGGTTTCATATTTTATAAAATTTTTGGTATGTTATAATATTTTTGGTGATCAATATGAATAAATTAGCATTATGGCACAATGCCAAATCAGAGTTCTCTTACGCTTATGATCAAGAGACACTCCACATTACATTAAGAACTGCAAAAAATGATCTAGATAGGGTCCAAATAATCTATGGAGATCCATTCTCATGGGGTGGAGATCAATTTGGAAAACCTTTTTGGAAGCATGAAGTACTAGAAATGAAGTGTCGTTATCAATCCGATGACTTCGATTTTTATTTTATCGAAATTAAACCACCATATTTGAGAACAAAGTATGCTTTTATTCTTGAATCGGAAAGTTCTCGATATGTTTATGGTTCAAAGCGTGTTCGTTTGATTACTGATGAATCAAAACTTTATGAAAAGTTTGATTTAAGTGAATACTATAATTTCCCTTACTTGAATCATGAGGATTTGCATCATACTCCAGATTGGGTTAAAAATACTGTTTGGTATCAAATCTTTCCTGATCGATTCAATAGTTTTCATAAAAAGAGTGGTTTGAAATGGGGTAAACTCCCAGTCAATAATCACGAATTATATGGTGGAGATTTAAAAGGTGTTATTGAAAAGCTTCCTTACCTAAATGACTTGGGTGTAACTGGTATATACTTTACACCAATCTTTTTAGCTCCTACAGCACATAAATACGATACTGCTGATTATTTTTTAATCGACCCTCAGTTTGGAACGAATGAAGACTTTGGTCTTTTGGTAAAAAAGGCACATGAACTTGGTATTAAGGTGATGCTAGATGGCGTGTTCAACCACTCAGGTTTTGATCATCCGTTTTTCCAGGATGTAGTTAAAAATGGGGAGAATTCAATCTACAAGGATTGTTTCTTTATTGATAAATTCCCGGTCATTAATTTTCCTTTAAATAGCCAAGGTAAGCCAACGAACTACTATGGTATTGAACTCAATTTAAAGACATTTGCGTTTACTCCGCACATGCCAAAATGGAACACATCTAACCCTATAGCTGAAAAGCATTTATTAGATTGTATCCAGTTTTGGATTAATGAATATGATATCGATGGATGGAGACTTGATGTTTCAAACGAGATATCGCATGACTTCTTAAGACAGATCAAAAAGGTTTCCAGACAAGCAAAAAAAGATACATTTATCTTAGGTGAAAACTGGGATTCTTCATATCCTTGGCTACATGGTGATCAATTAGATTCAGTTATGAATTATGATTTATCGTATCCAATTTGGAAATATTTAGAACACCAAATTGACTTAAATACATTTAAAAATGTAGTTACAACTTATCTTGCTACGACTCCAAAAAACGTTATGGAAAATATGTTTAACCTTGTTGGCTCACATGATACGATTCGTATTAAAAGAAGATTATCCGATGATTCCAGACGTGTAAAATTAAGCTATCTACTTATGTTTTTATCAGCTGGAGCACCTAATATTTATTATGGTGATGAGATTGGTATTACTGGTGAACATGATCCAGACAATAGACGTTGTATGCTTTGGAATAAAAAGGATCAAGACATAGACTTCTTTGACTTTACAAAAAAGCTTATCGAACTCAGAAATATACACCCATCATTTAGCGATTATGACTATCATTTTATTGAATCTAATATATTAATTTTTACGAAACATAAAGAAAATGATCATATTTTAGTCATTATTAACAATGGAAAAGAAACTAAAGTTAATCTAGATTCCTCAATTTTTGGCACTTATACTGATTTATTTACTAACAAGAAAGTTGAACTTCATGATACAATCAATTTAGAAGAATACCAATTTTTACTTCTTCAAAAGGAGGACTAGTGATGAAGCCAACGATTCGTGATGTAGCAAAAAAAGCTAATGTCAGTGTATCTACTGTCTCTAGAGTTATTAACCAAAAAGGATATGTTCATGATGATACTAAGGTTTTAGTCAATAAGATTATTGAAGACTTGGGATTTATCCCCAATCAACTTGCTAGAAGTCTTACCAGTAGAAGTTCTAAAATCATTGGTGTCATTGTCCCTCATATAGGACCATCGTTCTATGGTGAACTTCTAGAAGGCATTGAATCCCAAGCTGCAGCATATGGTTATAAAATCATGTTTTGTCATACACAAGATGATCCTGATCGTGAACTTGAATATCTGAAATTCTTTGAACAGTATAATATCGAAGGTTTGATTATCGCATCAAACTTCTCTAACCGTGATAAGTTGGTCGAGCTTAATATTCCTGTAGTTACTGTAGACCACATTTTAGATGAAAACATACCATCTATTACTTCTGACAATGTCAAAGGTGGAGCACTTGCTGCTCAAAAACTAATTGCTACTGGAGCTAAAAATCTCATCATATTTAGAGGTCCTTCTTTCCTACTTACTACAATGGAAAGAACTATTGGTTTTCTAAATGAGCTTAAGCAACACGACTTATTTGCAGATATCTTTGATTTTGATTTAATCAATCCTGATTTTAAATTGATTGAAGAAATCCTAAAGAATAATCCTAATGTTGATGGTATCTTTACATTCTCAGACACGCTAGCCTTTGCAACACTCAATATATTACAAAAGCTAGGTCGTAAGGTACCAGAAGATGTATCGCTAATCGGTTATGATAATACCCCATATTCAAAATGGGTAACTCCATCGATTACAACTATCCATCAATCGGTCAACTTCATGGGAAAGCAATCTTTCATCAACTTAACAAGATTGATTCGTGGTGTTGAGTTAGAGAGTTTACATGATATCATCGATGTCAAATTGATTGAAAGAGAAACAACCAAATAAGCAAAAAGCACCTCTTCGGAGGTGCTATTTTTTTATATGTCTTAAGATGATTCCTGATAATGGTCCCAAGGTGGGTTTAATAATGTAATGAAATTGATTTTTATCTTGTTTTGTTGTTTTCAACGGCACACCATTGTATAAATCAGAACCGAAGTAAATTTCTTTATCGCTATTTAATATTTCTTCATAGGTTCCATGAAGAGGTACTCCGACTTCATAGAATTCATGAACATTAGGTGTCATATTTAAGATTATGATTAATGTTTCAGTATCGCTTCTTCTAATGAATGCGAATACGGATTGATCATAATCATCAACTACTGACCACTCAAATCCTTTTGGATGATGATCATAAAGATATAGGGCATCATGATGACGATAGATTTGTGCAAGATCCTTGAAGAATCGATTCGCTTTTTGGTGTGCAGGGAATGTGAAGAGATTCCAATCTAGCTCTTTATTAAATGCCCATTCCGAAAATGATGCAAATTCTTGTCCCATGAAGAGTAATTTCTTACCAGGATGTGTCATCCATAAGGTTAAGAGTAGTCTCCAATTCGCCATCTTTTGAAAATAATCACCTGGCATTTTATTAACAAGTGATCCTTTCATATGAACTACTTCATCATGTGAGAAAGGGAGAACAAATTGTTCATTAAAGGCATAGACTAAACCAAAAGTGATTTTATCGTGATGGAACTTACGATGTATTGGGTCTTCTTTGAAATAGCGAAGTACATCATTCATAAACCCCATATTCCATTTATAATTAAACCCCATACCACCAGTAGAAACTGGATGTGTAACATAAGGATAATCCGTTGAGTCTTCTGCCATGAACAAAATACGATCATCTTTTCCAAATAAATGGAAACTAGCTTGTCTAATAAAATTGATTGCATCTTGATTCACACCTTTTTGTTTATTACCAAGGTAGTAAATAAGATTGGATACTGCATCAATTCTATATCCATCTGCGTGGAAATAATCCATCCAGTAAGTTAATGCAGAAAGCATAAAGCTTCTCGTAATCCCCTTTGAGAAATCTAGATTATCGGTGCCCCATGTTATATTTTCACGTCTCTCTTTATCATTAAACTCATATAATGGTGTACCATCAAAAAATGATAGCCCATGTGCATCTTTGCAAATATGTCCTAAAACCCAATCAAAAATGACACCAATACCTGCTTGATGCAAGCGATCAATCATATACATTAAATCTTTTGGAACACCAAAACGTGAAGTAGATGCAAAATATCCTGTACCTTGATAACCCCATGAATCATCTAATGGGTATTCATAGATCGGCAAAAATTCGATATGGGTAAATCCTTGATCTAATACATAAGTGATGAGTTCATCAACGACTTCATTATATGGTTTAAATGCTCCAAACTTTCTTCTCCAAGATCCAAGATGTACTTCATAGATAAGAAGAGGTTGTTCATAGCTCTTCTTTTTAGTATAAAGCCAATTTGAATCATTCCAAATGTATCCGTCAATATCGGTGACTTTAGACGCAGTTTGTGGTCTAACCTCAGCGAAATGTGCAAAAGGGTCTGCCTTAAAAATAGTTCTACCCTTTGTAGTGTGTATTTCATATTTATAGGTTGCCCATTCATGATTTCCTAAAACTTCAATTCTAAAGAAACCCATGTGATGGATTTTAGTTAATACATGCTTCCATCCCTCATAATTATTGAAGCTAGATATTAATCTAACCTCAACAGCATTTGGAGCGTAGACAGTAAATTCAGTTGCGTAAATATCCCCATTTTCATCTTTTAGAAGATGGGAACCCATGAACTCATGAAGATTAGATGCTCTACCGAGCAAGAACTCATTAACATCATGATCTGATAACAGTCGCATGAAATCACTCCTATTTCTTGATATGAATAATATAAATACCTGGTTTATCTACATAAAAATCTTGATCTTCTGATAGTGCTTTTTGTGATGGAAATATCAACTTGCCATTATTCAAAGGAAACTTTTCGATATCATAATGATTTTTAATATAGTGCAACAATATTTCCTTATCATTTTCAAGCTTATAAATAATGGTGTTATTTTCTTTTTTGATAGTAACTGAATCATTAAAAGTCGTTTGTCTGTATAATTTATACTTTTTTCTGAGTTTAAGAAGCTTTCTCAATTTATCCACTGCATCTACTTTTATATTCCAGTGAATCTGATTTATCTCATCAGGACTGTTATATGAGTTTTCAACTCCCATTTTTGAGCGATAAAACTCTTGTCCTGCATGATAAAAAGGTACACCTTGAGAAATTGCTATTAAATGGTTAACAAAATCTTGACACTCTTTAAATGATTCCTTTTCAAAGCCACAAGATAGTAGCATTTTATCATAGTAAGTTAAATTATCATGACATTCCACGTAATTAATAGATTGATTGGGTGAAGTAAACATATGTGGTGAACCAATGATTGAATCCATTGCTTTATTTGCCATGTGTTTATTTCCCATCGTATATCCAAGACCTGGACCATGAAGTTCACCCTTCATTGTATTCCGATAGAAATCATTAAAGTGTGCATATGATGTAAAAGAGGCTTGGTTATTCATATTACTTCGATGACTATGTTTGACTTCTGTATTCATATTCCATCCTTCACCATATAACATGATGTAAGGATTTCTTTTTTTAAGTTCTGCTTCAATCATATGCATTGTGTCTAGATCTAGAAGTCCCATTAAATCGAATCTAAATCCATCTATTTGATAGAATTCTGCAAAATGAACAAGACTATCTACAATAAGCTTTCTGACCATATAATTTCTTGTTTCAAGATCATTACCACAATAGGAAGCATTTGTCATTTTATTCTTACTATCATGGCGGTAAAAATAACCAGGAACAATCTTGTCATATGGAAATGTCAGATGATTATAGACGTGGTTATAAACGACATCCATATTGATCCCTAATCCAATAGAATGCGCATGATTGACAATTTTTCTAAGCCCATTGATCCGATCATAAGGATCATCAGGATGCTTAGAAAACCAGCCTTCTACTGCAAAGTATTGACTTGGATTATATCCCCAATTGTATAATTTTTCTTTGTTTAGATCATCAACACCTTCAAAATCATAAACTGGTAGTAACTGAAGATGTGTCATCCCTAGTTTTTTGATGTATCCTAAAACATTGGTTTTTAAAAGCTTGCTATTTTCTAGTATGCCCTCAAATAAACCTTTAGATTCTACATCAAGATGAATGGATAAATCTCTAATATGTCCTTCATAAATAACTGTATCTACATAATTTTTGACAAGAATTGGTGTTTTTTCAATTGGTTCTGCTTTGTTAAAGTCGACAATAAATGAATCTGTTGTTGAGCAAGCGTTGGTATATGGATCTTTTACATCGACAAATTGATTAACTAAACGGATTTTGTAGTGATAAGGTAGGCCTTCTAGGTTAGACATAACCGTTGTAGTCCAAATTGGATCTATATATTCCATAGGGTATTCAATATTTTCAATCACAACAAAAACTTCTTTAGCTACTGGTGAAAACAAACTGAATTTAGTGGATTCAGGGCTATACTCATAACCTAGCTTACCATCATATCGAAATCTTAATTCGAACTCTTTAGAAAGTGTTACCAACCCTATTTCTAGAGGGTATTCCTTGTCATTAATATAGATTTTATCACTCTTATGCAGTTCAATAGGCTTTTCACAGACAAAAAACTGATTAAAACCTTCGTTTTTTAACCAGTTCAATGAATTATTTTCAATCTCTATCTTATAAATATAGGTATCTGATTCTACACGGACTAACTGAAAACCATCGATGAATATTTTCATTTAATATGTTCCTTTAATGTGTCTATGATAATAGGTGTACTATTTAACTCTATTTTACCATTTTTTACTTCAATATCCTCTTCATTGATGAAATTTGTATAGATTCCATCGATCAAAGGAACTTCAACAGATTTTTGAAGTTCTAAATTGAAAATACCGACTAAAAATTGATTCTGATAGGTATAGGATAGTACTGCAACATCAACACTGTGGTGCATATTATAGTTACCAGTTATGAATATAGGTTGTTTTTTAAGTGCAGATAATCTTTGAATGAAGGACTCAATCGAAGTTTCTTTGTTCCATGGAATTAAGTCATCTTCGAATAGAGTAGGTGCGTGACTGATTGAATGCTCTTGTCCTGCATAAATGAAGGCAGAACCCTTTAAAAAGAACATGAGGGCAATCATTTGCATAAAATGCTCTTGATCTCTTACTTTACTTCTCAATCTTGGTTGGTCATGGTTCTCAAAGCTTCTGAGTTTAACATAGTTTCTAGGGTATGTAACATCTTGTCTTGCTACTTCTTCGAGCCATCTAGAAAGCTTTTTACCATCCTTTAAATAATCATTCATATAATCAAATATGTCATAATCATAACAAATATCAAAGGCTTCATACATCTGTGAATCACTTGAGCAATCATATCCCATATCTCTAAGGTATTTAATGAAGCCAGGATGTACAGATTCTGTCAACCAGATTAGATTGGGGTTAATTTTTTCAACTTCATGTCTTGCTTCCTTCCAAAAATCGATAGGAAGAAGTGGTGCGACATCACATCTGAAGCCATCAACTATAGAACCCCAGTATTTTAAAACATCGATTAGGTAGTCCCAAACAGGACGTTTTGAAAAATCTAAATCGGTAATATCACTCCAATCACCAATTCGATTGGCGAATTCACCTTGATCATTTTTATAGAACCAATCTGGTTTTTCCTTAACGAGTTTTGAATCTCTAGAGGTATGATTGAATACGATATCAATCATTACTTTCATGTTTAAATCATGTGCCTTATCCACGAGTTCTTTAAAATCATCAATCGTGCCTAATTTATCATGTACTTCCATATAATCAACGATTGAATATGGTGATCCTTCGCTTCCTTTTCTAGCTTTTTTACCAATAGGATGTATTGGTAAAAAATAGATAACATCGGTTCCCAAGGCTTTAATTCTATCTAAATCCTGAATGACTCCTTTAAAGTCTTTAGATTTTGAATGTTGTCTTGCAAAGACTTGATAAAACGTATACGATCTTAAATTAAGATCAGTCTGTTTTGCCATCATTTTTCTCCTTAAAAAATAATTTTCTTAAGCTTCCAAATTTCATTGTTGTACTGTTCAATTGTTCTATCTGATGTAAAGAATCCTGAATTAGCAATGTTGGCAATCGACATCGCAAGCCAACGTGTTCTATTCTTATAGGCACTATTCGCAACTTCATGTGCCTTGACATATGCATCAAAGTCTTTCATTACTAAGAAGTAGTCACTATTGAGTAGAGCATTTAAGATGTAATCAAAATGTTGAGGGTTATGATGTAATTTTCTAATAAATTGGAATACATTTTGCAATCTTGGATCACGATCATATATTTCTCTTGGTTTGTAGCCATTAAATGTATAAAGTTTTGTTACTTCTTCTGCAGATAATCCAAAGATAATTTCATTTTCAAATCCTGCTTTTTCAACGATTTCAACGTTTGCTCCATCCATTGTACCGATTGTGATTGCACCATTCATCATAAACTTCATATTTCCTGTTCCACTTGCTTCTTTGGTTGCAGTTGAAATTTGTTCTGATAAATCTGCTGCTGGCATGATGTATTCTGCATAGGTAACGTTATAATTTCTAACAAATACTACCTTTAGTAAATCCTTTGTATCTGGGTCATTATTTGCGATTTCAGCGAATGTATCAATTAATTCGATGATAGCTTTTGCCATATGATAGCTTGGTGCAGCCTTTGCGCCAAAAATAAATGAATGAGGGAAATAACTTTCTTTGAAGTCAGCATCCGTTTTTAATCTTTGATAGACATAAATAATATGAAGTATATTCATCAGCTGACGCTTATATTCATGAAGTCTCTTCACTTGAATATCAAAAATACTATCAACATTGAGTAGAACGCCTTGTTCTTTGTAGATTTTATCCGCTAAAGCTTGTTTTTTTGCACGTTTCATTAAATCTACTTTGAATTGAACATCACGATCAAATCTAAATTGATCAAATTTAACAAGTGTTGTTAAGTCTTTTCTCCAATATGTACCAATTTTTTCATCTAGGATTGATACAAGTTCTGGATTTGTGTGAATTAACCAACGACGATGGGTAATCCCATTGGTTTTATTATTAAATTTTAATGGATATAAGTGATAGAAATTTTTCATTTCTATATTTTTAAGGATACTTGTGTGTAGTTCTGCTACACCATTGATACTAAATGATCCATAAATACAAATATGTGCCATTCTTACATGGTTTTGTCCAATCAAACTCATTAAATATATCTGTTCCTTATTGAATCTACCATCAGATTCTAAAATGAATTTAAATCTTCTATTCATTTCAGCAACAATTTCATAAATTCTAGGTAAAAGATTTCTAAAAATTAAAATATTCCATTTTTCTAATGCTTCAGATAAAATTGTATGATTTGTAAACGCACAAGTTCTTTGAGTAATATGCCATGCTTCTTCATAACTGATATGTTCTTCATCCATCAAAATTCTCATCAATTCCGGAATAATTAGGGTTGGGTGTGTATCATTGATTTGAAATGTAAAGTAATTTGGAAGTTCTCTTACATCTCTTCCCAATGCTTTATGTTCATTTAAAGCTGCTTTCACTCCAGCTGCTGAAAAGACATAAGATTGCATTAATCTCAAGGTTTTTCCATCTTCTGTAGAATCATCAGGATATAATGAATCTGAAATCATTCTTGTCATATGAACATATTCATCACTTTGTACTTCTTGTTTTTCACTTGGTTCTGTTGACCAAAGTCTTAGGTTCGTTACTACTCCATTTTGGTCACCTACAATTTTAACATCATAGGGAACAGCTTTAATCCATTGAGGATTGATTAATTTCGTGTTTTGAACATATCCAAATATTGGAATATGAATGGCTTCACTATCAACTCTTTTTTCCCAAATAAACGGTTCTTTTAACCATGGATCCTGATGCTCAACTTGTCTATGGTTTTTAATTTCTTGAACGAAGAACCCATGCTGGTATCTTAAGCTATTTCCAAACAGTGGTAAACCTAGAGAAGCTGCTGAATCTAAGAAACAAGCAGCTAGTCTTCCTAGACCACCATTTCCCAAACCTGCATCAGTTTCTGCATGTTCAACCTCATTAAGATCCAATTCTAGATCATGGAATGCAGCTTTGACTATGTCATAGTAGCCAGAATTTTGTAAGTTATTTGTAATTAAGCGTCCCATTAAAAACTCCATCGAAAAATAGATGGTTTTTTTCATGTTATTTTGCTTTATATATGCTAAAGTTTTTTGGCTAGAATCCTCTAATTCGCTATCCAGCATAGTCGCTAAAACAGTATATCTTTGGTATATGGAAGAATCCTTTAATTCAACATGAAACTGCGTGCTGAGTTCATGTAAAAATGCCTTTTTAAAGGCTTCTTTGTCGACAAATTGATTTTGCATGCTTGTGCTCCTTATAATAATGTATATTATTATTTTATCATGTTTTTTAGTAAAAATGCGTGTGCTACCGTTTTCATATAACATTATGTGAAAAAAAAGGATGATTTCTCATCCTTTTGTAGCCCCTGCCATAATACCCTCAATAAGGTAACGTTGGAAGAGCATGTATAAGATTGTAATCGGAATACCCACCATAAGTGCTCCTGCAGCAAATGCTGAATAATGCTGATAGTTCAAATCATTAATAAACTTGAATAAACCAACAGCGAGTGTCCATTGCTGAGTAATATCATAATCCGGTGCAGCTCCTTCAGGTTTGAATCTGAGTAAATAACCTGGTAGTAAGTAATCCATCCAAGGTCCCATAAACATTGAAACTGCAACGAATGTTAGAATTGGAACTGATAACGGTAAAATGATTTTAACAAATATTTGGAATTTTGAGGCTCCATCAATCATTGCTGACTCATCTAGGTCCTTAGGTATTTGCGATAGGAATCCTTTAATTAACCACAGATTACCTGGTATCGATCCACCGATATAGAGAATAGATAGATAAGTCGGTTCACCAAGTAGCTTAAATTTCCAGAACAATACATACATCGCAATCAACCCCATAAATGATGGGAATGCTTGTAGTACTAAAATAGTAAGTAGACCAGCTTTTTTACCTTTAAATGAAAATCTTGCAAATACATAAGCAGCACCAGTAATTAAGAAGGTACCAACTGTCATATTAATCAATGCAATCTTAAGTGTATTCCAATACCATCTTGCAAAGTTAGTCTCGTCAAATAAGTATCTAAATGCTTCCCAACTTGGTGTATCTGGCCAAATTTGATTTGGAATATCTGTTCGAAGATTCGAGAATGCCATACCAAAGATATAGATAACTGGAACGATGACGACCACAGCAACTAATGTGATTTGCGCATAAACGAATATTTTTTGAATGATACTTGAGAACTTGAAAACCTCACGTATTGCTTGTTTTGAGACGTTTCTTCTCTTGGGTTGATAATTATAGTAAACAAAACCATATACAGGGATCAATCCAATTAAGCCTGGTTTAATTCCTCCATATCCCTTTTTACTTGCATAATCAACAACAAGCCCTTGATGCAACATAAATGAAATAATAATTGCATAAACTGTAAACATTGTTTGTAATAAATTGTTATTAATCGATGTAAAGATTAAGAAAGAAACAGGAACGATAATCAGAATTGCTACAATCAGTAAAAGGCCATATAAAGCAATTCTCTTCCCTAAAATCTCAGGGCTTACTAAGTGTTTAAGTTCACGATCTGATACTATCTTCAATGATTCTTTTTTATGAAAATATAGATATCCAAAAATAGGAATCAAAGCGATTAATCTTGTACGAAAACCTTCATATCCTTTTTTAACTGCATAATCATATACTGTTCCATAGTTCACTAAGATTGCCAATAAAAGTATATAACCAAGTAATGAAAAAGTTATTGTTATTGTCATTGTCTTAGTCCTCCTGGAATGCTCTAGTTCTAGATAAGTTCCATGCAGTGATGGATCCTACGAACAAGAATATGAGTACTGAGAATACAGATGCCATGTTGTAAATGGAGTAGTCAACGGTTAGTTTATACATCCATGAGATCAAGATATCTGTATCACCTGCAAACCCCCTACTAGCAACCCCAGCATTTGGTCCACCACCTGTGATAAAGTAGATGACCCCGAAATTATTGAAATTACCTGAGAAAGTCATAATTAAGATTGGAGCTGTAGAATATAAAACGAGAGGCATTGTAATTTGAAAAATCTTCTGGAATCGATTGGCTCCATCAATATCTGCGGCTTCATAGAGTGTCGCATCAATTGCAGTCATAACACCTGTCATCAATGCCATGAAATATGGGAATCCTAACCAAATATTGACAACAACTAAAGCCGTTCTAACAAAAGTTGGATTAAAAGGATTCGTAAACCATTGGATATTGTCTTGACCTAAATAAAAGAATTTAGCTAAACCAGTTAGTGAGTCAAATGGTACTCTTAACATTCCCAAATTAATTAAAAGATCATAGACCCCAATATCTTGAAGTAATGCGTTGATAAATCCAAATTCATTAAACATAACTGAGAACACCATTTGTGATAATAAGGCTGGTATCGCCCATGGAAGAATTAGAATGGTACGCCAGAATTTTCTAAATACAACACTTTCACTATTTAAGATAAGTGCTTGGAAGAATCCTCCGAAGAACACTGTAAATGTTGATAAAATAGCCCAAACTACAGTCCAACCAAGTACACGCCAAAAGGCTTGTCCGAAAGAAGACCCGAGTCCTGATGCAAAATTAAATAAGGCAAAGAAATTTTTTAATCCCACCCAGTCAAATGTGTCTACCATCGAAGCATTCCCTGAAATATTGGTGAATGCGATAACGAAACCGAACACAATTGGCATAATGGAGATAAATGCAAGAACAATGACGGCAGGAAATAAAATGATATATTCAAAACTACGTTCATAAACATCCCTGAAATATGGAATATCTTTTAGAACTTTTTGTTCTAATCTCTTAGCTTCTGATACCTTATAGGCATCAGCAATACTCCAAATCATAAATATCGATAATAGTAATGATCCGATTACACCAATGAGACCTTCTAGCAATAACATCGTTGAAACGTGTCCACGAATTGGTACTTCTTCTAGAGGCTGAACCTCCAATAAATTAAACATTGTATACTGTGAAGTTGAATTCCCTACCATCGCTTCATAAAGAGCCATATGCCCTGTATAATTGACTTTATAGGTAGTACCTAAAGTTGTAACTGCCCAATAACCTCTTACAAATACACCAGCTTGATCGTAGAAAAAGTTATTAAAGTCTCTTTCAAAAGCATCTTTGATGTTGGGGTTCATTTCAAAATAAACCTTCATCATCAATCGTGTAAAGTCACTCTTTGTGTATTGATTCCATGAAAATGAATAGGTATTGAGCATAGCATGTCTAAATGACACAAATAACGGAGTTTCTTTATATTGCAAGCGTGCTGAATTATAAATAAGTCCAGGTTCAAAATATTCAAATATAACGCCATTAATTACGTATAATGGTCCGGAAACAGTTATACGACTGGATGATATATTTGGTACGACTTCTTGTGTTAAAATATTGATCAAAACATTGACACCATTATCTGATGCTCTAACAAAATAGATGCCTGAGTTGCGATAGATTTCACCATTTTTTACAAATGTTGTCAATCCTTCTCTTGAAGACAATATATTGTTTTCATTGAGTTCTCCAGTGAGAACTGTCGTTTCTACATATTCTTTTTTGTTGCTTCCGTCTAATTGTGTAACATCTCTTTCAACATAGTATTTATTGTCAAAATCTTTATAAAGTGTTTGTCTTCTAAAGATGTGAATCTTTCCTGTGTCGTCAAATCCATCAGCTAAAAATACCTCTTGTGTATCAAGGTTTGTATACACAATCGGGTTATTATCTTTTAAATCTTTCGCCATGAATTCAATAAAGATTTCTTCCGTTAAGTTATCTGGTCCACCAATTTCAAGTAAAAGGTCCTCAAAAGGTTGATACACCAATCCATCAAATTGATATTCTGGATAAAAACCATTGATGTACCATAAATCGCCTAAATCATTACCAACCATTTTGTCATAGGGATCAATTTCCTCAAAATAGCTACTTGAAACTAACTCAATCGTTACGAGTGATGCGAAAAAAACAAAAAAGAATAAGGCTTTTAGAAATTGCCCGTTTAGTACTTGCCCGAGTCCCCAAATGATACCCGAGGCTATAGCCTTAATGATGCTTATAATCTTCATATTGTCCTCCAAATTAAACCAAATGAGGGCGGCAAGTATATCTGCCGCCTTCACCTAAGTTTAAATTTATAATGCTTTAATTATGATTAGTTCCCTTCGCCCAAGCCTGCGCTTGTGCGGTAGGAAGCTTCAGCAGTTGCAGCAGCAGTTGCTGGAGCGATAGCGTTATTCCAAACTTGAATAATCATTGTTTCGCCTGGTCCCCAGTAATAAGTTACTTGTGGGATTGTTGGCATTGGAACTGAAGTTTCAAGTTGAGCAGCCATAGCCATCAACAATACGTCTTCATTAACGCCTTCGATATTTTCTAGTAAATCAGTCTTAAGAGCAGGTAATTTACCTTTGTATTCATATTGCAATTCCATAGCGATATCAGTATTTAAGAATTCAACAAACTTAATTGCATCTTCTTTATGATCTGAATACTTGTAAACTGCAGCCATCATTGCACCAGCAAATGTCTTTGTTGGATTGCCATTGATTGAAGGCATTGGAGCAACTGCATAATTTAATGTAGCTGACTTCTGATAAGCTTCATGATTCCATGGACCAGCAATAATGTAAGGAGTCTTACCTAATTCGAAGTTTGCACCAGCAGTAACTGAGTTATGAGCACCAGTTCCTGTGACTTGAGGCTTCAATGTGTTTACCATCCATGTTAATGCAGGAACTGCATTCACGAATCCAACTGCTGATGGATCATCAAGAGTTGCACCAAATGGATAGAATCCAAATGCTGAGTAAATATGTTGATTGAAGTAACTATCTCCCCAATGGCTTGATGTACCAAGGTAGAAGTAACCTTTTTGAGCATTTGTACGAGTATCACCAGCTGCATTGTCAGCAGCAGGTTGTGCATTCCATATAGCAGCTTGAGCTAATAAAGCTTCATAAGTTGTATGTGGAGTTGTAACTAAATCAGTGTTGTAGAATAAACCAACAGATTCAATTGACATTGGAACAGCATATAGACCTTCAACAGCATTTGGGCTGCTTGGATCAAATGATTTAGCACCTTCATCATAAGTCAATGTAGCAATACTTAATCCTAGTTCATGAGCACGAGCTTCTAATTTAGTCTTTGTTGCAGTTGGAAGTGGGTAAACTAAATCTTCTAGAACTGCTTGAGCTAAATGGTCATGAGGGAATTGGAATACGTCAGCACCATTTCCTGAAGGACCGAATGTCTTTAACATTTCACGAGCATCTACAGAACCGTAATGTTGATGTTCAACAACGATATTTGGATATAATTTGTTGAATTCAGCGATAACAGCAGTCATATATTCACCAGCTTCATCGTCGATCCAAACAGTAATCTTAGATTTTTGAGTAAATGTATCACCAAAGTCTATACGTTGACCATTGTTTACTTCTTCAGTAGGAACTACTGTTGGTTCAACTGTTGGTTCGCCTTCATCAGGTTTACACGCAGCCAATGAGAATACAGCTAAGAAAATAAATAATACAGATAATAGTTTTTTCATGGGCGGCCTCCTTAAGAACTCTTGGCAACTCTGAAGATAAACGTTTCTTCAGTTACATTGCCCCATTTGTCAACAACACGCAACATGATTGTATAATTACCAACTGTTCTTGTATCTAGGACTGAATTTGTGCCCTTTGGTACATAAACGAATGGTGTAATATCGCCATCACGGTCATCAACTACTCTAAATCTTGGGAATAAGTTTTGATTAAATGGTTGACCCCAAGCTACATCAATAATTCTTTCAGCAGGAACTTTACCAACGATTCCTGATGGTGAAATAAATGTAAGAACTGGAGCTTCAGTATCCATTGCTAATTCAATTGAAGCTTCAACATTAACTTCTGCTTCACGAACTGGAGCTGGATATTTGTCTACTGGTGCATCAATATCTTTCCAAGATAATACAACATCTTCAAAAGTAATTGCATCTACATTGTTAGGAATAACTAAAGGACGGTTTGTTGCGACATATTCATCATTATCCCAACTACCTCTTGTCCACTTGTATTCTAAGTTTGTAAATGGTTCAGTAACACTAACTGTGAAAGTTAAAGTGTAAACTTGTGTAGTTCCAACTCTTGTTGCAACATAAGCAGCTGCACCTGGAGTCCAAGCTGGATCTAAACCAGAACCTGCAATACTTAATACAGCATCAGTAGGAGTGTTAGCAGGAACTGTAACATTGAGTGTTACTTCAACATCCTTAGCGACTGCTAATGTGTTAAATAAACTAAAGAACACTTCATATTCTTTTGTATTATCTAATTCATCTTCTAAAATAATAACAAATGCGTTCAGAGTTGCATTCGAAGTTGCAAAGTCAACTCTTTCAATTGCTAGTGGATCACCATAAGTGTCTGTACCAGTAATTTCACGAACTGTAAACCAACTTTCAATAGTTGCTCTTGCTGCATCCTTATCTGTTGCTTCTGGATAAGGTGATGTAATTTGAGCACTTGTCTTCACGATAATGGTAGTTGGATCAACAGCATAAGTACCGCTCTTGTCTTCGTTACCGAAAGGCATTAATTTAAATGTAAATGCTTCTTCTTTGAAACTAGCAAAATCGTTATAATAAACGTTATCGCCAGATGTATAAGCATCGCCTTTGCTAACTACATAAGCAATACCAACTTCACCGACAGCTTCAGCACCTGATAAGTTAAGAGATACGTCACCTGTCTTCTTGTTTGCATCAGCACCAGCATAAATTAATAAACCTGCGCCAGCAGCATCTGCATATGCCATGAAACCTTTAACTTCAACTCCTGAAGGAGCTAAACCAGCTTTAGAAAATACTTGTGCTGGAGTTCCCCATTCTGGACCAGTACCTTGCCATCCCCAAGAATGAACACCTAATGTTTCTTCGTATGCACCTGATGGGTCGAAATAAACAACCAACATGTTGAATGCATCATTCTTAGCAATAAAATGACCAGGGTTGTCAGTTGCTGTAGCAGCACCTTGGAATACATAAACGTGAGTTGTTTGATCTTCCACGATAGCACTTGCATCGATATTGATATCTCCTGTTAACTTACCACGAGTTTGAAGTCCATCCCAGTCAGGACCAGCTCCAACCCAGTCAACAGCGATAAATCCTACGCTTGTACCTACAGCGACATCATTAAAATTAAAATAAGCACCAAAATCATCTACGCCGTCTTTAAGTTTACCAGCGGCAGTGCTTCCCCAAGCCCATGAGCCTAGATCGTCGTAATCTCCATCCCATGCTTTGAAATGGACTACTAAATTCCCTGTACCAGCAGCATAGGATCTAGTTCCAAAGAACACCAATGCTGTTGCCAAAAGAATTAAAGCTAAAAACACTTTCTTCATTTTTTTCCTCCTATTTGTTTAAAGAATGCTAAACCATCCTTGACACCTAAATCATATCATATAAATATGAGAAATGTAAACGCTTTACAAATTACTGCAATGTGCAACCGTTTTCCTTTTGAAATCGCTATCATATATAAGGAGTTTTGTAGTAAATACGTGTTATATTGTTTATGAGGGAGGTTATTTGAAAATGAAAAAAATAATCGCAATTTTATTATTAGTACTTTCCATATTTACGATTGGACTAACCACAGTGGCAAATGAGTTGCCAACATCACTTGTCGTTCATTACTATAGATATGATGACACTTATACAAATTTTAATATGTGGGTTTGGGAAGCTGAACCAACATCTAGAGGTGGAATTCAACATGATTTTGATCCACTACAAAAGGATGCTAAAGGTGTACATTACACAATTGATTTATCCTTGAGTTATCCAACTGCAACTAAGCTTGGTATTATTATCAAACAAGGTGGATGGGATGGATATCGTGAAATTGGTGGCGATCGATTCATTGAATTGAGTGAAGTTGAAGTCATCAATGGAGTTGGTCATGCATATTTTGTTGAGCAAGATATCAAAATCGGTTTATCAGAGGCTGACTTAGCATTAAATATTCCTGATTATCGCGAAAAGATATTGACGGTTGCTTTTGATACTTCTCAAAGAATTTCTGCTAAGCTCACGCACGTTCCTTTAAGTTATGAGGTTTTTGAGAATGATGTGAGTATTTTAACAAGTTCAGTTGCTCCAACAACAAAAACACTTCTCATAACTGTACCAAATGTAAATATTTCTAAAACATATTCCTTAAAAGTTTTCTTTGCTGAAGGTAGAACATCAGAACAAATCGTATCACTTCAAAACTTATATGATACTCCTGCTTTTGAAAGTCTATATACCTATGAAGGAAATTTAGGTGTCAGTTTTGAAGAAGAATTTACAATATTTAGATTATGGGCTCCATTATCATCTGATGTCACACTCAATCTTTATAATCAAGGCCATCCAAATTATAATGATATGGGACAAGCAAGTAATGAACTAACTGCTTATCGAACTGAAGAGATGTATAAGATTGAAAATGGCGCATGGGAAGTCAAATTAACTGGAGATTTCGATTTTAAATATTATACGTTTAGTGTTACAAATAATAGTATCACGCATGAAGTCACTGATCCATATGCTTATTCAACTGGCGCGAATGGTATGCGTGCAATGATTGTTAATTTTGAAGAAACTAACCCAACAGGTTGGACTTATAATGATCGTCCAAATACAATTACCAATTTGACAGATTATGTAGTCTATGAACTTCATGTTAGAGATTTAACAACACACAGTTCATGGAATGGAAATGAGACTTACCGTGGAAAATTCATGGGACTTACTCAAGGTGGTACAACTTATACCGGTAATGATGTCACAGTTACCACAGGATTAGATCATATTGATGAACTTGGTGTCAATGCAGTTCAACTTCTTCCAATCTTCGATTTTGGTTATGTTGATGAAGTTCAAGTTGCAAATAATCCGAATTATACCAACTTATTCAATTGGGGCTACATGCCATATCATTTCAATACATTAGAAGGTTCATTTGCTACCAATCCATTTGATGGAAGAGTCAGAATCAATGAATTCAAACAAGTAGTTCAAGCATTCCATGAAAGAGATATCAGAGTCATTATGGATGTGGTCTATAACCATACTGGTGAGTCTCAAACCTCTAATTTCCATAAGATTGTTCCTGGTTATTATCATAGAATGACTGCTGAAGGTGGATTCTCTAATGGTTCAGGAACTGGAAATGAAACAGCATCTGAGCGCTCAATGATGAGAAATTTCATGCTGGATTCTATTGAGTTTTGGGCAACAGAATATAACCTTTCAGGATTTAGATTTGACCTAATGGCACTTCATGATTATGAAACCATGAATATGATTCAAGAAATGCTTGAAGATATTGATCCAACCATCGTCGTTTATGGTGAACCATGGAATGGTGGATCAACTCCTCTATCCAATTCAGAAGCTGCAGGTAAAGATAATATTAAAAATATGAATTTGGTTGGCGCATTCAATGACTACACCAGAGATGCAGTCAAGGGTTCAGTGTTCCAATCAACTGAAAGAGGTTGGGTTCAAGGTAATGCAACCAATTATACTTTCCAAGGCTTAATGTATGGTATTGTTGGTGGAATCGAATTTCCAGGTATTACTGAAATGGCTGAATGGCATTTAAATCCTAACCAAACCATTAACTATGTTTCAGCTCACGATAACAACACGTTATACGATAAATTAAGACTTACTGGCATTTCGATTGCAAATACAAAGGCTTTACAAATTCAGTCTAATGCAATCATCTTGACCTCTCAAGGTATTCCATTCCTACATGCAGGAGTTGAAATGATGAGATCAAAACCACTACCAACTGGTGGCTATGATCACAACTCCTATGAGTCTCCTGACTCTGTGAACCAATTGCGTTGGGATAGAAAAACACAATATGTCGATGTTTTCGAATATTATAAAGCTTTAATTGAAATTAGAACTACCTATAATCATTTTAGAATCAATAATGCAGCTGAAATTCTTGCTAGACTTGAATTTATCAATGCAAATTCAGGAAATCAAGCAATTGCCTATCGTATTGATGGTAAGGCTGGTGAACCTGAAATCGTCGTATTACATAGTGGAAACCCTGCTGGAGGATTGGCTCAAGTCGATTTAACTCCTGGTAAGAATTATAAAATGCTTACCTATGTGAATGAAACGAATACAGATGGTCTTGAAATTGTTTCTGGAACTCTATTTGCACCAGCAAATGTTTCAATCATTTTAGTTGAAGTAATGGATGATTCCATTGAGATCAAAGAATCTAGCGTAACTATTGAAAAAGGCGAAGCATTTAATCCAGCATCCAATGTGACCATCAATAATATTTCTGCTCAAGTATATTACTCAAATTATCATGACATTAACCGTCCAGGTCGTTACACGATCACTGTTGCAGTTAGAGAATCCTATGGTGAAGTCAAACATTATTATTACACCTTACATGTTGGTGGTAACTTGTTCAATGTCACACTTGATGACACGAAGATAGGAGGTTAAGACAATGAGAAAAATAACTATATTACTATTTATGTTGGCTCTCATCTTTAGTCTTATCTCTTGTAAACCAGATGAAACTCCAATATTAGAACCAGAAGATATCACAGTAGAAATTCAAGAAGAAACTGTTATTGGTACGATGATTCAAGTTCATGTCGTTGTTGGTATTGAAATTGAAACCTTAGATGAATTATTAGAAATTACTTTATCGATAGCAAGTCAAACCTATGAAAAGCATTTCGATATGATTGATGGAAGATCTTTCACTTTAAGAGTTTATCTTTATGCAAGTGAAGCAGATTTTACAGCAAATAATAATTCCTATGGCAATCATTTGTTCAATATCAATCAATCCCTTGAAAATCCTGGATTATCACTTGGTACAAACGCCTTAAAATTAGCATAAAAAAAGACGCATGAAGCGCCTTATGAAGGGAACTTAGGTTTCCTTCTTTTTTATTTTTTAAGCGAAAACTTTTTTACCGTAGATTAACATGGTTAGCATCGTCGCTAGACCCATTCCAAACTGGAAGAAAACAGGGGAGAATGCTGGTTCAATTAAACCAACTAAAAAGCTTAATAATGCTGGTAATCCCATCATTAAGACTAAGAATTTAAGTGATTCTTTGTAGGTAAAAAATGTAGAGTATCCAAATCTAAAGAGTTGAAGGACTAAGGAAAGTAATAGAATGAATAATATGTTTAATCCTAAGGAAATGAGTGTATTTACCATGATTGTATAAAAAATGATATATGGACCAAAGGTTTGCTCAATTTGTGTTCCAAGCTTTATATAAGCATCTGCTCGATCCTCATTATCCATTAAATTAATAGATCTGAAATTGACATCTTCTGTAAAGCCTTTATAATCGTATCCAATCATTTGAGCACCTTCACCATTGGTATAAATAATATTATCTTTGGTGAATAATACTTGCTTGACTGAAGTATCGTAATCAGTTCCTTGATAATTGAAAATATAGTCAATTCCTTGATGTGTATAATTGTATTCCTCATCTTCTTGCATACAATAAAGTTTGTTTGATGAAATTCCACATTCCTCAGGTAAATCCCAATTTGGAGTTTCATTTGTAAACGATTGTTCAATGAAGTCAAGTCTCCAACCTTGTTCTCGAACTATTAAATAATTCATCGGGAATAAATTAACTAAGGAAAGAATGATAAAATAGATACCAATTTTCCAAAATTTTTCATTTCGTATGGTTAGTATTTTTTTAAATTGAAAAGAATATTTAAAATAACGAAACAAAAACATTAACGGTAGTCCTCTATTTCTGATGGATTAATCGTAACAATCAGTGTTCCATATGCAGGAATGTCTAAACTTCCATAAAGAAGTTCTTCATAATCGAGAGTGATAGATGTAGCATCTGAAGAAAGATTATGAATGACTAAAACTGCTTGATTGATGGTTTCATATTGGTAATGTCTGATATATCCTTGAATGCTGGAATTATTGTTTTTATATGCAGAAAAATCATTTCCATACATCAATGCAGGGTTATTCTTTCTAATTTCAATCATTTCTTTATATGCATTGAATAAAGAATCTTGATCTTCTCTTTGCTCGATTAAGTTATCTGTATCGTCATTCGATCCATCGCTTGGTAGCCATGTTGTTTGAACCTCTGAGTTCCCCCATAAAAATGGTTGACGGCGATATTCATCATAGACTATGCCATATCCAGGAATGTTAGTTCCTTCATAGCGATATCCCTTCATACCGAGTTCATCACCATAATAAATGAATGGACTTCCTGGTAGGGTTAAGAGGATTCTTGCTGCAAGTGTGATTTTCTCTTTTGTATTGAAAATACTAAAACCACCCATAGATGCTAAACGATCTAAATCATGATTTCCAATAAATGGAGAATCAACGAATTCAGGATCGATATAACGATATGCATCGTATCCTTTTTTCAAATTAGAAACAAGTAAATATCTACTATTTCCGTTTCCAACCTTATCCCATATATTTGATGCAGCATTGAAATTGAATACTGAATCTGATCCGATATAATAATCAGCATATGCAAGATAATTATAATCAAATACTTCAGAAACAATAAAGCTGTTTGGATATTCTTCTTTGATATGAAGATTTAAATCCAGCAATAATAATGTATTTTCAAATGGAGCATTAATACCTTCTAGTAAATGCTTAGCAGCATCTACTCTAAAGCCATGAACACCTTTTTCAAGATAAAAATCCATAATATTCTTAACTTCATCAATGACTGCTTCATTTTTAAAGTTTAAGTCCTTCATTCCACCAACAAAGGATTCAAAGGCAGTATTTCCTTGCCATATATAATAATTACGATATGGGCTAGTTGTTGATGCAAGTGCAGATTGATACCAAGGATGCTGATCAGAGGTATGATTGATGACTAAATCAATTACAATCTTTATATTTCTTAATGCAGCAGCATCAATTAAATTCTCAAAATCCTCCATCGTGCCATAATCCGACTCTATACCATAATAATCGGTGACTGAATAACCATGATAAGAAGGCGATGGATTGACTGGTAATAACCATAAAGCAGTGATTCCTAGTTCTTCTAGGTAATCTAGGTTTTCTGTAATTCCGTTTAAGTCTCCAATACCGTCTTCATTACTATCAGCAAATGATCTTACAAAGATTTGATAATAAACATCGTTGGTTGGATTAACTTCACTTAAGTTGATTGCTGGTTCTGTTGGTGTCGGTGTTGGTTCATTGGGTTCTGTTGGATTTTGATCACACGCAGTCATCAAAATCAGCAGAAAGATTATCGTAAATATAGATATTATTTTTTTCATTAGAAACCTCTTTTTTTCATGGATTCAGACTTGCCTAAAATATTACTTTTGCCAGTTGGCTTTTCTAAGTCAATAACCTTAGTTTTAAATATGTAGTCATGAATAGTTCGACTCGTCTTATCATTCATAACGAAAAATGCGATGACAAGATATAGTCCAAATGTAGCAGCTGAAAGAGTTAGTTTAAACAATTCTCTTAAAATGACACGCCAAATCACTACATCACTACCATCTAAATTTGTTAATTTAATCTTTTGAATTCTTTTTCCAAATGTTTGTCCAGATGAGATAAAGTATGGAAGAAAATAAAAGCCTATGAAAGCACCTCCACTGACTACCCATGGTAGAAATGGTGCTATTTGTCCCATAAAAATGGATAAAATGATAAACAAGGTGACCCCTGAAGTATCGATTGAAAATGCTCTTACTCTTTTTTCAAATGATGGAACCATATAGCCTATACCTCTTTTCAAGTCTTCAATTCATTATATCATAATCAATTTGTGAAACCGTTTGCATCATAAATAGAAAAGGCCAAAATTGGCCATTTCATTTTATATAACTGAATATAATCTTTTTTCTTCTCCGATAAAGAGATAAGTATGATAGGAATTCGATAATACTATTGGATTTTCAATATAGAAATAATCGTGAACTTCTGCTTGATTTCTGAGTACATCCTCTAATACATCTCGAATGACAACTCCAGTGTCGATAGGGTTTGCACCATAAATGAAAGGATTATCTACTTTGTCAAAGATATACTCATTGGTTGAGACGAAATAATACTCATTATCTAATATCATCTGATAGCTGAAACCTGCCTTGTAGGCTGCAGCTACATCGCCACCTGTTTGACCAATAAAATCTTTAATATCTGAACCAAGTAAAGAAACTGTTTTTACCTTATTATCAAATGGGAAAATATCATAAAGTGTAGCAACTGTAATATTTTCAAGACTTGATAGGCTATCTCTAGTTCCACCAAAATTATGGAAACCAATATCTGCATTTGCTGATACTCGAATCAATTCAGCCATATAATATGTGAGTTGATCTCTAGAATAACTAGCTCCTGATTGTATAATGACTTCATTTAAGAGAGGAGATATTTCTTCTACATAGGTCAAGATTAAGTCTGCAATTACTTGATTGCTTGTAGTTAATCTTGGTTCAAATGCTTGATCTGCTCCATAGACAGTAGCGGGATATAGATTTTTAGCGGTCGCTCCAATAACCTCACCTGCTAAATTGAGTTCTATTTGTACTCTACCTACTGCTGTGCCATTCGCTCCTGATTGAATGATTGGCATAGTCACACCACTTCTTAAGAAATTGTTGACATAGCTTTGATGGGAGTGCCCATTGAAAACTGCATCCACTCTTTGACTTCCTGTAAGATTACCAATTCCTGTGTTGGTTGTTCCACTTGAACCATGAACTACCACTAAAACTACATCCACATCATGATTTGTTCTCAATTGTTGTGCGTAATGACCTGCCCAAGTAATTGGATCATCGAAGTAGTAATCTTCTACCATCGATGTTGCAATACTATTTTCTAATCCATAACCCATAAGCCCTATAATCCCTACTTTAAGATTACCTTTTTGAATAATAGTATAAGGATCAATATGTTCAGGTCTTGTCGTTGTGTTCTTTAGGAAAACATTAGCAGCAAGCAATGGAAATTCTGCTTTCATGCCTAAAGTTTCTGGATTAAAATATTCAGTAACTGTTGATAATCCCCAATCAAATTCATGATTCCCTAAGACAAATGCATCCAAAGACATTTGATTGAGCACATCAATCATTGAACTCCCTTTGAAATAATTGGATAGGACAGAGCCTTGTAAAATATCTCCGCCTGTTATAAATAAAGTGTTATCTGGATTCAATTCCTTTTCATCTAGTATTAGGTTACCAATTCTTGCAAGCCCTAGTTGACTGCTATTATTTAAAATCGCTCCATGTGTATCATTGATATAGAATATGTTTAGATTTGTAATATTATCTAAGCTATCTGGATGTAATACTGTAATATTAATGGTAATCGAAAATGTATTGCCTGAACTATCAGTAACGGTGTAGGTGACAGGATAGTCTCCTTCGGTATCATATTTTACTCGACTGGATTCAACACTAATTCTTGAAGTAATATTGCCTTCGATATTATCATATGCTGAAAGGTTAATTAAAAAATCAGGTTCAGGATCACCAATATAATAAGTCATATGAGAGGCTCCTATTATAACTGGTGGTATAGTATCAATTTCTTGATTTGAATCGATGACTATGACTTGCACAGTTTTTGTAGCTTTGTTTCCTGATAAATCACTCACTATATATCTAAGGTTATAAATACCAGAGGTTTCGTAATCAATATCGGTATCATCAACTATAATTGAATCTGAAAGATCCCCATCCACAGAATCCAATGCTTGAACACCATCTAAAAAATCAGGGACAGGGTCTCCAATTGTATAAGTGAATTCTTTAGTAACTGTTATGTTTGGTGGAACTAAATCTTTGATTTCAGTTTGATCCGTGCAAGCTGATAAAGCAAAGATAGTGATAAGCATAATAAATATATGGAATAGTCTCTTCATGATATTACCGTCCTTTGGTAAAAGTATTATAACATAATCTAAGATTATAACTATTTTATTTGTGTTATAATCATATTTGTGAGGTATCAAAAATGAAAAAACAACATAATTTATTCGAACTTTTTTGGGTTTTTTTCAAAATTGGAGCAATGACTTTCGGTGGTGGATTGGCGATGATGCCCATCATGAGAAAGGAAGTTGTCGAAAAAGAAGGTTGGGTAGATGACGAGGATATCCTAAGGATTCTTGTTATTTCCGAATCTACTCCTGGTGTTTTCGCAGTCAACTCTGCAACCTTTATCGGCTATAAAATTGCTGGATTTATGGGAGCACTTGTAGCTACTTTAGGTGTAATCATCCCCTCTTTTTTGATTATATCCGTTATATCATTCTTTATTATTCAATTTAAAGAAATAACACTTGTCTCCTATGCATTTTACGGTATTCAAGCAGGTGTCGCAGTTTTAATCTTTAGGGCTGCACTCAAACTTTCAAAAAAGATTCATTTTACACTATTCAGTATCTTGATATTATCGTTTTCTATTTTAATTGCTACTTTTACAAGTATCAGTGTATTATATATTTTATTATTTGGTGCTGTTTTTGGTATCCTTTATGGTTTTGTGATTCATCTTAAGGAGGCGAAAAACGATGATAATTGAGTTACTACAATTATTTTGGATTTTCTTTAAGATAGGTCTATTCACCTTTGGTGGTGGGTATGCAATGATTCCACTCATTCAATATGAGCTTGTAGGTAGAGGATATATTACGATGGAACTGCTTTATGATTTCATCGGTATTAGTGAATCCACACCAGGACCAATTGCAATCAATATGGCTACATTCATCGGCAACGATGCGATGAGAGAATATGGTTTTATAGCTAGAATTCTTGGTTCTATGGCAACTACCATAGGAGTTGCACTACCTTCATTTATTATCATATTACTCATCGCTTCATTAGGCAGTAAATTTTTACAGAGCAAATTCGTTTCTGAAGCATTTAGAGGACTTAAACCTGCT
>Ga0180007_10000924_pt1 | contig 43444 bp, 42 predicted proteins | sample MM_PC_MetaG_FD_121122 | JGI IMG/M metagenome (GOLD analysis project Ga0180007, IMG submission 121122) | Groundwater microbial communities from the Aspo Hard Rock Laboratory (HRL) deep subsurface site, Sweden - MM_PC_MetaG | ecosystem: Environmental > Aquatic > Deep subsurface > Groundwater... | reverse complement strand
TTAATGGAATCTGCTAAAACAGTGGAATCTTTTAAGGTTGCTTTGACATTTCCAGTGAATTCGATCATGGAAGTGTCCTTTTGGGCAACCATTTGATCGGACGTAATATGAAGGGGAGACTCTTTCACCTTGGCTGGGGTTTGCGCCTGGGCCGCTGTTATCTGCCCAAAAAATGAAAAACCGGTCAATGTCAGACAAACCCAAAAACAGGCCACTGATTTATTGAATATTAAAGTTTTCACTGAAATTTCCCCTAACATTTCCCTTTAAAATGGTTGTATTCTCATTCAGTTTGGTTGTCATTGAATCTGCTTCAATGACAGAATCTCCCTTTTCAAGCCGCACTTGATTGTTGGAATATATTATATGTTCTTTTTTGTTATAATGCAACGTATCAGTTTTCAAGATAAAAGTTTCATGGGCAACAACCACATGATCTGAAAATATCATGTCATGGGTTTTTGTATTCATTACCCCTTTCTGGGATGTCAGATGAATTTGTTTGTCCTCTTTTGTAAAAAAGATGACAGAGACATCAATGAGAACCGCTTTGTCTTCATCTTTTAGAAGCGTAGCAGAAGTGGCTTTAAGTTCCCATTCTTTTATGCCGTTTTTTTTTGAAATATGCGTTAAGACATCCAATTTCATAGCAGCTCTGGTGTCAATTTTAATATCATCAAACTGTACCGGTTTTAAAAAAGCGGTGTTAAAATAAAAAAAACCATAGATGCTGACCATTATCACTATTAATACTCCGATCAAAGGAAGGGTCAGTTTTTGTTTTAAAGACAGTGTCATGACAGGTATTTATTCACAATGGCATCCCATAACCCGTTTGCTTTTAGAATATGTTCACAGATTTCTCTGACAGCTCCATGGCCTGCTTTCCGGGTTGTGATAATGTCTGAATGATCTTTAACCTCATTACAGGCGTCAGAAACGCAAAAAGAAACACCAACCCGTGTCATGACAGGAAGGTCCATCAGGTCATCTCCGGCAAAGGCGATTTGTTCAGGTATTATCCCGGTCTGGGAGATGATCGTATCAAAGGCGGATAATTTGTCTTTTATACCGTCAAACAACAGCGTGATGCCAAGATTCTCACATCTGTATTCCAATGCCTTTGATTTGCGGCCCGTAATGATCCCTACCTGTATGCCTGAATCCATCAGAAGCCTTAATCCAAATCCATCCCTTGAATGAAACCGTTTTATCTGGTCTCCAGAGTCTGAATAGGTGATACCGCCGTCAGTTAATACACCATCCACATCCAACAGCAAGAGTTTAATGTGTGCAAGCTCAGGTTTCATTGTATTTATCCGACAATTTTTTTTATGGCCACAAGGGTGGATAACAATTGTTTTATGTCACTTAAGGGCAAAGAATTGGGTCCATCACACAAAGCTTTATCAGGATCTGGGTGGGTTTCAATAAATAATCCGTCAGCCCCTGCAGCAATGGCTGCTTTTGATAACGTGGGAACAAACTGGCGTTCTCCGTCAGAAGTATCCATGGCGCCCCCTGGTAGCTGAACACTGTGCGTGGCATCAAAAACAACGGGTATGCCTAAATTCTTAATGATGGGGATGGAGCGAAAGTCCACCACAAGATTGTTATACCCAAATGATGATCCCCGTTCAGTGATACAAATATTTGTATTGCCCGTTTCTTTTGCCTTATTAAGGATATTGCGGCATTCGATGGGGGATAAAAACTGGCCTTTTTTTATGTTAACCGGTTTCCCCGTATTGCAGGCGGCCAGTATCAAGTCGGTTTGTCTGCACAGAAAGGCGGGGATTTGAATAATATCCAGAACCTCGGCAGCCTTTTGGGCCTGGTCAGGTAAATGGATGTCCGAAATAATCGGAATATTCAACTCTTTTTTAATAGCGCTGAGGATACGTAAGCCATCATCAAACCCCGGTCCCCTGAAAGAGTGAACAGATGTCCGATTTGCCTTGTCAACGGATGCCTTGAAAATAAAGGGAATTTCAAGCAGGCAGGTAATTTTTTTCAAATGATCGGCAATCAGATAGGTGGTCTCATAATTTTCAATGACACAGGGGCCGGAAATAAGAAAAAAGACGGGCATGGGTTTGTCTATTAAATCAAAGAAAAAATTATTCATACATAAATCCTCAATAGGGGTTTGTGGTCAAACTATAGTTTGAAGTCAAAAAAGTCAAGAATGGAAAATTGCTTGATAAGTTGGACCATAGCTGCTAAATTACTCTAATTTTATGTAAGTTAATACTAACCTCCTGAAAAAATAGGTGTTATTGATGAAAAGAGGCGTCCTTTTAATCCTCATCCTTATGGTTCTAATCCCTGTTGTTGTTGTGTTAATCTATAAATTTGAGGGTAAAAAACCAGTTGTTGATATGGTGGTGCCGTCTTTATATCTGACAAAATCCTATGAGATGTCTATCGAAATAACAGACCCCAAAACAGGCCTTCGCAAGATTATGGTATCGATCATGCAACAGGGAAAAGAAAAAATATTACTTGAGAAACAATATGATGTAACTGGATTTTTAGGGATGTTTGGCGGGTCAAAAACCATAAAAGACAACCTCATCATACCCATTGATTTCTGGAAATACGGAATGACCGATGGGGAGGCCACAATCCAGATAATGGTATCTGATTATTCATGGCGGGATTGGGGCAAGGGTAATTCAGCCTATATTGAAAAAAAAGTGATTATTGATTCCCAGCCACCTAACGTAAATGTGTTAACCCAGCGTCATAATATCGAACCGGGTGGTACGGCTATTGTCATTTATAAACTATTTGAAGAAAATATCAAAAGCGGCGTTAAAGTAGGGGATAATTTTTTCCCGGGCCATTCCGGCCTGTTTAGTGACAAGAATATCTATACTGCCTTTTTTGCATTAAGCCATGTGCAGGGTCCGGGAACTTCGATATCTGTCCTGGCAGAAGATATGGCCGGGAATACAACGAAAAGGGGTTTTCATCATTATATAAGAGACAAAAATTTTCCAACGGATACGTTAAATATTTCTGATGCGTTTCTGGAAGAAAAAATTCCTGATTTTGATGTGGGTGAAAAAAATGGCACTTTTCAAGGGGAAAAAAATCCCCTGCTTAAAAAATTTTTATACATCAACGGTGAGATCAGAAAGAATAATGTTGAAACCATATTAAGCCTTTCCAAGGATACTGAAAACAAGCAATATTGGGATGGTAAATTTTTAAGACTTCAGGGGTCTTCAAAAAAAGCTGGATTTGCTGACCAGCGGATTTATAAATATGCAGGCAAGGTTATTGACAGGGCAACACACATGGGCATTGACTTAGCTTCAACGGCTAATGCACATGTGAAAGCGGCTAACTCAGGCCGGGTTATATTTACACAACAGATTGGTATATTTGGTAATACCGTTGTTATCGATCACGGATTCGGGCTTTGCAGTCTTTATGCACATCTGAGCCAGATTTCAGTCAATAAAGGAGATATGGTCAAAAAAGGGGATGATATCGGTTTGACCGGATTAACCGGCCTTGCCGGGGGGGACCATCTTCATTTTTCAATGATTGTTCACAACGTTTTTGTGAATCCTGTTGAATGGTGGGATGACTCGTGGATAAAAAATAATATTACATCAAAAATTGATTTTGTGAAGCAGATGTGATTTTAAAGGGTTGTTATGAATGAACATAAAGTAAATAAAACCATTGAACAGATAAATCAAAAAATTGCCAGGGGCGAAGCCGTTGTGGTTACGGCAGAGGAAATTGTCGATATTGCGAGAAAAGAGGGCATTGTTGAAGCGGCAAAAAAAATTGATGTGGTGACAACGGGGACCTTTGCTCCCATGTGTTCCTCTGGCGCTTTTATTAATATCGGTCAATCCAAACCCCTTGTTAGGACAACGAAAACCTGGTTCAATAATGTACAGGCATATTCAGGTCTGGCAGCAGTGGATTGCTATCTGGGGGCAACCCAGACCTGTGAAGATGATCCTTTAAATAAACGCCATCCAGGAGAATTTAATTATGGCGGTGGTCATGTGATCCAGGATCTGGTCGCCGGCAAACAGGTCCATATACGGGCCCAAAGTTATGGTACTGACTGTTATCCCAACAGGGAAATAGAAAAACTGGTCACATTGAAAGAATTGCCCAATGCCATGTTGTGTAATCCTCGAAATGCCTATCAAAATTATAATTGTGCGATTAATAAATCCGATAAAATTAAATATACCTATATGGGAACCCTGAAACCAGGTATGGGCAATGCCAACTATTCATCAGCAGGGCTGCTCAGTCCTTTGCTGAATGACCCGTATTTAAAAACCATTGGTGTGGGAACAAGGATTTTTTTAGGCGGTGCACAGGGGTATGTCACCTGGACCGGCACCCAGCATAAAACATCCGTTGAAAGAGGCTTAAATGGTGTGCCCGTTGCACCGGCAGGAACCCTTTCCGTGATCGGAGATTTAAAGGAAATGTCTCCTGAATGGCTTGTGGGTCAAAGCATAAGGGGTTATGGATGCTCGCTGTCCATTGGATTTGGCATTCCGATTCCCATTTTAAATGAAGAAATTCTTAAATTCACATCTGTTTCAGATAATGAATTGTTTACCCAGATCGTTGATTATGGATATGATTATCCAGAAGGCATTTCAAGATCATATGGCCAGGTCAGCTATGCTGAATTGAAAAGCGGTTCCATCATGATCAAAGGCAAAAAAATTCCAACAGTTCCTTTATCCAGCATGGTAAAGGCCCGAAAAATAGCTGATATTTTAAAAAGATCCATACAAAAAGCAAAGTTCTTTATCAGTCAACCGCAACACATGTTCTATTAGAAAGACCCTTAAGGATAAAAAATGAAAGACAAGAAACCCAAGAGTTCTTTACAGGAAAATATAGAGGCCGTTATTATAGCCGTTATTATAGCTATGTTTATCAGGACATTCATTATTCAGGCATTTAAAATTCCATCCGGCTCCATGCTGGAAACGCTTCAAATCGGTGACCAGATCCTGGTCAATAAATTTATTTATGGAATTAAAATTCCGTTTACCGACGGAAAAACCCTTATTCCGGTGAAAAATCCACAAAAGGGTGATATTGTGGTCTTTCAGTACCCCGTAGATCCTTCCAAAGATTTTATTAAACGGGTGGTTGCCACAGGAGGAGACACCGTGGAAATCATCGAAAAAAAATTGTATGTAAATGATCGACTGACAGACGGTGGGACATATGCGATTTATGAGGATAGCACCATATACCCGCCAAATTATCCTGAAATAAGCAGGGCTCGAAGGGACAATTTAAGAAAAATCAAAGTTCCGGAAAATAAATTGTTTGTCATGGGAGATAACAGGGATAACAGCCATGACAGCAGATTCTGGGGGTTTGTGGACCTGAAGGATGTCCGGGGTAAAGCATTGATTATTTACTGGTCATGGAATAAAGATCAATTTGTACCCCTGTGGGCCAGTGTCAGATGGAACAGAATTGGCGATATATTAAGGTGAGGCGGAAACAATGCGGTTTGCAAAAAAAGATATTCTTGATATTGAATCCCTGGAACCCCATGAAATTTCAATGATCCTTGATACAGCCCAGGGGATGAAGGAAATTTCAGAACGGCCTGTAAAAAAAGTACCTACCTTAAGGGGTAAGACCATTGTTCTTTTTTTTCAGGAACCCTCAACAAGAACAAGACTTTCTTTTGATACAGCAGCCAAAAGACTTTCTGCGGACAGCCTTTCCATTTCAAAAAGTTCTTCAAGTATTGTGAAAGGAGAAACCCTGATTGATACGGCTAAAAATCTTGAAGCCATGAAACCGGATGTCATTGTTTTGCGGCATCCATCATCCGGGGCTGCCCACTTGATTGCAAAACGGGTAAACGCTTCTGTTATTAATGCAGGGGACGGTATTCATGCCCATCCCTCCCAGGCACTTTTGGATATGATGAGTGTCAGGGAAAAAAAAGGAACCATAGACGGGCTGAAGATTTCAATTATAGGTGATATTGCCCATTCAAGGGTGGCACGATCAGATATTACGGGATTTTCCAAAATGGGGGCGAGTGTTTTTGTCTGTGCGCCCGGGACCATGATTCCCATGGGTATAGAAAATCTGGGGTGCACCGTATCCCCTGATATTGAAACCTGTATTGACGGGGCTGATGTCATAATGATGCTCAGAATTCAGAAAGAAAGACAGGGCAGTATCCTTTTCCCCACGGAAAGGGAATATGCAATGCTTTTTGGTTTGAACAAGACCCGGTTGAACCTGGCTAAAAAGGATGTCATTGTCATGCATCCAGGGCCCATGAACAGAGGCGTTGAAATTTCAAGTGAAGTTGCAGATGCTGAGTGTTCCATGATTTTAGAGCAGGTTACCAATGGTGTTGCCTTGCGGATGGCGTTATTTTATCTGGTGGCAGGAGGTGGCAGGCATGCGGATTCGCATTAAAGGGGCCCGGGTTATTGATCCGGGAAATATGGATGAAAAAAAAGATATTATCATTCAAGATCATCTTATTGAGGCCATTGTTGATCCGGAATATAGTGAAATCAGCAATGACACCACCATCATAGATGCTGAAAAAAAAATTGTGTCACCCGGATTGATTGATATCCATGTTCATTTAAGAGAGCCTGGACACGAATATAAGGAAACCATTGAATCAGGTCTTCTTGCTGCAGCCAGGGGCGGTTTTACCGCGGTTTGCGCCATGCCCAATACAAAGCCGGTGAATGATAATCGTCAGGTGACAAAATTTATTATCAATCGCGCAAAGGAATTGGGTCTTTCAAGGGTATATCCAACCGGGACAATCACCCAGGGGGCATTGGGAAATGCCCTTGCTGAGATATATGATATGAAACAGGCAGGGATTGTTGCCGTAACGGACGACGGTAAACCCGTTGAAAACCCGAATCTGATGCGCCGGGCAATGGAATATTGCAAAGGGCTTAATGTCCCCATATTTGTCCATGCTGAAGATTTAAGTCTGGCTGATGGCGGATCGATGAATGAAGGGTTTTTTGCCACATCCTGGGGAATAAAAGGAATTCCCAACGCCGCCGAGAGTGTTATGGTGGTTAGGGATATTGCACTTTGTGAACTCACTGGAGCAAGGGTTCATTTTTGCCATGTCAGTACCCGGGAGTCTGTGGAAGCGATTCGTCAGGCAAAAAAAAGAGGTGTACCCGTCACCTGTGAAACAGCACCGCACTATTTCACATTAACAGATGCAGATGTAAAAGAGTATGATACAAATTTCAAAATGAATCCTCCGCTGCGGTCTGAACAAGACAGGCAGGCGGTTATTCAAGGCCTCATGGACGGAACAATCGATCTGATCGCGTCAGATCATGCTCCCCACAGTGTGGTGGAAAAGGATGTAGAATTTGACATGGCCGCTTTTGGCATTGTTGGCCTGGAAACCTCGTTATCTGTTTGTCTGAAACTGGTCCATGACGGGTTTTTAACCATGGAAGATCTTATCCAAAAAATGGCAAAGCATCCTGCCAGAATAATCGGGATCAACAATGATATCAAACCGGGCGCTATTGCAGACTTGACCATTATTGATCCTGAAAAGGCATATGAAATCAATGTGGAAACATTTAAATCCAAGAGTAAAAATTCTCCATTTTCAGGAGTCAGGGTTAAGGGGTGTGCATTTTTGACCATGGTAAATGGAAAGGTTATTTATCAAAATGACGAGCGTTGAAACCCGCAATATCCTGGTGGTCGATGATGAAACAAGCATGCGGGAGTTTCTTGAGCTTTTTTTGTCCAAACAGGGGTATAAGGTGTCTGTTGCCAAAAACGGCAGTCAGGCACTCAAGATGATTCAAAAGAACTCGTATGACCTTGTGTTGACGGATATTCGTCTGGGTGACATCACGGGACTTGAGGTGTTAAGAGAAGCAAAAAAGAAAAATCCTGACACCGTTGTTGTCATGATTTCAGCATATTCAACAACAGAAATTGCCGTGGAGGCAATGAACGAAGGGGCCTATGATTTTGTTCCCAAACCCTTTGATAATAATGAGCTTGCGCAGACCATAAAAAGAGCCCTTGAATTAAAGACAATTGATCAGGAAAAAGAGCGGACCTCAACAGAGCTTCAAGACAATATGTATTTTAACCGGATTATCGGGAAAAGTCCGGGAATGCAGGCCATTTATAAACGAATCGAACAGATCGCCTCAACAAAAACCAATGTATTGATTTCCGGCGAGAGTGGAACGGGAAAAGAGTTGATTGCACGAGCCATTCATGAAAATTCCGACAGAAAAGACAAGCCTTTTGTGGTTGTCAATTGCGGTGGTATCCCGGATACATTAATGGAGAGCGAATTCTTCGGACATGTCAAAGGCGCCTTTACCGGAGCCATTGGTGATAAAAAAGGGCTTTTTGAGGCATCCCATCAAGGCACCATCTTTCTGGATGAAATTGGAGAATTGTCCACTTTCCTCCAGGTTAAATTGCTGCGGGCGGTTCAGGATACTTTTGTGAAACCCGTTGGCGGGACAAAAGAGATAAAAGTAGATACCCGGATCATCTCTGCCACCAATAAAAAACTTGACCAGGAGGTTATCGACGGGAATTTCAGGGAAGATCTGTTTTTCAGACTCAACGTTATCCCGATCAAGGTTCCGCCATTGCGGGATAGAAAAGGGGATGTGGAGATTCTTTCAAGGCATTTTGCTGAAAAATATGCCAAAAAAATGGGGAAAGATTTTGTCAAGTTATCTTCCTATGCCATTGATTTTTTAAATAAATACAGTTTTCCCGGCAATGTCCGGGAACTTGAAAATTTAATCGAGCGAAGTGTGGCGCTGTCTTCCACAAATATTATTTTGCCTGAAAGCCTGACAATCTCCATGCATAAGAAAAGAAGATGGGTTGAAGGAATAAAGGGAAGACGATTTGATCTTGCCGATGTTGAGCAGGGGGTGGATCTGGATGAAATTCTTCTCACCATTGAGCAGGAATATCTTAGAAAAGCCATGGAGCTTAGCGGCGGCAATAAAAGCAACGCTGCTGATTATCTGAAGTTAAGCTTGAGATCCATGCGTTACCGCCTTGATAAAGCAGAGATTTTTGATTGACCCCACTCAAATCTGGCAACTTCGAAAGTTGAGGGATTGATTTAAAGCATTTTTTTAGATCTTGTTGTGCTCTTTGTCTTTGGTAAGGGGACATCTTTTAAGCTGTTTTTTCCGGCAGCCCAGTCAATGTATTTTCTTTCATAGTTGGTATCAATATAATATCGGATTGAAATAATTTCATGCAGCTTGATTGAAATGGGCATCTGTTGTTTGACAGGATAATATAAAAATCCATCATCCAGTTCAATTGTGTTTTCTTTTGTTATGGAGATGACCTTTCCTTGTGCAATTTCAGTTACAATAAATACCTTTGCAGAAACGGTTGAAAAAAACATGCCAGACATGAGTATGACCAGGATACAAACAGTTTTAAAATTTGATCGCATTTTTTCCATTGTATTTCCCATCCTTTTTTTATTCATGGTAAGCTTATTCTTTCTGGCTGTTGCCCTGCCGCCAATAAAACAGATCAAGTCCAAATTCAGGACCTTTTATCGTAAAATCAGATCCCCCTTTAGGACCGATGATATCTCCGCCCATCATGGACATTGCCCCGGCCTGACCCTGCCGTGTGACAATTGAAAAATCAGAGGGGATACCGAAAATATTGGTTACCTTATGATATCTGTCGGTTATGTCATAGTTAAAATCTGTGATGGAATCATTCAATGTATTCAGGTTATAGGATGCGCTGCCATCACAATAATTTAATGAGTATGCAAGACCGTTCCCCTGGGGGCTGCAGGGGTCTGATATGGATGGTTGATAGGAGGTAAAGTAAAGAATACCCGCATAAAGGTTAACCTGGCTTAGTATTTTTTCACCATCATGATTATCCCGTGATGTCGTTGATGTGTCTGTCACAGTTCCGGAATAGGTGCAATGGCTGCATTCAGTCGCATCTCCTTGATCTGCCAATATAATATACCATCCTTTTGCATCATTCTCATTTGCTGACCCGTTTTCAAGCAGGGTATAATTGCTATATGAGGGATCATCTCTGAGTATCTCCTGCAGATCCCCCTTTGTAATTCCGGTCAGTGTGGTTCCCGTATCAAGCTCGTCACAGGTCAGATTTAAAAGATTATCTTCCTTATACGGGACCGAGGTAACGCTTATATTTGTTGGTGTGCCGTCAGGGTCTTGAATCGCGGTGACAGGCGAGTCATCATATATGGCATAAAACCGGTTCCGTATCATGGTGTATGTCGGGTGTTCCCTGTCTCCTGTCCCAAAATAGAGAGTGGCAATTTTATCTGTTCCGGAAAACCGGGTGTTGGAAAACATGTAGTTCCCTGCATCAAAATAGGTGCAGGACCCTCCCAGGGAAACGGCGGGAGGGTAAAAGGTTTTTCTTCCCTGGTCGCTTACATCATCTCCCTGACCGGTTTGCCCGCTGTTGCTGGCACTTCCCGGGTTGCCTGAGAAGATTTTGGTTATTGTCCATTTGTTGGTCTGGACAGCATGGGAATCGGTTGCAAGGTCATCTGGATTCACAACAAAGGTATAATTGATCCGAAAAATATTTGAATAGATATCTGTGGCATAGACGGAATCGATTACATTGGGTTTCCTGTTTTCCGTAATCTGGCTGCTGACCTTGTATAGATATGGCAGGGTTTTGGTGATAACAGCCGGCGAGGCAGGGAAACAAAACTTCATGGAAGACAGGGTTTGAACGGCGCCATTTGTATCACTTGTATCAGAGGCCCCGTATGTGGCGGAAAAAGGCAGAATCTGATTGCCTGATCCGTCGTTTGTCACGGCAGACGGATCATCAATATCAACAATAAATATCCCTCTGCCATATTCATTTTTATCCAGGTTATACAAATCATATGTTGAGTTACCGTTAACATCCTGGGCTGCATCATTTTTATCCCATTCAGATGTATCAATGGTTGTGCCGGTTCTGTAGGGAGATCCGCTATTGTCCAGGTCATTAAACGGTTCGGGATAGGTGTCTTCTTCTGTGTCATACCCACCCGTAAAAACAAGGACATCCTTAAATCGTCGTTCTCCTGTGGAAATGTCTACTGAAACCGGTATGGAAGCGACAACCGGTTCTGACCAGGTCTGGATGATCTCAGCGTTTTCATAGTTCCAGGCAACAGACCAGTTCAATGGATTGGTATCAGACACATCCAGGCACCAGTATTTTTTGCCTCCCCGGCGCTGTCCGAAAATAAGATATTTAGGGACCTTATTGGAACGGTACAGCACAATGGAACCATCCACGGAGTCCACAAACGGATTTTGTGCAATATTCTGAAGCTCAGGCAGGATATCCTCTGGAACAAAGGCAAATATTTCTTTTCCATAGTCTGCACTGACAGGGCTTGTGTCATCAAACACATGCAGCATGCCATCATTTGCACCAACAACAATATAGCGTTTCAACAGGGTCGCGATATGGCTGGGATCATAATAGTCAATCACAACGGGCCTGGAATGCACAATGCTTCCCAGAACCCAGTCTCTAACGGCAAGGGGAGCATGGGTGACGGCATCGGCATCATATGTGTAGCCATAAAGATAATTAATAACCTTGTCTTTTGTCAGGTCATCGGCAACGGCAAGGTCAGACACACTCATGGTATCGTATTGGATTTTTAATATGGAATCCAGGGTGGTGTTATAGGTATATATCGGTCTTTGCCAATACGCGGTGCCGGCAAAATCCTGCTCCACTCTTTCTTTTAATACCTCTCCAATCCCGTCTTCCCTTACATCAGCGCTTCCATAAGCATCAGAGTCATTGGCATCATTATCGTCTGCCCAGAAGGCAGCAGTATTGTCGAGAAATTCCCCTTCACTGTTAACGGCCTCAATATTATTCCCGTCATAGAGCATCCATGCATCGGGTCTGTCAGTGGAGCCATCCCCGAGCTTGAATTTTTTAATATTCCCCATCCAGGCTTGATTGTCCTGGGGAAGGAACAGGCCCATATAAAGATCATCTCCATTTTGAATCTTATTGGCAGCATCAATGGAAACAACGGGAGAGGTAAAGGATACCGCTTCTGTCATCTGCAGGGTTAAGGCATAAAATGCAGCAACCAGTTGCTCCTTGTTAAAGGCCACCACATATTCTCCCCCAGACTCTCCTGCAGCATCCCTTAGCAGGGGATGGTCCGCACCAAAGGCAATATGATGGGTGGTCACGTTTACATAGGAATTGCCAGGGTCTGACACCAGGGTTTTATCAATCCAGGAGTGGGTATACATCCAGTGTCCCACGTCATCATAATAATTGGATGGTGGCGATGAATACTGATACGGGTCAGCAGTCCATCCATCCCCATCCCAGTCGCTGAACGGCAGATCAGGATCAGCGTGGATATCCGTGATCCGGTTCCAGTCCGTATCATCAGACGGGAACCCGTCTGTCACAGAGATCACATAATTTTTCCGGCACAATAGATTATCGAGAGCATTTCGTTTGGTCCAGTACCCTTTTTCAAAAACATCCTGCAACGCTTCTCCCAGGGGAGTCCCATACATTGGAGATTCGTTTTGAACATGATTTCTGATGGCAGCCCGGTTCAGGTCATCCGTGAGGTTTGGGTTTAAAGCGCTGTTGATGGAAGCGCCATCCCCTGATGTGCCAAGATACTGGTAGCTTGCATATCCCCAGTTCATTTTGCCATGGAACTCATCAATCACATAGAGCAATGCATCTTTGGCCACATCCAGCCTGTTCTGCATCAAATAGGAGCCGGATTGATAGGACACCCGTATCTTATCAATGGCATATCCATTCCCTGTTACGGATTTGTCTGATGCCAGGGCTATTTTAACTGTATCGTCATTAATGGTTGCGGTCCAGCCATCTCCGCCTGTCGGGGAGTTGTCATTGTCATATTTGGCCACCTGGGTTCCGGCACCGTTATAGATCACTACATAGTCATAATTCCAGGTGGAATTGTTACCATCCCCCTCAACATCAAAAGCAGAAAAATGAACCTGTATCTGGGTTGCTCCGGGATGGGTGATGGTCTGCGTGGTTCCGCTTTCTTTTAACCGGTTGGCATATTGTCCGGTTGTTGGATATTTAAGACCGTAGGCCAGTTCTGACCAGGAGGATGAAACCTGGGGTACAAGTTCGTATTTCCAGGCAGGGTCCCCTGTGGATGCGCCGGCAGGCGCAGGATTGCTGGTGGTATAATGAAGGTTATACATGGCCTGCATGTTTGCCCAGTTCCCCGTAACAAAAAAGTAAATATCCAGGTCACCATCCTCCGCGTTCTTCAAATTGCCTGATGGAACGTCTTTATAGCCTGAAAAATAATATCCCGGGGCATTTAAAAGACCCCCAAATCCGATATCCACCTGGCTGCCGTCATACAGGGTCTGTTTGTTTTTTAATTTTATATCCTGGTTTAAGGGAAGATTTTTACCGTCAAATAAAATTTTCCCGTCAGCATCTGTTGTGAGCCGTTGTGTGCCGCTGCCATCATAGATCAGATTTCCGTCGGAATCGATCAAGGTGTTTGTATCCACCAGATCATAATAAAACCACAGATAATTCGGGTCAGCCGCATCTCCTGTAAATGCTGTGCTGACACCGTCAACGGATGCTATGGTCACCCCGATTCTGCCTTTCCACAGGTAGATTTTTCGTGTTTCCCTGTGGTTCTGATAGAAAAAATTGCTATTGGTTATGGTGTCATAGATATAATCTGTCTGGCTGCCTGAATCGTTGAGGGTAAACAGGTAATCAAACATCTGACCGTAGTCAATGCTGTGCTCATACACACCAAAGTCCATGGATCCTGAATTATCCAGAAGGATATAGCAGTTCTGTTTTGTATTGACCTGATAGATATCGGTGTCGTTTGCATTGATAACAGAAACGTTTGCACTCTGAAGGATAAATAGAATCGTAATAATAAGAATCCTGTTTACCCGTTTTGATTTTAGGTGCTTCATAAGATTATTCCTTATCAATTTGTTTTGCTTTTCTGGCTAGAGCGGATTTTTAACACCCACCTTAGATCCCCCAGTTTCAATGATCACCTGTCTTTGTCCGTTAATCCTGAACTTGTAAGATGAAAATTTTGTTGCATTCCATCCCTTGGGAGCGGCATCCGGATAAAGATAGGTAACCAGGTAGGCATAGTCATAATCATCATCGCCTGTATCAGACATCAGATTCTGCCGGGGCCATGTATCTGGTTTGTCTGCATCAAAATCATCCGGGAATGTTCCTGATGCCGGCATATCAGATCCGGACGGGTCATAGTCTGACAATGTCGGGGGATTCAGCACAAGGTTATGAATTTGCGGATCAACAATTTCATACCAGGTATAAAGACCAGTTACACCGGCATAGCCGATATGGGAGCCTTCCCGGATAGATCCGCTTTCAGCCGTATTAAAATTCTTTTCCCATTGCTGCTGGTTCCCGGCAATATTGATCTCATAATCAGAAGTGTTTAAGGCAAAGGTCCCAAGGATACTTAAAACAAGAAGGCAGAACATGGCAATGGCAAGAATGGAACCCTTTTGGCCGTCCATACAGCAGATACGTTCTAAAGGCCTTGCTTTTTTATTGTTAATCGCTGTCATGGGAGTATTGTGCCTTTACATATTATTAAATTTAATCGTGGTGATGGATAAAGAATTCATACCCATCATTGAATTCCAGTACATGAACAGGCGTATATTACATAAAGGAATATAGGATTTTGTACCAATGGTTATGGAAGGTGCTGTAACATTCCAGAAAATCTGGAATTCCTGCCCTGAATCGTCAACTATATTATTCCCGCTTACCGGGTATATGCTGGCTAAAACAGGAAGATTTGCAGGAATATACAGGTGATCTGCATTTGCAGGGACAGGGTTTCCACCAGAGGGGGCCTTGCCTGCATCAAGGTCTGTTCCGGCTGTTAAATTGGTATCATCAAAAGGAAGCCGCCTGAGTTCCTCAAGAAATGTCAGGGCAATGGAATTGGCAGTTGTTCTGGAAAATGCGGTGCTGTTACCTTTGATGGCCTGTACCTGCATCAGAGTCATTGCAAGAATTCCTATAAGAAGAACAACCATGGTGATCATCACCTCAATCAATGTAAATCCTTTTTTATCTATTTGAAACATATTTATAATCCAAGATTCCGACATTTAATGGTGATGGACGCAAATCGGCGCTTATAGTTGTCATTATACGGTCCCCATACTGCTCCTGAAACACTTGTGTAGGACCTGGTGTTTACATAATTTGTCTCAGGAGAGGAAGCCCTGGCCAAAAGGCACACCTGGACAGCCCTGATCTGGTTCAGTTGTGATGAAGAAGGATTGGAAACAATAGTCCCTGATTCAAGTATATATCTGAATTCAATGGCTTGAATATGTTCAGCGATTGCCTGAAAGCCTCCTCCCGTATTTCTGCCAAGGTTGGCAGAACCAGCATCGGCAATTCCATCGCCGTTGGCATCATTTGTAGAGGAGAAACCAAAAATGATATCTTCATTTCTGTCGTCCAGTTCGCCATCAGCCATTGTGTCAGGCTTTAAAGGATGTCCTGCAATATCCCGGGTAAAGTGAAGCTGTACAGAAGAGGCAGATATGATCCCGGCATTGGCTTTTCCCGTCGGGTCACAACCCGCTTCCCGGATCTCACTTGCCATGATCAATACTGCAGCCCTTAAATTCTGCTGGATTTCAGCGGTATGATCTGAACTGATGTAGGTTTTCTGCTGATTTGTGTAGACCATAAAAACAGCACCAAGCACTATGCCGGATATGGCAATGGTGATCATTATCTCGATGAGGGTAACGCCCCGGGTGTTTTTAAATGGTAAGTTTGTTACCATGCGCCATCCTCACTGACGGCCATGTTTACATTACCAGCAATACTGAGTGATACTCTATACCATCGTGTACTGTTTCTTAATCGTACATCTCCCAGTTTTATCGGTAAACCCCGGCTGTTAAAGGCCGTGGATTTCGGGGTGCCTGTAAAAGTACTGCTTATCAGGCTGACTTTTGCAGGCATATTTGCGAGGACAAGGACCTGTTCAGCACCATCTAAAATGAAATTTCCAGCAGTTCCGCTGCCTGCGCCATCATCAACAAATACCTGATAACTTCCAACCATGCCACCCGGCGAATAGCCTGCCGGAATTATGGAAATGACTACATTGGTATTCCGGCGGATGGCTTCTAACCTTGCTTTTTTAAAAACTGAAAAAAGATTCCTGGCAGAACCTTTAAGCCTGTGATTATCAATCGCATCTATAAAGGAAGGCATTCCAATTCCAGTTAAAATGCCAAGGATAAGGATCACGAATAACAGTTCAAGAAGTGAAAATGCTTTTTTATTGTTTAATGCCAGGGTCATTAATATCCTTTTAAAACTTTGGAAATGTGCTGATGGGCGTTTAAAAATTTTGTTTCTGGTGATCACCTTCCCAATTCGCTGATAAAAGGTTAAAACACATTAATCTTGAATATAAGCAAAAAAGGTGCCATTATTCACTGTTTTTTTGAATCAGTAGACGGCATCTATGATGTTATGATCCCCATGACCTTTATGTTGTATTTTTTTACGGGGTGTTTGTCGTCTAAGTGACAATTTTTGGTAAAATTGTTCAAAAATTGTTTGTAATATGAAATAAGGGTGAAACAGGTATTCAGGGAAGCAGAGATGCGATTCGGATGGTTTTTATACAAGGGCTCATCGTTATTGGGGAGATATGGATGAAAATGATAAAACGCAGAACCTTGACATCACCTACCCATACTGAAAGGGCCTTGTTTTTTATACCAGCTGATAAAATCCAAAGCCCAAAATCCAGTCAAAGATGATTAAAAATTTAAAAATAGCTATTTTATTCGCTATTCTTGTCCTGCCGCTCGGAATTCCGACTTTTTTTCATACAGGATCGACATTTGACTTCAGGGTTGTCATTTCAAGCGTTGAACTTATGTTCATCACCTTTTTTTCTTTTTTTTATTTTAAAAAAGAGTCACAATATGATCTGCCACGATATGAATTTATATTGTTTGCTTTATGGGCCGTGTATGCATCCATTGCAGTAGCCCTTTCCCATCATTACGCCCCGGCCACGATACGTCAGTGGGAATGGTTCTGTCAGATTTTATTTTCCTTTTGCTTGTGGGCATTTCTTAAAAATAATCAAAATCTTATCATTTATCCGCAACTGATCGTGATTACCGGTTTTTTACTGGTGTGCACAGGACTGGTGGTTTATTGGAATATGCTGCCGGATCCCTATCATTATGACTGGGTTACACTGACCCCTAATTTTATTAATATCAGACATTTTTCTCATTACTGCACTGCTCTGGTGATTCTCTGTTCCTCTTTTCTTTTATGCGATTCAAGAAAATATACGTATCTTGCAGGCACTTTTTTGCTTTTATCCATATGCTGGGGCTTCCTGTTCTGGACGGGCGGTCGAGCCGGAATCGGATCGGCTGCGGCAGGTCTTTTTTTTGTGTTCCTGCTTTCTGGAAACAAAAAAAAAAGTGTGCTGGTTATTAGCCTCTTTGCCTGTCTTTCAGGATATCTGCTATCAGAGATAGTGGCCGTTGAAAGTCTGTCCCTGGGTTTTTTAAACTCCATACAAAGGACTGCCAGTACCGGTTCTGGCAATTTTTTGTCAGACAGGATTGAGCTGTGGCGGTTTTCTCTGAAATGGATTAAGGCCTGTCCTTTTTTTGGCCTTGGCCCGGATGGATTCAAATTCTTTCCTGATGCTGATTTTATATTTCATCACCCGCATAATACCATGGTACAGCTTACCCTTGACTGGGGTGTGCCAGGAATTATTTTGTTCGTCTATTTACAGTACCGGTTAATGGTCAGAGGATTTAAAACGCTTTCAAAGGAAAAAAGAGGGTGGTTAAAAGGAATTAAAATATCTGCATTTTCATGGATTGCAGCCTCTGTTATTTTCGGGTTGGCAGATGGTATTTATTATTTTGCAATCCCCTTGACCCTTACGTTTTATTCTTTGGCAATGATCTTCCTTCCCACGGATGATAAAGAATTCCAAACATCCCAAAAGGACAGGATTACCATACACCGCAGCACTATCAGGGGGGCCTTGAGCGTGCTGGTCATGATACTGGCATTGCATATATGTGTTGTACAAAGTTTAAAAAACGAATCAATTCCCGGACCTTTCAGCTTCAGGGGAACCATGGTCAGAATATTTCCCTCAACCACAAAAGGATTTGAATACAGGCTTGAAGAATGGATTGAAAAATGGGCACAGGATGATCCTGATACGGCTTTGGCTGCTGCCATAAGATTTGCTGAAAACAGCCTGAAAAGCAGATTTTTCTGGACCATAGCCGAAAAAATAAAGATGGATCAGGGGGATATGGAAGGTGCAAAATTGATGAAAGACCTCGCCGTTGATCATAAGTTAGAATGGGGACAGTATTGACGGCCACAAAATTCAATTGTAAAACAGATGTGACAATTTTTGGTAAAAAATTCCAAAAATTGTTTGCGATTCAAATTTTTTTCACCAGAAACTGAAATTGATTTTTCAAAAAAATAAAAAAGATCCTTATGTCAAGGCATCTCAGGTTTTTTTTATTTTTTGATATGGTTGGCACTCTTTTTGAATTAAAGGCTTGGTAAGACAAGACGGTTTTAGAAAATAGACAATTAAAAGCAAGATTTAAATTAACACAAACAATGGGAGGTAACAAATGTTTAATTCTTTAAAAAATCACAGAAATCAGAAAGGCTTCACCCTGATTGAGCTCATGATTGTTGTTGCAATTATCGGTATTCTGGCTGCAATTGCCATCCCGCAGTTTGCTGCGTACAGGGAACGCGCGTTTATTGCTTCAATGAAGGGGGATTGTAACAGTGTAAGAACCGGCGAAGAAGCATACTTTGCAGATAATAATACATATATTGCAATAGCTTCTACGAATACTCCAACTGCTCTTCCTGGCGTCGCTCAAATTTCTGATGGTAATTTGGTTGTAGTTACGGCGGGAGCTGCTGGCATAGCTACGTCCTATATCGTAACCGTGTCATCGGATAAAACAGCTAAACAAATTATATATAGCAGTGCAACCGGACAAATTACATCCAGCTAAATTCTATTGAAAGCTGATTTAATGAAGCAGTCCCGCTAAAAAGCGCGGGGCTGCTTTTTTTATTTGAAAACAAATGGGGTATGCCATTTGATAACCGCTATTTTCCCTGCCAGACAGGGGGACGTTTTTCAAAAAATGCATTCACCCCTTCTTTTGCATCATCCGTGGTGCAAAGGCGCGCAAAGACTTCATTCATATAGGCGAACTGTGCTTCATAACTCATGTCTTCTGAATGATAAAAAGCTGTTTTTGCAATCTGCAGGGCAACAGGACTTTTTTTTGCCAGTTCCGTTGCCCATTGAAGTGCCTTTTCATCAAGGTCCTGCTTTGGCACAATTTTGTTAACCAGCCCTAAGGAAAGGGCTTCATCCGCTTTGATCAAATTCCCATAAAACAATAATTCCAAGGCTTTTTTACGTCCCACACATCTTGCCACAGGAATGACGGGTCCAACGCAATTGAGTCCGACATTGATGGCCGTAAGGCCCATTTTAGCATTGTCGGCAGCAATGACAAGATCAGATGCCGCTATCAGACCCATGCCGTTTGCTGCGGCAAATCCATGGAGCTGTGCAATGACGGGTTTTTTCAATTTTGAAATGGTAATAAAAGGAGCTTCCATTCGTTCAATCCATTGGCGGTATTCAAGGGCAGTTTTCCCGGCAAGCTCATTCACATCAATCCCGGCACAGAATGCCCGTCCAGCCCCTTTTAACAGAATGACCCGGACGGATGGGTCTGAATCCAGATCAACAAGTGCCTGATTGAGTTCAAACGCCATCTGGCTGCTAAAGGTGTTCATGCTTTCAGGGCGGTTCAGGATAATTGTTCCAACGTGGTTTTCATCTGTTTCGATAAGAACTTCTTCAAATTTCATTATGGTACATCCTTTTTTAAGGTTTAATGCCAATATGATCAAGCTTTTGAGTTTTAATTTACCAGGTATCCAATTTAATTAAAAGATCTGAAAATGAATTTTTAGAACCAGGGTCATTTTATTATGAATACCAGAGGGTCCCGGGATCTGTCAAAATAGGATGGGACAGGAATATTTTTAATAGTTTTCTTGACAAAAACCAGCTTCCTATCTTAAAACAGACTTCAGATATATGAGAGAATACAAGGCAGATATCACGTGATCGGTCCATGAAATAGAGGGTTCCCCGGATAAGACATATATAGAGGGGGACGGACTGTGAAGTTGGCAGATGCAATGTGAAATGATCAAACACAAGTGTGATTGTGATAATAAAGGTATACGATAATGACGGACAGACAATTTGAATTAAAAATCGGAAAAGGGACAGCCCGCTTTTCCATCCCGGCTGAACAGATTCTCTATGAACTTATGGGAGAAAACCTGCAACCACCTGAAAATCTGGCTTCTGCCTATCGACACGCGCTGAATCATCCCATTGACAGCCCGCCGCTGAGTGAAATGGTGAATCCCGGCGAGACGATTGCCATCACAGTCAGCGACATTACCCGTGTCTGGCAGCACAATGAATTGACATTGCCAATCCTGATAGACTATCTGAACCAAGCGGGTATTGCTGACAAGGATATAACCGTGATCATTGCCGTTGGTGCTCATCGCCAGAACACGGGCGATGAGTTGGCAGAGTTGTGCTCCCAGGCAATCTGTAACCGTGTCCGTGTGGTCAATCACAACGCCTGGGACACAGACAACATGGTGTATTATGGCAAGACCAGCCGGGGAACACAAGTCTCTTTCAATCGAATCGTGGCTGAGGCGGACCGGGTCATTTTGACAGGCGGCGTTATCTATCACTACATGGTGGGCTATGGCGGCGGTCGAAAAAGTATTATGCCGGGTGTGTCGTCCCTTAAGACCATCCAGCAAAGCCATATGTGGGCCATGGGAAAGCATCTCGGAGATGGTTCAAATCCCCTGGCCGCCAATATGAAAACTGCTGGAAACCCGGCCCACGAAGATATGATGGAAGTGGCGGCATTTCTCAAACCCGATTTTATCATCAATGTCGTTCCCAATCTGGATGGTAATATTACGGGTATCTTTACGGGCAACTGGATATCGGCGTGGCAGCAGGCGACACAACTGGTTGACCAGACGTTCGGGGTATTGATTCAGGAGCAGGCCGATATTGTCATCGCTTCTGCCGGCGGATATCCTAAAGACATCAACCTGTACCAGTCCCAGAAGACCATTGATAATGCAGTCTATGCAATGAAACCCGGTGGTGTTGCCATCATTCTGGCAGAGTGTCCGGATATTCAGGAACCAGGTGAATTTTTTGACTGGTTCCATTATCCCACGGCCTTTGATATGGAAAAAGCAGTGCGGGAAAATTTTCTCATCTCAGGGTGGGTCGCTGTTCGGCAACTGGAATATGCCAATATCGGCCACATTATCCTGGTTACCCAGGAAAAAAATCTCCAATTGGCTCAAAACGCAGGTGTTCAAGGCGTATCCACAATGGAACAAGCCCTGGCAATCGCATATGAGAAATGCGGCACAAATTCCCCGAAAATTACCATAATGCCGCAAGGGGCCAATACATTTCCCATTCTTAGGACCTGAAACCGATCCATAACGGTTGAACAATGATGGGTTGGCTAAATGGGCAACAAAGGTAAAAAAAATGATTAAAGTTGGAACGCAGAATTTAATAACAGATGTTCCGGGCATACAGGTCGGGAACGTTCACGATGAAGCGATTAGAACGGGTGTGACAGTGATTATCCCTGATGAACCGGCCATTGCCGCGGCTGATATCAGAGGAGGGGGGCCGGGAACACGGGAGACAGATGCCCTGAACCCGGATTGTCTGGTAGATGTGGTTCATGGAATTGTCTTAAGCGGGGGGTCGGCCTTTGGACTGGATGCTGCCGGAGGCGTAATGGCAAATCTAAGAGCCGGAAAAATTGGTTTTCATCTGGGTGATGCCATTATCCCCATTGTTCCATCAGCTATTTTGTTTGACCTGTTAAACGGCGGGGATAAGGATTGGGGAGTCAAATCTCCCTATTTTGATCTGGGTTTCAGGGCCGTTCAAACCATTGGCAAGGCGTTTGACCTGGGAAATGTCGGCGCAGGCTATGGTGCCATTTCCGGCGGGATAAAAGGGGGCTTGGGGAGTGCTTCCTTTGTTTTCTCCGATGGCAAGTCACAGATCAGTGTTGGCGCGATTGCCGCAGTGAACTCCATGGGATCTGTTACAATGCCCGGCAGTCCGACCATGTGGGCCTTTCCCTTTGAACAGAACGATGAACTGGGCAGCCAGCCCATGCCTGAAAAAAATGATGAAATGAACCTGGATTTTACCTTTGAGTTACCCCTGGGTAAGAATACAACCCTGGTGACGGTAGCAACGGATGCAGTGTTGACCAAACCCCAGGCCAGACGTGTTGCCATTATGGCCCAGGATGGCCTGGCAAGGGCAATCAGGCCGATCCATTCACCGTTTGACGGTGACAGTGTGTTTGTTTTATCAACGGGTCAGTGTAAGCTCTCAGATCCAGTGGTGGGTGTATCCAAATTGGGTATGCTGGCTGCAGATTGTGTGGCCCGGGCCATTGCCAGGGGGGTTTTTCAGGCGCAAAGCCTGGGTGATATAGAAAGCTACCGTGATCGTTACGGCAGATAAAATGTGATTAATCAAGGAGACAATGACATGCGTAAAATGAAATTTATTGTTACATTAATTGTTCTAACACTGGGAATCGCCATAAGCGCATCATCTGTTATGGCTGCTAAAGACAGCTTGACTCTGGGAATGGTATTGGAACCACCCTACCTCGATCCGACAGCAGGCGCCGCTGCAGCAATTGATGAGGTGGTGTATGCCAATATTTTTGAAGGACTGACCCGGATCGACAAAAATGGTGCTGTAAAACCAGGCTTGGCCAGCAGCTGGACAGTCTCAGAAGATCAAAAAACCTACACCTTTAATCTCCAGAAAGGGGTATTTTTTCATGATGGTGCATCATTTGAAGCAGATGATGTGGTTTTTTCCCTGAACAGAGCCCGGGGCGAAGACAGCGTGAATGCACAAAAGGCGTTGTTTAAGCCGATAGAATCCGTTACCAGTAAAGATGCTCATACCGTGGTGATAACATTGACGCAACCCACGGGCAGCTTTTTGTTCAACATGGGCTGGGGGGATGCCGTCATTGTTGATAAAGCCAGTGCAGACAAAAATAAAAGCAATCCCATTGGTACAGGCCCTTTTAAATTTTCAAAATGGGTGAAAGGCGATCGGATTGTAATGGTCAGAAACGATGCCTACTGGGGAACCCCAGCCAAGTTGAAAAGTGCCACCATCAAGATCATCCCGGATCCGGCAGCAGCTGTTTCCGCAATGATGGCCGGCGATGTAGACGGCTTTGCCAATTTTCCTGCACCGGAAAGTCTTGAACAGTTTAAAAATGATCCCCGGTTTGTTGTTGTCATCGGCACTACGGAAGGAGAGACCATCCTTTCAACCAACAACCAGCGCGGCCCGTTCAAAAATTTAAAAGTACGCCAGGCCATTGCCCATGCCCTGGACCGCAAGGCCATTATTGACGGGGCCATGTTTGGTTATGGCACCCCCATTGGCACCCATTTTGCTCCCCACCATCCTGCCTATGTCGACTTGATCGCAACCCATCCCTATGATCTTGAAAAGGCAAAACAACTGTTGGCTGAAGCAGGATACCCGGACGGATTCAAGGCAGTTATCAAGCTGCCGCCTCCCAGTTATGCAAGACGTGGCGGTGAAATTGTCGCTTCCCAACTCAGAAAGATCGGTATCGACCTTGAGATCATTCCCGTGGAATGGGCTCAATGGCTGGATCAGGTGTTTAAAAAACGGGATTATGATTTAACCATTGTGTCACACACAGAACCCATGGATATCGGTATATATGCCAGAAAAGATTATTACTTTGCCTATGACAGCCCTGAATTTCAGGCCCTGATGGAAAAACTGGATGCAACGGTGGACACGGAAGCCCGGTATAAAATTCTGGGTGATGCCCAGAGATTGATTTCAGCAGATTGTGTCAATGGATTCATGTTCCAGCTTGCCAAACATGGGGTATGGAATAAAAATATCCGCGGATTGTGGGAAAACAGCCCGGTTCAGGCTAATGACCTGACAGAAGTCTATTGGGTTGATTAAATAGTTCATTTTATAAATGGGTATCGGTCATCTGTCCCTCATGAGTATCAAGGGATAGCTGACCGATACCATTTGGTCAAAAGCACATAAATGAGAATTTTTCTGGTAAAAAGGGTCTTTACCCTGGTACTGACCCTGTTGGTGGCCACCCTGGTGGTGTTTGTCGTTCTTGAAATCCTGCCGGGAGATCCGGCATCCGTGATGTTGGGAATCAATGCACAAACAGATACGTTGAATGCACTCAGGGAGGAACTGGGTCTGAACCAACCGGTTTGGATCCGGTATACGAGCTGGGTGGCAGATCTGGTGACGGGAAATCTGGGAATCTCTTATACCTATGATGTGCCCGTATCAGAATTGATTCTCAGCCGCATTACCGTGAGTTTCCCCCTGGCCATACTGGCCATGACACTATCCACGCTCATTGCCATTCCATTGGGTATCCTGGCTGCTTCCAATCATAATAAACCAATGGATTTTTTTGTGATGAGTTTCTCCCAGATCGGAATCGCTATTCCCAATTTCTGGTTTGCCATGCTTCTGACACTTCTGTTTTCCGTTACCTTAAGGATATTGCCCGCAGGCGGGTTTGCCGGCTGGGATGCGGGGATTGGTCCGGCTCTCAAGTCTTTTCTGTTGCCGACAATCGCATTGGCCCTGCCCCAGGCCACCATCCTCGCCAGGGTCACCCGTTCTGCATTGCTGGATGTGTTAAAAGAGGATTTTATCCGCACGGCCAGGGCCAAAGGGGTCACAAATCAAGGGGCATTGTGGAAGCATGCGTTGCAAAATGCCTTGATCCCCGTTGTGACCATCATGGGACTTCAATTTTCTTTTTTGCTGGCCGGAACCATTATCATTGAAAACGTATTTTATCTGCCCGGGATTGGACGACTGATTTTTCAGGCCATCTCCCAAAGGGATTTAATCGTTGTAAAAAATCTGGTCATTTTATTGGCCGGGGCTGTTATCATCATTAATTTCATGGTGGATTTGCTTTACGCGGTGATTGATCCCCGTCTGAGAGGAGGGGGAGATGTTTAGAAAACTGGCTGAAGTATTGCGGCACGGTTTGAAAAACCGGAGTTTTGTCTTTGGCGGGGCGATTTCATTGCTCTTTTTCATGGTCGCTTTTCTCTCTTATTTCTGGACACCCTATCCCGTTGAAGACATTAATATTGCATCAAAATTGCTTACACCCAACAGCCAGTATCTGCTGGGGACAGATCATTTTGGCAGGGACATATTGTCGATGTTGATCAAGGGAGCCAGAAATTCAGTAATTGTTGCCTTTGTTGCCATTGGCATCGGTATTGGGTGCGGTGTCCCCTTAGGATTGACAGCAGCCGCAAAAAAAGGGTGGATTGATGAGTTGATCATGCGGTTCAATGATTTTACCTTTGCCTTTCCATCTCTTATTTCCGCTATTATGATCACAGCGATCCTGGGGCCGGGATCGGTTAACTCCATTATTGCCATTGGCATATTTAACGTTCCGGTTTTTGCCAGGGTGGCGCGGGGTGCGTCATTGAGCATCTGGAAACGGGAATTTATCCTGGCAGCCAGGAGTGCTGGGAAAGGTAAGTTTAGAATATCCGTGGAGCATATCCTGCCCAATATTGCCAGCATGCTCATTGTCCAGGCAACCATACAGTTTGCCCTTGGCATCCTGGCAGAGGCGGGGTTGAGTTATCTGGGCCTGGGTACCCAGCCACCCATGCCCAGCTGGGGAAAAATGCTCAATGAAGCCCAGACGTTTATGCATTTGGCACCACAACTGGCGATATATCCGGGAGCTGCCATTGCATTCACCGTTATGGGGCTGAATCTGTTTGGAGACGGCTTACGGGATGTTCTTGACCCTAAATTAAGAAGAAGCAGGTAAACAGATGGCGTTATTACAGGTCCAGGATCTTTGTGTAACCCTGAATACCACCCATGGTCCCCAGGAAGTCATCAGTCATATCAATTTTTCCATAAATGCCGGAGAAAAGCTGGGGATTGTAGGCGAATCCGGCTGCGGAAAATCAATTACCGCTCTGGCATTGATGGCTCTTTTGCCGCCGGATTCTAAAACCCATGGAAAAATCATCCTGGCGGGTCAGGATATTTTAACTTTAAATTCCAGCAAGATATGCAGTATCCGTGGCAACCGGATCGGAATGATATTTCAGGAACCCATGACCGCGTTAAACCCGGTTAAACAGATTGGTGCCCAGATTTCTGAAAGCATCCGCCTGCACCTGAAACTTACCCGGAAACAGACCCTTGAACGGGTGATTGAACTGATGGATAAGGTAGGACTTTGTGTCACCCGATTCCCGCTGAACCTTTATCCGCACCAGCTTTCCGGTGGACAGCGCCAGAGAGTGATGATAGCCATGGCAATTGCCTGCAATCCTGAGATCCTCATTGCGGATGAGCCGACAACGGCTTTGGATGTAACCGTTCAAGAACAAATTCTGGATTTAATACTGGGACTTACAGATTCATCTGGCATGGCCTTGATAATGATCAGCCATGACCTGGGGGTTATCGCCCAGACCACCCAAAATGTGATGGTCATGTATACGGGTAACAGCGTTGAGATGGGAAGCACCGTGGATGTATTTCAAAATATGCTGCATCCTTATACCTATGGGCTTTTTTCGGCCATCCCCAACGTTGGTTCATCATTACTTCCCGGTCGAAAAAGACTGTGCAGTATTCCCGGGCAGGTACCAGAGCTGCACTTAAGACCCAGGGGATGTAATTTTGCCGGTCGTTGTTCCAGCGCTTCCACTATATGCAAGGAAAAGGAGCCCATGGCCACACGGGTATCTGATCATCATCAGGTATGGTGTTATCACCCGCTGACCTGCGAAGATAAAAAATGAAACAACCATTGGTTAAAATTGAGGACGTATACAAGGACTATCTGCTTCCCAAAAAATACCTGTTCCAAAAGGCCCCGGTTTTTCGTGCATTGCATGGGATTAATCTTGCAATCCATCAGGGAACCAGTTTTGGCATTGTGGGAGAATCTGGCTGCGGAAAATCAACCCTGGCCAGAATTGTGATGGCCCTTGATGAACCCACTGCAGGGACTGTTTTTTTTGGGGGACAAGATTTGTTTAACCTGTCTGCAACCAAGCTGAGACTTTTGAGGCGGAATTTTCAGATGGTTTTCCAGGATCCATACGGTTCATTGAACCCCAGGAAGGACATACTGGGAATCGTTGCAGAACCGCTGGATACGCTTCAAGAAACACTTTCATATGCCCAGAAGAAAGAGCGCGTTGCCCAGATGCTGGTTGAGGTTGGTTTGAATGCCAGGGATACAGACAAATTTCCCCATGAATTTTCCGGCGGACAACGTCAGCGGATTGCCATTGCCAGGGCATTGATTACCCATCCCTCATTGATTGTGGCGGATGAGTCCGTCTCTGCTCTGGACGTTTCCGTCCAGGCCCAGGTATTGAATTTGATGATGGACCTCCAGGAAAAATACAACCTTACCTATATGTTTATCAGTCACGATTTAAGTGTGGTTGAATATATAACAGACCGGGTTGCCGTGATATACATGGGACAAATCGTAGAGCAGGGAACCACAAAAGCATTATTCCACAGACCCCTTCATCCATACACCCAGACCCTTTTAAGAGCTGTTCCAGATGTAAACCCGCTGAATAAAAAACGAAAAAACAAACCCATCATTCCCCTGTTTGAAAAAACCGATGCAAGTTGTCCATTTCTTGACAGATGTAATAGGGCAACAAAAATATGTGTTAATACAGCGCCAGAACTGATTGAGAATGAGGGACAATTTGTGGCCTGCTTTAATGCAAACTAGTGCCCGGCCCGTTTAAAAAACGAAGTGTTGACAGCAGGTAGATCTGCAAAGATTCAAACAACTGTTCAATCTCCACATATTCATCTGTCTGGTGTGGCACATGCCTGGGGCCAGGACCATTGACCAGGGAGGGAATCCCCTTTAAGTCTCTTAGAAAGGTGCCATCCGTGGCCCCTGGCACCCCATTATAAACAGGTGATCTGCCCGTAATATCCGTGTATGCCGCGGCTGTAATCATGACAATGTGCTCGTCCTTTTCCATGCTGACAACGGGTTTGTCCGCAATAAACTCAATGTGTGCATGAAAATCAGGGTCATCTGCAGCCAATTGATCCAGAATTTCCTGCAGTTGCCGCTTGATATCTGTATGATTCTGACGGGGAATGGTTCGAATATCCACATATGCCAAGGATTCTGCCGGCATGACATTCAATTGTGTCGGCTCTCCTGGCGGGGGCGATTGTACCACCGTAAAGGTCACGGATGGCCACCCCAAAAATTCGTCCTCGCCGCAGCGCGCCATTTCCACTTTTTCAAATGCATCAAAGGCCAGAATGATCCGTGCCATGCGAATACTGGTATTAATCCCGGTCAGCGGCATTGCCCCATGGGCCATTTTGCCTTTAACCCTGACAATGGCGCGCAAAGCCCCTTTCATACTCAAACAGAGCTGATTTTCCTCGGGTTCCGATACCAGGCAGGCATCCACATCATCAGCATGTCCTTTTTTGATATAGTCCTGAATGCCCAGCATCATTCCCTCTTCATCACACACCAACCCCAGACGCATCTTGCCGTTGTATTCAACCCCGGATTTGAGCATTGCTTTGACCGTCAGCAGATTAACGGCCAGACCGGCTTTCATATCACAGGATCCCCTGCCGTATATTTTTCCGTCTTCAATCTGGGCGCCAAACGGATCATGCTGCCACAGATCCGGGTTGCCTTCGGAAACCACATCTGTGTGACCTTCAAACATCAGGCAGGGCCCTTTTTTGCCTGAATCAATCGTCACAATGATGTTCTCTCTCCCGGGAATAACCTCCTGGATCAGCGGTTCAACACACAGTTCCCTGCGGATCCAGTCGGCAATATATCGGACAACCCCGGCTTCTGTATTCCCTGTTTCCGGACGAATCACTGAATCAATCCGGATCAAATCCTGGGTCAGCCGCACCAGTTCATCCTTATTGATAAAGCTGAGTAATTTTTTTTCAGTTGGTTTTATCATCTGGCTATCCTTAATATCAGTTCAAAATTAATCTAAGTTTGGGCATAACCCGCGTGGATTGACCTTTACAGGTTTAGTTTTTTAACCATTTGTATTCGATTAAAGCCTTCTTGTGTGCGACTGTATTCTACACTGTCCATCACCTGGCGTATGATATAAATGCCAAGTCCCCCTGGTTTGATTTCATGAATATCCCTGGTTTCAATCAATGTTTCATCAAATCTGATTCCATTGTCAATAATCGAGATGTTCAGCAAATTTTTTTCCAGCCGAACGGTCAGGTCAATTTTTCTGTGAAAGTCATTTTTATAGCCGTGCCTGATAATATTGGAACAGGCTTCATCAATCGCAAGAACAATAAAACCGGATTCTTTTTTGGAAAGACCGGTTTTTACCATAATGTCTCGCATGACCAATCTGATACGTTTCAGGTTTTCAGGGTGTGACGTCATACTTAACTTGATGGGTTCAAATTTCATTGCATATTTCATCTTTGCATTCATGAGAAAAATATCAATTTGTACTAAATACCAGCAGCGTCAAATCATCACTTCGACCCTGGGTCATGGTAAATTTGTCCACAGAATTGATAATCTCCTTGATGATCACATCCGGATCATTGGGCTGCATGTCAATGACCTTTATAAGCCTTTTTATGTCAAATAATTCTTTTTTATCATTTTTTGCTTCAATAACACCATCCGTATAGATCGTGACACTTGAATTTTTTTGAAGTTCAAATGTTTCCTGTTCATATTCCATATCCAGAATAATGCCGAGGGGCGGCCCTTTTTTAGTATCATGGCCCAAAAGCCGTGTTCCCTCATTATCGGAACACACAGGGGATAGATGACCTGCATTGGCAATTTTTATCCGGTTTTCGGCCGTGTCCAGAACCATGTATACAAGGGTTACAAACATTCCGCCCTTTGCCCGTTCAAATAAAATTTTGTTTATCTGGGTTAAAAGTTCCCAGGGTTCGGGATATAAAAGGGTATAATATTGTAAATCACTTGTCAGGCGCGCCATAAAAAGGGAAGCAGAGATTCCTTTGCCGGACACATCTCCCAGAACAATACCCAGTTTATTTACAGGCAGTTTGAAAAAATTATAAAAATCACCGCTAATCTCAAGGGCAGGCTGATTTAATGCTGCAAATCTGTATGTTCCGATCAGGGGAAGTTCTTTGGGCAGAAAACTCTCCTGGACTTTCCTGGCAAGTTTCAAATCCCTTTCAAGGGTCTCTCTTTGCAAAATGATCTTATGCATTTTAGCCGTATCAATGGCCACTGCTATGCTGCTGCTGATGGTTACCAGCATTTCAAGTTCTTCATGGGAAAACACAAAGGGGTGGATCAGTTTGTTCATCACCTGGATGACACCATTGATTTCACCGTGAACCTTAAGGGGCGCGCAGAGCATGGAGCGGGTTTTGTAATTTGTTTTTTGATCATATCCCGGAGAAAAGTTGGGGTGCTGATAAACATCTTTAATATTAAGGGGGATCCCATTTTCAGCAACCATTCCGGCAATGCCTTGTCCTTTTTTTAATCGAAAGATCTCCTTGATTTCATCTCCAACCTCACCAAGGGAAATCTGGAATGTCAAATCTCCTGTTTTTTCATCAATTAACAGCATGCTGACAGCATCCGCTAAAAAGGCTTTTTTAACCGTCTTCATGACATTGGAAAGAAGCTTTTCAATAGACAGCTCAGAATTGATCAAATTGGCAAGCTCAATGCATTTGCTAAGCCTTTTGACTCTATCTATGCAGGCCTTAAGATCGGATTGATAATCCGTTGTAATAAAGCCGGGTATGTTATTTTTCATTGTCATTATTCTATTTGTATATAAAGACGTGTCAGGTTTGTCAATCTTTGTAATTATCGTTGACACACTTATGCCGGTAAGTTATTTATTACTATATATAAACCAGGAAGTGGCAAATATAGAATATATGATCAAAGTAAAAAATCTTGTAAAAAAATATGGCGATATCATGGTTTCAAATCATTTAAATTGCCATTTTGAAAAGGGGAAAGTCACCGTTATCCTCGGGGGGAGCGGGTCAGGAAAGACATCCCTGTTAAGGCAGCTTACGGGATTGGAAAAGCCTGATTCTGGCGCAGTTTATTTTGATGGGTTGGACCTGACAAGGTTTAGCAAGAAAGAATTATATGAGATCAGAAAAAGAATGGGCATGCTATTTCAGGGCTCTGCTCTTTTTAACTATCTGAATATATTCGAAAATATTGCTTTTCCTTTGAGAGAACACACAAGAATTGCAGAGAATATCATCAAAACCATTGTGACCATGAAACTGGAGATGGTGGGATTAAGGGGGACGGAAAAAATGATGCCTTCCCAGTTGTCCGGTGGGATGACCAAACGGGTAGGGCTTGCCCGTGCCATTGTTATGGACCCTGAAATTATATTTTATGATGAGCCCACATCCGGTCTTGATCCCATTTCAACAGGGGTGATCGGCAAGCTTATCAAGGATTTTAACCAGGCCTTGAATATTACATCCGTTGTGGTTTCCCATGATATTGAATCCTGTTTCAGGATCGCAGATAATATTATTATTCTTTTTTATGGTGAGATTATTGCAGAAGGAACCATGGAAGAAATAAAAAACAGTAAAGATCCAAGGGTGAAACAATTTATAAATGGAGAGCCTGAAGGCCCTATTCCATTTACCCGCAGCAGTAGGACCTATCTGGATGAAATATTGCTTGATTAGGAGAATGTTGTAAATTTGGAAATTGCAGCTAAATTTGGTCGTTTCACCTTAACCCGCCTTCAAATTCTTGGCAGAAGCGGCATATTTTTATTTTCTGCCGTTTTATTGGCATTTTTGCCCCCGTTCAGGATACGGCGGCTTGTCAAAGAGATTGAATTCATCGGATCAAAATCATTTTTAATCGTGTTTGTTACGGCTCTTTTTACGGGTATGGTCCTGGGTATACAAGGATATTACTCATTAAGCCAGTTTGGAGCGGAAGCCGCTCTAGGTGTCATGGTTGCCCTTTCCATTATCCGGGAGTTGGGGCCCGTGCTTTGTGCCCTCATGGTGACGGGCAGGGCCGGGTCTGCCACAACCGCTGAAATTGGTATCATGAAAATCACGGATCAATTTCCCGCTCTTGAAATGATGGCCATTGATCCGCTAAAATATGTGGTCAGTCCTAAAATTATTGCCGGTATCATTTCTCTGCCTCTTTTAACGGCCTTTTTTGACCTTGTCGGCATTGCCGGTGGTTATCTTGTCGGCGTAAAATTATTAGGGGTTAATGAAGGCGCATATCTGGGTAAGATGGTTTCGGCTATAACGTTCACAGATATTTATGGCGGAATTTTAAAGTCACTTTGTTTTGGTTTTTTGATAACCTGGATTTCATCTTTTATAGGGTTCACAGCCGAGCCAACCACTGAAGGGGTAAGCCGGGCAACTACAAATGCCGTGGTTCTGACCTCGCTTTGCATTCTTATTGTGGATTATATCTTGACATCTCTATTGCTATAGGATTTAAACTATTCATCATGTATGGAAGGAAAACAGAAATTTCAGTCGGTATTTTTATGATGGTGGGTATTGCCTGTCTGGTATATCTATCCATTAACCTTGGCAATATCGATCTTTTTGGGTCTGATTCTTATTGTATTAATGCAAAATTCAGATCCATAGAGGGTCTTGAGGTCGCAGCAGCCGTGGAAATTGCCGGGGTCCCCGTGGGGAAAGTAAAAAAAATCAGTCTTGAGGATAATGAAGCCCTTGTAGTGATGGAAATTAAAAAGGGAACAAAAATCACTGATGATACCATCGCTTCCATCCGTACAAAAGGCATAATAGGAGACAAGTTTGTCAAATTGTCGCCAGGCGGCTCTGATGATTTGTTAACGGATAAAGGGTCATTAATGGATACGGAGTCTGCCATCAGCCTGGAAGAACTGGTCAGCAAATACATTTTTAAAAAATAAAGGGCTTATGAGTTTTAATATTCAGGGTAAAGAAAAAGAAAACATTGGTGTCATAATGGTTGAAGGCGAGATTGATATGTTCTCTTCACCAAAATTAAGAGATACGTTGGTTCCTTTTTTTGAAAAAAAAAACAAAGGGGTTATTGTAGATCTTTCAGGGGTTTCATTCATGGACAGCTCCGGAATCGCCACACTTGTGGAAGGCCTTCAATGGAGCAAGAAGGAAAAAAAAATTTTTATATTGACAGGATTGGGAACAAATGTGCTGAATGCCCTTTCTCTGACAAAACTGGATAATGTGTTCACTATAAAAACCAATACAGCGGATGCATTCGATGAATTGCGCAAATCTTAAAAAAACTTGCTCTGGGAGGTACCAATGAAACGCTTCAGGATCTTTATCCTTATTTTATTTTCAGCCTGTATTTTTTTTCCGGTGAATACCGTTTGTGCATCATCTGTCCAGGATCAATTGAAAAATACCCTTGATCAAATTTTAGTGATATTGCGGGATCCGGGTCTAAAGGGAGAAGACAGTGCTGTTACGGAAAAAAGAAGGGCATCCCTTCGCAAACTGATTTATGAAAAATTCAGTTTCGATAAAATGTCCCAACTGAGTCTTGCCAGACACTGGAAAGACAGAACGGATGAGGAAAAGAAAAATTTTATTGAATTGTTCGGGAAACTTCTTGAACAAACCTATGTTTCTAAAATAGAGTCCTATACTGATGAGAAAGTGGCTTTTGTAAAAGAATTTGTAAATGATAATAAAGCCCAGGTAAATACAAAAATCATTACGGATACAATTGAAATCCCGATTGATTATCGGTTGTTTCAGGCAAAGGACGGTTTCTGGTTGGTCTATGACGTGGTGATTGAGGGAGTCAGCCTTGTGGGGAATTTTCGTTCCCAGTTTGACCAGATCCTGCAGAAAGATTCATTTGAAAAATTATTGGAAGAGCTGAGAAATAAAATTAAAACCTGATTGTTTTCAGGTTTACAATTTTCACATATTAAAAGTTCTCCTCCGCCATTCCAACCCTGTAATGGTGATTCTCATGTTTGACTTTTGGGATAATTCGTTTTAGAAGGTATTATTCTAAGTTGCATAATGACGGTTTTGGCTTTTAGGGGGAAAATGAAAGTAAGAAACACTATCAAGCCTGTTGTAAATATGATTGTCGTTGTATTATTTGCATTTTTTATTTCAGGATGTGTTGATAATCTGTTTTCAAAAAAACCGGAAAAAAATCAGTTGCCGGCGACTCAACCCAAGTCTCCAAAATCTGCTGCCGTTTATTATGATTTTGAAGATGTATTAATCCCCCTGGCGCTGTCAATTGTAAAAGACAGGACCGTTGTAATATCCACGCCTGGATTTACATCAGGAATTCTTACGCTCAAGGGCAGGATAGAAAGAAGGTCCCTGTTAAGATTTTTTAACAATAATATGCGAAAAGACAATTGGAATGCATTAAGCCAGATCAAAGCCCATGATTCTGCCATTATGGTATTTTATAAACCCTCCAGGACTGCGGTAATTACCATTAAAGAGGAGCAGATATATACCTATGTTGAGGTTGCCGTGGCCCCCACAGTCACTTCGGGAACGGGATCTTTGGAGTCAAAGACAATAGAATAATGAACTTACAGAATAAACATATTCTCCTTGGAGTTACCGGAGGGATTGCCGCTTACAAAGCGGTTGAGCTTTTAAGGCTTTTGAAAAAAGCAGGTGCCAACGTAACTGTCATCATGACGGCCAGCGCACAAAAATTTGTCGGTAAGACAACCTTTGAAGTGTTATCAGAAAATCGTGTATTGTCTGATCTGTATTTTGATACGGAATCTTCTGTGAAGCATATCGAGCTTGCAACAAAGGCCAATGCTGCAATCATAGCCCCTGCTACGGCAAATACAATTGCAAAGCTTGCCCTTGGAATAGCCGATGATGCCCTGTCCACAACGATGCTTGCTGTCACCTGTCCGGTCATGGTGTGTCCGTCTATGAATACAGACATGTACCAGAATATCCGGGTGCAGAGAAATCTTGATATCCTTGAAACGGATGGATGGGTAATTCTTGATCCGGATTCAGGGGTCCTGGCCTGCAAAACAGTGGGAACAGGCAGATTACCTGATCCCTGGTTTATTTTTGACAGAATTGAGGCCATGCTTGTCAAAAAGGATTTAAAGGGTAAAAATATTCTTGTTTCAGCCGGTCCAACGGTGGAACCCCTTGATCCGGTAAGGTTTATCAGCAATCATTCATCGGGCAAGATGGGATATGCCATTGCCAGGGCAGCTGAAAAAAGAGGGGGTCAGGTGACATTGGTATCAGGGCCTGTAAGTCTTGATGCGCCTGTGGGTGTGGAGTGTATCTGCGTTCAAACCTGTGAACAAATGGCATTTCAAATGCTTGCCAGGTTTGATCAGGCTGATATTATTATCAAGGTCGCAGCAGTGGCTGATTATAAACCCCTGGATCCCAAACCCGGGAAAATAAAGAAAAATGAAAACGATACAGAACTTTCCATTCGAATGACCCAAAATCCTGATATTTTAAGGCTTCTTGGAAAAAAGAAAACCAAAGCCCAGTTTTTAGTCGGCTTTGCCGCTGAAACTGATGACCTTGAAAAAAATGCCGTATTAAAAATGAAAAAAAAAGAATCTTGATATGATTGCTGCCAACCTGGTGGGATCATCAGATTCAGGATTCAAGTCTGATACAAACAAGGTAAAGCTTTTTTTCAGGGACGGCTCATCATTTGATATTCCTTTAATGGAAAAAGATAAGGTGGCCAATATCCTTATTGATCAAGTGATTGAGCGAATGGAATAGATTCAGATGGATCCAGATATCCTAAATCGACCTGCTTCGATAAGAACCCAGATGACTCAGGTGATAAAAGATTTTTCTCAATACCTTGTTCATCAAAAAAAAATTGGAAATACATTTTCAAGCCTGTCAAAAGAATCTCAAGTCCTGATGCAAAATTGGGGAATTAAAAAATCGGCACGGGATTTTTTTTTTGAAGGCCCTCATCATGCAAAGATTTTTATTGTAGACAGTGATGTCCATTTTTTTAAAGGTGAGGAAGGTGAGTTACTCATCAAGATCCTCAAAGCCATGAATCTTTCTTCTGATTCCGTATTCATCTGCAATGCAGGTGATTTGGAATCAATTCATGATAAAATAAAAACCATTTCTCCTGAAATTATCATTACCCTTGGTGCAAAGGCCAGCCAATCCTTTTTACAGATTGATCTTCCTCTGGAGCAATTCCGGGGAAAATTTTATACGGTTAATGGAATCAAGGTCATGCCGACGTTTCATCCGGCACTGCTTTTAAAAAAACCCGAATACAAGCGACAGGTATGGGAAGATATGAAACGGGTGATGGAAATTCTGGAACAATGATTCTTGATAGGTTTATTGATACGCTTACGGCTGAAAAAGGCTATTCTGTTCACACTTGCAGGGCCTATCGTTCAGATATTGATGGCTTTCTTCAATTTGTTTTAAACAAGCTTGCACCAGAAGAGATGAGTTCTGATCGCGTATTGTTGCAGCAATTGAACTGCCTTGATAAAACAGCAATTAGAAATTTTCTTGCCCATCTTGTAAGGGGTGGAAAAACCAAACGAACCATAGCCAGAAAATTGTCTTCCTTAAAAGCATTTTTTGATTACCTGGTCAAGTCCGGACAGATCAGTGTTAATCCAGCAGAAACAATTCCTTTTCCAAAGCTTGAAAAAACCATACCCCAATTTTTAAGCATTGATGACATTTTCAGGCTGTTGGACTCCATTGAGACGGATACATGGTTTGACAGGAGAAATCTGGCCATGTTTGAAACCTTTTATTCCACTGGGATGCGGGTATCGGAAATGGAAGGACTGAACATGGAAGATATTGACTTTAAAAGTCAAATGATTAGAGTCTTGGGAAAAGGTTCAAAAGAAAGGATTGTACCCGTTGGCAAAAGAGCATTAAATGCCATACACGATTATCGGGCCGCTTTAAAGGAAAATTTTATTCCAGCGTTTTTAAATAAGAATTTTACCCGGATAAGTTCCCGGTCCATCCGGCGGATTCTTGATAAAATTGTTATGACATGTCAGTTGAATGTGCCTATTTCACCCCATACATTGCGGCATTCCTTTGCAACGCATATGCTGGATTGCGGTGCAGATTTAAGGGGGATTCAGGAAATTTTAGGCCATGCCAGCCTTTCAACAACCCAGATTTATACCCATGTGAGTATGGATAAACTCATGCAGGTTTATGACAAGGCACATCCAAGAAGCTGAACATACAGGGTGATTAAAATGAATACAGAAATATTTCACGGAACAACCATTCTTGCTCTAAGACATAAAGCGTCCGTTGTCGTAGCAGGAGACGGTCAGGTGACATTGGGAAGTGTTGTCACAAAACACAAGGCCAGAAAGGTCAGAAGAATTTATAATGACAAGATTATTGTCGGTTTTGCCGGGGCCACGGCAGATGCATTGACCTTGTCGGAAAAACTTGAAAAAAAACTGGAACAGTATAATGGAAATTTAACACGGGCCTGTGTTGAACTGGCCAGGGACTGGCGGATGGACAAGTATTTAAGGCGGCTTGAAGCCATGATGATAGCCGTTGATAAGGATAAAACATATCTTTTGTCTGGCAACGGAGATGTCATTGAACCGGATGACGGGGTGATCAGTATTGGCTCCGGCAGCACTGCAGCGCATGCTGCAGCATTGGCCCTGCTTGAAAATACGGATTTGGAATCAAGGCCTATTGTGGAAAAGGCCATGAAGATCGCAGCAGATTTGTGTATCTATACAAATCATCATATCACGGTGGAAGAACTATAAATGGGGTCAGGCTTCGCTTATTGTCGTTTTGATGGCCAAAACGACAATAAGCGAAGCCTGACCCTGTATCAAAAGAGAATATAAACAATGAAAGATTTAAAACCAGGACAGATTGTTACAGAGCTGGACAAATATATTATCGGTCAACACAATGCCAAGAAATCAGTTGCTATTGCCCTTAGAAACAGATGGAGAAGACGACAGGTTGAACCAGATCTTCAAGATGAAATCGCTCCAAAAAACATTATATTGATCGGTCCCACGGGTGTGGGAAAAACAGAGATTGCAAGGCGGCTTGCCAATTTGACGGATTCTCCTTTTTATAAGGTGGAGGCCTCAAAGTTTACTGAGGTGGGGTATGTTGGCCGGGATGTGGAATCCATGATCCGGGATATTGTGGAGCTGACGGTTAACGATTTAAGAGCCCGGCAACAAGAATCAGTACAGGAAAAAGCCGCTGGGATAGCCGAAGAAAGGCTTTTGGATATTTTGCTGCCACCATCATCAAAAACCGGACCCAGCATATCAAACGATCTTGATATTTTTACAACGGGGCAGGAGGGTGATGACGAACCAAAGGCATCCACCCGGGAAAAGCTGAGAAAAATGCTGAAGATGGGAAAACTTGATTCACGGCAGATTGATCTTGAGGTGGCAGATAAATCATCTCCCATGCTTGAGATCTTTTCCAATTCCGGTATTGAGGAGATGGGAATCAATGTCAAGGATATGCTGGGAAATCTGCTGCCCAAAAGTACAAAACGGCGCAAGGTAAAGATTAAAGATGCCATAAAGCTTTTGACCCAGGAAGAGGCAGCCCATCTTGTCGATATGGAGCAGATAAAGACGGAAGCCGTGACAATGGTGGAGCAGTCTGGAATCATTTTTATTGATGAAATCGATAAGATTGTGGGTAAAGACAAAAGCTATGGGCCTGAGGTGTCAAAAGAAGGCGTTCAAAGAGATCTTCTGCCAATTGTTGAAGGCAGTACTGTCCCGACAAAATATGGTATTGTCAAAACCGATCATATTCTGTTTATTGCTTCAGGTGCATTTCATATGTCAAAGCCATCAGATCTGATCCCGGAACTCCAGGGAAGGTTCCCGATACGGGTGGAACTCAACTCTCTGGGTGCTGATGATTTTGTACGGATTTTAACGGAGCCGAAAAATGCGCTTGTACTTCAATATATGGCCCTGCTGCGCACCGAAGGCATAGAAATTGAGTTTACCTCTGGTGCGGTTGAAAAAATTTCAGCCATTGCAGAGACAGTTAATTCCACAACAGAGAATATCGGTGCACGAAGACTTCATACGATAATGGAAAAGCTGTTGGAAGATATTCTGTTTAACGCACCTGATATAGAAGAAAAACATATTGTCATTGATGCCTCTTTTGTGGAAAAACAATTGATGGATATTGTTGAAAATGAAGATTTGACAAGGTATATTCTATGAATAACAGTGTTGCAGACATACTGATTGAGGCTTTGCCGTATATAAAACGATTTTCCGGCAAGACCATTGTCGTGAAATATGGCGGCCATGCCATGGCAGATGAAACCCTGAAAAAGGATTTTGCCAATGACATCACCCTGTTAAGATACATTGGGGTAAATCCCGTCGTGGTTCATGGTGGCGGCCCCCAGATCAATAAGGTCCTTGATTCCATGGGAATTACATCTAAATTTATCCGGGGCATGAGATATACGGATAATGAAACCATGGATGTGGTTGAGATGGTTTTAGGGGGTAAGGTTAACAAGGATATTGTTGCACGGATAAACTGCCAGGGGGGAAAAGCGGTCGGGTTGACGGGAAAAGACGGTATGCTGATTACGGCAGAGAAAATGACCATCTATCACCAGGAGGATGAAACCAAACCACCTGAAATCATAGATCCCGGCATGGTGGGCAATGTATCCAATATTAATCCAGATATTATACACACCCTGACCGGTAATGGGTTTATTCCGGTTATTGCCCCTGTGGGCATTGGTAAAAACGGTGAAACATATAATATCAATGCGGATCTAGTTGCATCGAAGGTTGCTGCAGCCTTGAATGCAGAACGTCTGATTCTTGTGACAGATGTGGATGGGGTGCTGGATATGGATAAAAAATTGATTTCTTCTGTCAATTCAGCAATCATTAAGGATATGATCGGCTCAGGACAGATTATCGGCGGAATGATTCCCAAGGTTAACTGCGCTTTGGATGCATTAACAAATGGGGTTAAAAAAGTCCATATTATTAATGGGAAAGTGTCCCATGCCGTATTGCTTGAGCTGTTTACGGATTCCGGGATCGGTACCCAGGTGTTTGTGGATTAAGATTTAAATAAAAGAGGTTGCATATGGATTCAACTCAAAAGACAGACAATTTCATATTCCAGACCTATCTCAGACAGGGCAAAGCATTTGTTAAGGGAGAGGGTGTTTTTCTCTGGGATGAGGACGGGAAAAAATATACAGATTTTTTAGCCGGGATTGCCGTCTGCAGTCTTGGGCACTGCCATCCGAAAATTACAGAGGCCATTCAAAGACAAGCATCCACCCTTGTTCACGTGTCCAACCTTTTTTATACCATGCCCCAGGCAGATCTTGCATCAAAACTGTGCGAAAAAAGTTTTAGCGACAGGGTGTTTTTTGCAAACTCAGGTGCAGAGGCAAACGAAGCTGCCATAAAGCTTGCCAGGCGATATTTCCAGAAAAAAGGGGAAAAGAACCGGTTTAAGATCATCACCATGGAACAATCCTTTCACGGTCGGACCATGGCCACGTTATCTGCAACGGGTCAGGATAAAATCAAGAATGGTTTTTATCCCCTGCTGGAAGGGTTTTCCCATGTTCCCTTTAATGATCTTAATGCATTGAAACGTAAAATCGATGAAACCGTTTGTGCCATCATGTTAGAACCTGTGCAGGGAGAAGGCGGGATTATACCGGCAGATCCTGATTATCTGATCGCTGTAAGGGAACTTTGCAATGATAAGGGGATTTTATTGATCTTTGATGAGATTCAGTGTGGCATGGGACGATGCGGCACCCTGTTTGCACATGAATCTTATGGGATTACACCTGATATCATGACCCTTGCAAAGGCGCTTGGAAATGGTCTTCCCATTGGTGCCATGCTGGCAACCCAGGATGCGGCAACGGGATTTGATTTTGGAAGCCACGCCTCAACCTTTGGCGGGACACCCCTTGCCGCTGCCGCAGCATTGGCCGTGGTGAATATTATCAGCGAACAGACATTCTTGGATAAAGTCTGTCAAACAGGTCAATATTTTAAAAAAGAATTGGAAACGCTCAAAGAAAAGCACACAAGAGTTGTTGATGTAAGGGGAAAAGGGCTTTTACTGGGTTTGGAGCTGGATAAGGATGCCGGTTTTGTTGTTGGGGAATTATTTAAAAAAGGCTTCATAATCAATGGAATTCAGGATAAGGTATTAAGATTTGCCCCTCCGTTGAATATGGAAGAAACAGAAATTGACAAGCTCATAATGGAATTGGACAGCTTGTTGTAATTTGGGAGATTGCTGTGAAAAAAGATTTATTATCTCTTCTGGATCTTGAAAAGGATGATTTTGAAAATCTGTTTGCCCGGGCAATTCAGCTAAAACAAAGATATGCCAGGGGTATTTTTGATCGAGTATTAACCGGAAAGAGCCTGGGGTTGATCTTTGATAAAAAATCAACCCGGACAAGGGTGGCATTTGAAACTGCAATGATCCAGCTTGGCGGCCATCCCATTTTCATGAGCACCCAGGATACTCAGATTTCCAGGAACGAACCAGCCAAAGATACGGCAAGGGTTCTTTCAAGATATGTTGATTGCCTTGCCATGAGAACCTTTGACCACTCCCTGGTCGAAGAGTTTGCTCAAAATGCGACCATCCCTGTGATTAACGCCCTTACTGATTCTTTCCATCCCTGTCAGATATTGAGTGATATTATGACCATCATTGAACAAAAGGGCGGATATCACAATATCCGCATTGCCTGGGTGGGGGACGGGAATAATGTGGTGAATTCCTGGATTAATGCCGCAAGTGTTCTCGGGCTTGACCTGGTTGTGGCCTGTCCAGACAAGTATTGTGTAAATGACCACATTATTGAGGCAGCATCGGCTAAAGACAAACGCAATATTGTTTTTACAAATGATCCAAAAGAGGCGGTTAAAAATGCAGATGTGGTTTATACGGATGTCTGGGCCAGTATGGGGGAAGAAGAAGAATTATCGAAAAGGATCATCGATTTTAAGGGATTTCAGGTAAATAAAGCGCTGCTATCCCTGGCAAAGGATGACGTGATGGTGATGCATTGCCTGCCGGCCCACCGGGGTGAAGAAATTGCAGAAGATGTCCTGGAGGATACCAACAATGTATTCTGGGACCAGGCAGAAAATAAACGGCATATGCATAAGGCCATCCTGGAAAGTTTGATTTTGAAAAAATAGAGCAGATATTCACCATGAAAAAGATGAAGCACATGAAGGTGTGAGTGAAGTCTCATGGCCTTGATGTGCGTTATGGTGAAAACTCAGATACAAAGGAATTTTAACTACCATGAGCGAAAAACTGTGGGGTGGAAGATTCTCCCAGAGCACGGATGAACTTGTTGAAAAATTCAATGCATCCATTGATGTCGACAAACGGCTTTATGAAAGCGATATTGAAGGCAGTATTGCCCACGTAAAAATGATGGCAAAAGAATTCATCATCCCTGAAACAGATGCTGATACCATTGTTAAAGGGCTTGAAAAAGTCAGACATAAAATCGAGAATAATGAAATTAAATTTTCAGCCAGTCTTGAAGACATTCATATGCATATTGAAGATGCCCTGGGAAAAGAGATCGGAGATGTGGCAAGAAAGCTTCATACGGGACGCAGCCGGAATGACCAGATCGCTCTGGACGTGAGGATTTATTTAAAAAAAGAAACAAGGCTCATTATTGATCTCCTGGCCGGGTTTCAAAAAGCACTTGTCAGAATAGCCCAGACGCATCTGGATGTGATCATGCCGGGATATACCCACCTTCAAAGAGCACAGCCCGTTCTTTTTTCCCATCATATGATGGCCTACTATGAAATGTTCAAAAGGGATATCCAGCGGTTTGAAGATTGTTTTAAACGCATTGATGTCATGCCGCTGGGTGCGGCAGCGCTT